>Ga0049105_1000407_pt1 | contig 14498 bp, 9 predicted proteins | sample WorMetvaBAHAMAS1_FD_61260 | JGI IMG/M metagenome (GOLD analysis project Ga0049105, IMG submission 61260) | Worm MetaG Olavius vacuus BAHAMAS.1 | ecosystem: Host-associated > Annelida > Digestive system > Unclassified | place: Germany: Marburg | collected 2013-04-09
TTGCCCATGTAACAGCCAATCTTGGCATCCTTTAACCTATGTAAAAGTCCATCTAAGTAGACACAGAACAATACTGGGCTACATATTCCACCCTGTTTTACTCCGTTGCATACACGAAAGAATCGGACTTATGTGAGCTCCATCTGACATTGAGAAACTGGCTTAAGTATGCATTCATCATGAAACGAACAATCACAGCTGGGAAACCACGTTCTACAAGCTCATCGAACAATTTAGTATGGCTGATACGGTCAAATGCCTTGGTGGCATCAAGTAAGCAACAATAAACTGTAGTATCATGTGATGACACCGAAATTCATTCTAATCTGTTTAGCAGTATCTTGTAAAGGGCTAACTTTGTTACACTAAAATGTACACATATGGTAAGCTTAAATAATCGTACCTATTTCAAATTTTGTTGACAAACAGGTGTCGACCAACTGAACCAACACTACAGCCTGCATGTATCTTTACTGCAAATGCAAATGAATTAACGGACAAAGAATTTCAACTGTGAGGGGAGAAATAGCGTGATGCTCCATGTTATTTAAATAAACTGTTATGCATAAAATTCACAAAAGTTGCCAAACTGTAACTCATTTTTTACTTCAGGACGTTAACTGACTTTGAATGACCTTGAAAAGTCATTCATGATTACAGATACACTGGAAAGTGCGATTTTCAAGTCACTAAAGTTTCAAGACTAATAATGTCAGTTTATTGCAGTATATGATGAAATCTTCCCATATCACCGAACACATTTTAAAAACTGTTCTGCCACGTTTTCTGTGTGTTACAGTTTTTCTGAACACACTGCTTGTAGATAGAGCAGGCTTATGTCTGCACTAAGAACATGCTTCAATATCTAGTCAGTATTCTATTCTTATTAATTATTATTATTATACAATACAATATTATTTTATTAGAAAGCTGTCATGACGCAGCTTGTACACAGAGGTAATGGTAACACATTATTCAGTATTATTGTCCAGTTTTGTAAGTGGCACTGTGCAAATCTTTTATTATGATTGTGATTGATTGCGACTGGTCTAGTACCAACCCTGGGCTCTGGCGCCATGGACTGCAGCTGCTGCAGCGATCCTGGAGACATGCTTCTCTGCATCTTCCTCAGCTGTTTCCTGTAATCATCTTCATCAATCTGATCTGGAGGCGGAGGCAGGCTCGAGCGCATGGTGCCTGCTGGAGCACCTGTCACATTCAATGTACGACTGTACCTTATATTACCAGAGTTAGTTGACTTATGTGAATCAAGCTAACAGCGGCACACTGTTCAGAGACGACTTGTGTAGTGCAGATTTGAGTACGTATGGCTGCGTGTTACGTAGAAACATGCAGAACATAACAATATTCCGACTATGTTCACAACTTACTGCGTTTCATCTCCATCTCCATTTATTAAGTTCAAACATGTAAGATAAAACCAAATAAAATGACAGTAGAACGGGTACGAAAGGTACGAAAAATACACTGATTGCCCTAATTAACCTTAATATAACATAATTAACATTAAGCCGCTTCATTGGTCTAAACTACGCAGGCCAACTGTGCAGTTAATGTACTACCTCGATGAGGCCCTGTCCACGCTGGGTATCTGTCGTTCGTGCCAGTAGGATAGCCTCGCGATCCGGTGCGGTTCGGCTGGCCGTGGTTGAAGTAGTAGCTGGCCGGATAGTAAGGCTCCGTCGTTGAGAAGAATGGACTCAGTTCATCACTTGGCTGCAATTATACATGTCACAGCCAACTGAAATACTATATAAACAGCAAGATATTTGTTATGCACTACTGTGTAGTTTCAGTTTCAGCGATAGCGCCACGGCTATAGTCAATGAATGGTAAAGTGACCACAGCACTTCTAAGTGTCCTGGGTACTGGAACTACTTCATTTGACTACAGCATTTGACTCTAGGCTTGCTGATAGTCTTGCCAGAGTCTTTTCTTGAGGTAGCACGTTATTTTTGTATAAGTTTTAGCATAGTCTTTGTTAACAAGTCTTTGAAATTCCTTTTTCACCGAGCGAAGCGACCACGAAACGAACGCGTGAAATGCTCACCGTGTAACATAGCGTTTTCAATTTCAACACAACACTGCTGCACTGGTACACTGGCTGTATGGCACATTTCAAAACGCGGTCAACGCCTCTTGATTGTAATAATTATCATGACCACAAGCGTATGACAAGAAACTCATCAGGAGATGAGATAGCGAACGTGAACTTTCTTTAGTATTGGTGTATCTTCAACCACTTTTACGTAATCCGTCCCGGGAGCTACCGAATCCGGTGAAATTACGCAGTTACGCCGTTCAAGGTCATCCAAGGTCACCGAGTACCAGTCGAAAGCTCATATGCGATTTCCTCTTAGTGATTAATACTAACTTAGCTCCTATCTTGCATCGTTTCCGAGATATAGCGTTCGGTAGGTCCAAAATCGCTATATTCGGCTACCCCTCTTGTGTTTAACTCCCCCGACGGAGGGGTTCCCCTGAGACGATCTCCCTAAAATTTTTACCGAAAGGTCACAAATGGCCAAGGTACTATATGGCGTAGAAACATTGCCGAAAATTTCAATCGCCTGAGTAGGGCGCACGAACGTTACAGACGACAGACAGACAGACAGACAGACGGACGGACGATGACATATAGCGAACGTGAACTAAAAAGCAGTCTACCTAATTCATCTTGGCGCGTGTGTAGGATAGAAACACACGCATATCACATTATTACTGACAGTTAGCAGGTGCCCGCCGAACCAGCGCGTACGTACGTTATATGGCGGTTTGTAGTCGTCAACGGCGTCAATACTGTGCTGGTCGTACGTCGTGTAACTCTTCATGTCGTCCACAAATATCGGTGTGTTCATCATCTCGACCGCGTTCACCTGACTGGCACCATCACTCGACGCTACACATCGACATAGCCAGTCACTCAGACCAAATTGGTGACGTTGAACGGCGTAATGGCCTTTATTTTGCGTTATTTCAATTTCACCGAATTCGATAGCTTTGCGGGCCAATTACGTCACAGTGGTTGAAGTTAGATCCATATTGTTTGCGCAAAAATGTAGCTTAAAAAATCTAGTTTTCGGCAATGTATGATGCATGGTGATATTCTTAGAGATTAGTAAGAAAGAGTGCGTGAAATAGAGGTAGCCCAGTCCCCCACTTGCAGCGAAAACTCGAATTGTTCAACACTGTGCGGCCATCTTAGCAATAGCTGAGCTCTTGTTAAGCCTTTTAACTTAAGGGTTCTGTTGGGTATGGTATCATGTCGCTAACGAGTTATGATATGTCGTAAATTTTTGTAGCCTTTTCGCACGTACGTGTACTGTAGTTAATTTTTCACCCTTAACAGGGTTAGATTCATTACAACGCACGGCGTTCTTCAGCAAATAAATCTCGGACGAAAACACAATTTTACTCACCGATGAACATGGCGGTATCGTGTTCACGTTGTTTGTCCGTCTTTACTGCAGGCAAATGTCAGCGAGAGAGATACATGTAACGTTTAAACCTTCTACATGTACAGTATCATCGAAGTATCTGCATTAAATCTGCACGCACCCTTGTCGAATTTCTTGCGTCGTCGATGAACGAAGAAGATGATTAGAGGAATGTTAAGAGCCAGAAGAATAATGCCAAAGAAACAGAATATTAAGATGATGAGCCAAGGAATTTCTTCAGTCGATTCGTCGGTCAACGGCGGCACCGCTGAATTACAATACCAATGCAGTACAAGTTTTAATACAATATTAATAATAGTATTAACATACACAGTTTTGGGTCAACCGGCCCTCGTTGGAGCGAAATCGCCAATTTTCAGTCGATATTCGCTCGTAGCGCCTTTTAAGTTCAATTAACATTAATTAGGAAGTCCACTACGCGCTTTCCAACGAGTCTAAGACGAACATCGTACGTGCCTCTAAGCTAAGCCCCCATTGGGGGCTCAAAAGCGCAAAACGGCCGTTTTCCGTGTAAAATTGCACTTTGCTTGAAGAAAGTCTGCTACAAAGTTTCTTTGTGTGAAAACCGTCAGCGACAAAGTTGTGAGGCATTCATTCGCCTATCTATCCGTGTATAAATGATTGGTGGGGACGTCCCCTTCCACGTGAAAATTTGGCGGATAGGCCCTACTGACTCACCCCGTTGCAAAACGTCGATTTTCAATCTATTTTCGCTCGTAGCGCCTAAACCGTAACACCTAGCAAAACAAGTTCAATTAACACTAATAGGAAGTCCATTACGCGCTTTATAATGATCCTAAGATAAACATCTTACGGTGCCCTAAGCCCCCAAAGGGTGACTCAAAAACGCAGTGTTTAAAATTGAACAATGAGCTGTGATAAGTCCGAAACGGTACGAGATAGTATGTCAGTTAGTACTAATCACTAATAGGAAGTCGCATACGGGCTTTCGATTGATATCGACCTCGATGACCTTGAATGACACTGAACGGCGTAATAGCCTTTATTTTGTTTTTTTTTCACCGAATTCGATAGCTTTGCTGGCCAGTTACGTCACAGTGGTTGAAGACAGACCTATAATATAGGCAAAATATCCAGTTCCAGTCTTCTACTTTTGGCCAAAACTAACCCATCCTGCAGCGCGATCTCTCTACAATAGCTGAGCTACCTGTAAACTACCGGTATAGTATAATGTTAAATCCTGAGACTGCTTGTTAACCATAACGCTAACCCATATCAGGACAGTTTCATTCCACATTTTAATCAGTTTTTCGTTGGAGCTGAGGTCTATTGTTTGTTCTTCGTGGAATTTTCTTGCAGTGCCGAGATATCTTATTACTTCTGTAAACAGACAGATCTCATCACATAACAAAGTTTGCGGGAAGTAGGCTAATAAGAGAAAATAATTGAAGTATACCTGATGTTATCACCCTGATGCTCTTCATCTTGACCTCGTTTTCACCATGCGCATTGATAGCGACAACCAACATGTCGTACTCTGTACCTAGCTTCAAGCCTACATGGCAAGCACAAGAGTTACTGAGAATGAAATCTTTTCATTTCCATGTTACATAATTATCACGAAAAGAGAACATATTAGATAACCTGTAACAGAAAGAAGTGGACAGTGGACACTCGCTTCTTCTACCTTCTGTTCTACCATTCGTGTCCTGTTTCCTCCCTCCCTCGAGTCCATTCCCAAATGTAACCACCTACCCATCAAAGTCCAGTGTGCCAAGTCCACATTATCGATTCTAAGGTACAAATTTTCGAGGAAATTAAACATAGTATGTGTCGGCAAAATACGATATGATAGCTGTTCATTAAAGGATTGGAACTACAAGTGCCGCCGCAGTGAAAAGGGTGAAAGCACCTTGAACGGTGTACGTGTTGGCAGTTCTTGGAACGACGTCCTCGTATTTCTTGCCTTCACCGCCGACTTCTGCATAGCGCACCTGAAAACGCTGAGGCAGGCCGCCGCTGAAACCTGGCTGCCATGACAACGTGACGCTGTTGTGGGTGGCATTGATAAACTGCAGGTTGTACGGACTGTCCGGCTTACCTGTATTACGTCATCATTACAAGACGTCATTCAACGGTGGTAACGCAACGGCCCGATCGGCAACAGCATGTGACACAAACAGTTTACGACTGAACGAGTTCACTGCTCAAACACAACACATCATGGATGACATGTTCCGTCATCATCTGGTGTTAACGCCAATAAGTTAACTTTAACTAGGTAATTTATAAAGTATAACAGTTATCTAAACTGTCACCTGTTATTTAAGTTGCTTATGTACTTACGGCAATTTCTTTATAATAACTCTTTCTTCATCAGAAAAAAAATGGAAGCAAGAAAAAACAAACACAGGTACAAACTTCATATATTACCGACCTACAGTTTCCACTAATTTAATAATCTTTATTCGCCAGTACATGATAGATGTACACAATAATGCAAACAGACTTAAATAACTTAACTAAACAAATGTTCGTGCACACAATATCCAATTCGTCAATAATAAGTTTTCCAAACAGTCTGCATATTGTGTTTTCTGAGTGCTGTGGTTTTGTTAGAAACTTCGGTTTTCTTTTTGTATACAACGTCACACACCGAACAGCTGAAAAATGTTATACACTCACTGACAACATCATAAGACTTAATTAGAAATATTTTCCTAGAGACACTATTTAGCACAAAATCCAACGACTTAATCTGCTATCTATTTATTGGACAAGCTTACAGTCGATAACATAGACTCAGTAAACACTTAGCTTTCAACAATTCTATTACATTTTTATATGCGATGCGACCGACTTTGCCAAAAAATATAATTAAATGCATGATAAAATCTGGTGGCATTCGACCATGAACAGCAAAACTTACGCGCAGCAGTAATGTGCATTGTGCACCTCTAGGTATCTTACACATCCAAAAAGCACGTATTGCAAGATAACAACCAGACCGTTTCTTAAACACAAACTGGTTATCACTGGTTTGAATAAATTCTCATAGCGCACAAGTATGCAGTGTTCGAGAACTTTAGATAACACAGCTAATTCTACTCCACGAAAACCATCAGCAGTGATCGACTCGCCATGAGAGCTTATATCCCCCTTAAGTATAGGAACAGTACAGGCCTACCACTTATCAAAACTCGGAGGAACATGACCCAGTTTCATCACTGCTAATACACGTACAATGGGTGACCGTATTGCAGATTACAGATTCTGCAATGAGATGTGACATTACCTAGACCGGCTGCTTTTCTGCGGTTTAATTTGCTGACAACAGTCTCAACTAACTCGGCGTCAAATTTATCATTGTCCGGAGTATGACATCCAATTTTTGCGGAAAATGTTTTGTTTTCCTTCTGCTTACTTAATACTCGCCCCTCCAAAACAAGTCAGCTTTTAAATGTCACTAAATTACCGCAAGCCGTTCGTAATACATGTCTTTTCGCATCCAACGACACTCATACAAGCAGTAGAAATACTTTGTTTGCACATTGACAAACGTCTGAGACGCTACTGACTGGTGCTGTCGAGCGTAATAAGCAGCGAATCGGATCCAAGTTCATTGCTGGCGACACATCTGTATCGTCCGTGGTCGTCCTTCGTCGTGTTGTACACATGCAACACTGACTCGTACTCGATCAGACTCAACTTGTTCGTCGCAACGACGTTGTAATGACTACTGTCCGTGTCAGCCTCCGTGATTGGCAGCTGCTCGTCATCCTGCAAGACCACACACACACACACGATTATGTCTGTGATTATTATCGTTTATTACGCCACATGGGCATTGCGCAGCACATACAAGATATACATAGCATAAAACATAGAAACATGAAGACAAACGCAGTCTACAAAACACTGAACAACAACACAAATGCTAATAATAAAATTTAACTGAGATCATCATAAAAATCAAAATCATAAGATACACAAGACAGATGATGCCAATTAACAGAACTGTATTTTGCCATTTTTGTATGCACTATCAACAAAATGTTTCCACAGATAATTTTGACATCACTTGCTCTCATGTTAACAGACGGCATGCAGTACTTGGACAAAATCAAACCAATACTACATCTGTGCATAACAGCAAGAAGGTGAATAACATTTGTTGTCGCAGTTTAATGCCTTTTGCCAGAACAGAATTTTACGTTGATATGTCATAGGACGTGACAATAAAACTGCAGACACGAGACACTTGGTGGTCTCTGAAAATGACTAATGACAACTGGGTCATATTCTGCTGTTTGTATCCGGCAAGGCTGACACGTGACTTCCTAGAAAAATATGTCAAACTGTAACAACTATAACAGTACATCTGCATCATAAGCAAAACAACTCCATTACAAACAAATCACCGCATTGCGACCTTGAACCAGCTGAAGTCCACATCTGGGGCACCGCTGGCTTTACACGTGATCGTCGCAGTACTTCCGCTCTCTGCAGCCGCTTTCCGGTACACCGGCGACTTGTCCACTTCCGGTGAAACTAATAGCAACACAGTAATTGCTATTAACGCAGTGAACGAAGCTGCTTTGATAACATTACAACAGCGCACAACTGCACATTATAGAATCAGTCAGTAACGCACGTCAGGGTTAAAAGCCAAGCCGACCATTTCTTCTTTCGTTTACCTGAACTTCGTGTACGATGTGATTATAAATTAAAAGAGGACTTAGCACTGAATGCATGATGACAGAGCGCAATGTGAGTTTGCAGCGCCAAACTCTTTGTGCGGCGAACCCCGATACAAATTAATGTCGTATTTGGCAGACGTTGCAAAACATGCATCAGTAAACAGACTTGTCTGTAATTACTAATTATCGCACGGCCGATTTAATGTCCGTCTGCTGTTTCTGCAAATCTGTCACGCTCACGCATGAATTCTGTTTCGCTGCAGTGCAATGTAAAACTTGCTCATGAAATTCTGCGAACGTGTGCTGTCACGTATAAGTCCTTCGCCATGAAATCCACTGCATCTTCCACTGTTGAATCAAACTGCAAACTCCAGAAAACCACTGAAAACTCAGGTTCAGTCTAACATTTGCTACTTATTAACTATGCTGATTTTTTTCAATTTTATATCTACATTAACTGATATAATGCACCTGTATTCAAGGTATGGAGAGGTGGCATGGTGAGCGTCGGACATGCAATCAAGGGTATCGCTCCAGTAACTTTGGGCAAGTTATTCACACATACCTGCTTCTATCACCAATCAGCATAATTTGGTACCGGTCGACCCTATGCTCCCCTAGGAGCATGAAACTATGGATGACAATGACGACGACGTTACGACAATGATGATGATGATGATGATGATGTGATGATTGAAGACGATACACAGAGGATGCTTACACTTGACAACAAGCTGGGCGGTGGCCGACGACACGACTCCGACACCGTTGAAAGCGTTGCACTGGAACGCTCCGGCGTCGCGTCGCCCGACTGCGGCGACTGTGAGTAGCGACTTGTCGACAGAGGGCGCCTCAATGACAACACGTGACATGTCGTAGCCCGGACGAGACCACGTGATGAGGCGATCAACACTGAGCGGGTTAGCGCGCACCTGACACTTGAGCACGGCCGTGTCACCGTCACTTACCAGCAGCACTGAGGTGACGTTCACGATCTCCGCCGCGTCTATAACAGTACAGCGAGTGAGCAAAGCAAGCAACACAAGACACTATCACTAATTTCACTATGTTGATAGGACTTCAGTTGAGACAACTCCTTTCGAAGTTCAAACGTACTTTGGCATCTACACCTGAATACAATAATTCCTTCCACCCTCCAATAACTCAAGATAGAGCAATAGAGAGTGAGTGACTCCGTCCCAATAGACCCATAGTACGTCATTTCAGAAGCCAGTCCCGGTCCATCGACGGTTAAAGATAAAACTCGACACAGACTGAAGTCAATGTGCAGTACAAATTATGTCTATACTACAGATACACACAGCAACAACTCTGAAACAACCGATATTACGTGGCCTATCGCTCGGTGCAACTGAAGCTATCTCTCAGAGAACACGACGCAAATGTTGCACGTGGCATGTCTTCAACTAACGAGGCTAATTGATGCCCGGTGTGACATGCTGGGCGCTACCATTACAGTACTAATACTGCGGCGCAGCTGAGATCACAGCGTATCAAATATAGCTAATGACAAGCCGATCCACGGCTTGACCGGACTTCGGCCGAAGCGCTGCATGCTGCGCTCGCCGGTGTCGCTCCGTCCTAAGTCATCTGTCCGCCTGCACGATGACAGGAAGCTTCGACCAATGGCGAATTTTCCTCCGACGACAGTCCTACTAGTTTATAGTATAGATTCTGTATGGACATTATATGAGAAGTCAGTGGTGGTCATGGTGTAGCAATCTGTAAAACAGATCCAAAGCCTGCGGCGACTTCATCTGGCAAAATTAAAAACAGTGACAGTTACAACCACAAATAACACTTTCAAACAACTACAAAGTGTAAAGTACTTTTTTATGTGCTGATGGAGAATTCATTCACGTATCGAAAATAATACAGGCATTTACTCACGCAGCCAATCTAATTGTGTACTAATGAGTATATCGGGCGGAAGGCAGGTGTGTAGATATACTACGTTACGTTACAGAGCAGGTGCTTGTGCTCACAGTGCACGTCAATGTTGATGTCGTGTGTGGTCAAGCCTTCAGCGTTTGTCGCCTGGCACGTGTAAACTCCGGCCTCGTCACGTTCAAGTCCCGACGACACTGTCAGCACGCCGGCGTCCTGGCGGAACCTCGTACCCAGTGTCAGCACGGCGGCGCCGCGGGACCAGCTGTACGTTATATCAGCCGGGTTGCCACGAGCCGTCATGTTTAACGTCAATGTCTTATTCTCCTCAGTCACTGCCACCACTGGAACTTCTGACGGAAAGTACGGTTTGTCTGGAACATGCAATGAACAGTTCAGTAAGTATAAGTAAACGATGAATACAAACGAAAAATAGACTTTTTAATAGATTATATTCATGGGATTTGGCATGCTGCATGGTGGGCCAGACCACCAGGGCGTTATGGCGTTTACTGTTTCGGCGTTTTCAGCGGACCATGGTTGGCTCGGCCATATTTGGCAGACTCAATGTTAAGCATTTAATTATGCTAAGAAAAATAAAAATTTTATAGGCATTTATTTTTGGCACATGAATTGCGTGATTGCGTGTTTTGTGTGTTCTTATTACAGAACTCGGTAATGATCCTACACTTAAGACTGTATTTTTACTGCTACAGTTGCTGTTAATAATGTTTGGACTTTATTTGAAACGTGTTAACTTGTAGTGTTATCTCTGTCTGTCTGTCTGTCTGTTTGTACTCTGCCTTCGGGCAAAATAAACGTGTTCATCATGTAACTGGCCCATCAACAATTACTCTGTGTATTTCATATTTCTAGCATGCAAAAGTAACAATTTTGCAACCTCTTGTTATATTAGTAGTGCGTTTAGACTACTTTAAGGATTTCAGTATTTACGGCTTGGTTATTAGGTGATTGTCACCTCTGCCGCCACTTTGGCCTGCCCAAAAGTTATGGCTGATTACAAAGCAACTAGCTCAAAACCGCTCGTTTACTACAAGCTAAACATTTCACAGCCAATGCGGACCAGTATGACACAAAGTTCTCTGGGCGCATATCGTGAACTGTTTATACACCACGGCATGCACGTCAGTGACATCTGGCAATATCCACTTTCATTATCACATTACTTGTAGCAGATCAACTAGCATCATCGGAGTCTATCCTGTCGTGAGTGTATGTGACCTCTTCACTCGCTACCAAGTTCAAGTCATTTGCATATGGAACCAATTTCAAGGCAGTTAACGAGGCAAAAACAACTGAGGACAAGGTCCACAGCTATGCAAGTAATGTACACTGGTATGCCACAAAAAGCCTTTGAGACAATCTCGTATAAAGCATAGGCCTACAGTATGTGATCCGTTGGGTTCCATAAACCATTTTCGAGTTTTTTTATGTTGACAGACAGTCGAAGACAAACAGATTTTATAGACAATATTCAGGGGTGGGCGAATTAACGATTAATCACGCAATTTAAATAACTTCAATTGTAGAAATTTCCATTAAGGTCACATCACTATAAGAAAACATTATAAAGTGAACATCTCTTCAGCTCAGTCGGATATATCGTCAACAACCAACAATCATCTCTTTATCCAGAAACCGTCAGCATTTTAGTTAGTAAAAAATGGATGATGATGATGATAATAATGATGATGATGTGCAATGATTTAATGTGCACTTAAAAGCTGACTAGAAGCCAGCTTAGCCTATAGCACATAGTAAAAGGATAAAAAGCACTCAATAATTGTGTGTCGTTGCTGTTCACTGCTGAATGAAAAACAGTTCTCTCGCTCGACCTATAATGTTTGGCTTTTAATCGTTACTTTTGTCAAGTTTGCTGTAAAATTTTCTAATCGTTATCAGCTGTAACAAAGTCTCTAAAGAGAGCATGAGGACGTACAGAGGACGTTGAGGGTGACGGCGTCACTGACTGCTTCATCGAGCAGTGTGTTAGTGGCGCGACATGCGTATATCTCGCCGTGATCTTCGACACCAGGAGTCATCACCAGCCGACTGATCGTCGACGACCCGCCGTACTCAGCTGGCGTCGTTCCACCGTCGGCGACGCCGTCCAGCACCTGGTCACCGTCCTTCCACCATGACAGACGCGACGCTGGGTTCGACGTCGAGCTGGTACAGGTGATCGTCAGCGTCTGACCGGCTTTGACCATCGGAGGTGCCAGGCTGATATCCAGCGACTTGGGTGGAACTGCACATGATTCACAATCATCGTCGCTTCATAATTTAGCTGTCGATATTATGTGTGATAAACACAGAAAATATATCATAACTTATATCTAATTGTCGGTAAACAATTTTTTCTTGCCTATAGTTTATTCGAACTGAAAACTGTATATGTGGCTTAAAATTAATTTGTACTGTTCTGCGGCGTTTTAATGCAGATTATTCGATAATTAAATAAGAGGTATTTTACATATATTTAGACGACCTGATAATTAAGATCAAAACCAAAAATCAATATATATTGTGGTACACGTTTCACCCGGCGTGATGGTACAGTTTATAATGCTAACGTAATACGCAAATTTGCCATCACAGCAGACAAATAAACAGAGTAGGATGAGAAACCAAAATGCGGCAGTTCAGTTTTCATAATAACTCGACGGAATCATTAATAAATTTTAACACTACATCACATCAGTGAAAAGCAAACAGTGACTTCTCCGCAAACTCAACTGTGATGAAGTGCTCCACCTCGCCGTATTAAACACATGCACATATGCAAACGACATGGTAATAGCGGAAACGGAACAAGTTATTGCAGTCCTAAATGTTTCTTGTTAAAATGGTTTAAAAGTATTTATGTTGGTTGTTGCTTGGTAGAGTAATCGTCGACAGTGAACGACGACACTGTTATTGATGGTACGTACAGCTGACTTTGAGACTGACGGCGGCTACGAGAGGCTGCGTGGTGGCGTTGTTGCTGGCATTGCATGAGTACTCGGCGTTGTTGTCATCAGGCTTCAGCAGAAACGATACTTGATTCGACACGATGTTGCCAGTAACTCGACGCACCGACTCCAACTCTGTGTCTCCTGCAACGCACACAAGTGACACTACACCAATGGTCGTGACCGACGGCCAATCAACAGTGATACAGAGAATGGTAAAACAGAATATTGCAGTGTTTATCATTAGGCCGCCCGACGATACTCAGGAAGTCTTATATTTTACCGCTACTTGCTATTTAAACCATCTTACGTTCAATCTCTCAGCCCACGCCCAGGTTTGGTCCTCCGTTGACTTGATGAATTCACTCAAGACATTTCGCGCAACCCTCCCCTAATGTTTACAGTGAATGAAGAAGTTCGAATTTGCCTCAATTTTCGACTCAAGTCGCTTTTGGTGCACTCTCATATCGAAATGAAGCAACATATCTGACACCCAAAATGTGCATTAGGTCGCTCCACTTAATGAACATCATCGACATCTGAAAAATGGGTCGGAAAATTTGTTGAATCAGTAATAACTCAGCAGCAGATGGTCCGATTTCGCAAACGAAAAAAATGGACTTTTAAATAAATTATATTCATGGGGATTATGCATGCTGCATGGTAGGCCAGACTATCAGGGCGTTATGGAGGTAGCCCGGTGTATTATGGCTTGGCGGAGCCGACTGCATGATTGGTGTCGAGAACGACTAACCGGACGGGCGGCCTCAAGTGGCAATGCATCGCTAAATGCCACCTGATCTAGTTCATTACAATTGTTCCGAGTATCTCACGCACATTTTACGTTAGTGTTCGTGTAAGCAGGTAGGTGCAACATACGTTTGTATAGATTTATCATATTTTAGCTACAGCAGAGAGAACAGGTAATATGATACAGACGACTGAGAATGGCGACCTTTGAGCCAGGTGAGCGTTGCAGGCGGGTTTCCTCCGACAGACGTACACGTCAAGCTGAGAACATTCCCAGCGTACACTGATCGACCGTCGATGTAACCAGAGATCGTCGGCTGCTCCGGTGGATCTATCGTCATAATTATACATCATCAGTCATTCTAGGCTGCGTTATAACTCGCTCTGTTGAACAGTAAACACCGCCGCACTAGAAGATGGAAACTGCTTATTTACAGAAAGCACTGTCTGCTGTCTGCGGATAACACGGCCAGAGCCATAGGCATAATCGGGATTTTCGTTGTGTAGGTGGGGCGACTGAAAACGCGGGAGTGGAAAACGCGGGACTGGAAAACGCGGCACCAGACTGCAGGGGTGGAAAACGCGGGAGTAGCACAGTATGGAAAGCCAAAAGTGCCCGTTATTTAACATTGTTACAAGTGTGTTGCAACAGCCACTAGAACTAATGTGAACCAGAAGGACTTTACGCATTGGAATATTTTTATTGTATAATTAAGGCGGAATTGTAT
>Ga0049105_1000408_pt1 | contig 14487 bp, 7 predicted proteins | sample WorMetvaBAHAMAS1_FD_61260 | JGI IMG/M metagenome (GOLD analysis project Ga0049105, IMG submission 61260) | Worm MetaG Olavius vacuus BAHAMAS.1 | ecosystem: Host-associated > Annelida > Digestive system > Unclassified | place: Germany: Marburg | collected 2013-04-09
CGCGCACTCCTCTCCGTTAGTTATTACAACGAAATTAGCGGCGGCCATATTGGTAGTTGCCGTTGTTCGGAGGAGGGGGTCTGCCGGCCTAGTACTGCCCCTGTGCCTAGGACCCAGTCACCCAACCACTGATATACTTTTTACGGAGCGCCACTCGGCCGTCTGGGAGATTACAGATGTGCTGGAAAACAAATTTACTCGGCAAAATAAAAGACCTCCCGACATACATCGCATCCATAGGGCGGCGTAAATAGTTGTTTACTAATAATGTCAGTATCGACGACGAATGCTTACGATACAGTCATCGGGAATGGCAGGTCTCTCCATGGCCAAAGTGATGCAGTTGAGGGCAATGATCACCAATATTGAGTAGTCAAACCAGCGATTGCTCGTTATCCGTCGAGTCACTACACTTATCCTACACGACAACAAGCAAACATAGCTTACAAGCAGCAACAGATCACTCATTATCAACGCTAAAGTGGCCTTAATTTGAAGGTTGGGGAAAAGCTGGTAAAGCGGTCTGCGGACCGAAGTTCGGAAGCTGGGTCCAGGAGCAGAGCTGGTTGATAAAAAGTGCGTACATGGAACGCACACGACGTTAGAAGGTCGTTGTGACGGAGAAGACGCAACACAGCGCGTCAGGGGCGGAGCTACATAACTGCCAATCACCCCGAGACATTGAAGCGGGGGGAGGAAGGTTATACAGAGAGTCGTATGTAGAGAGAAGCGATGTGAAGTTGCATGCGGAGGGATGCATGTGGAGATGTGAAGGTATGATCTTGTTGTATATGATGTAAATAAATAGTATAACTAAAGTGAGTCATATTCTGAAACGGACACGCCACCAAAACCGCAATAAACAACAAAGCAACATGACGAGATCGGACGAGAAGTCCTTGAGCGACGAGCGACGTGACAGTCCTCTTACTATAATATGCATTCATTCACCACAAAAAAACAGCTAGATTGTATAAATACACGGACAGGCAAATATGACAAACAGAGAGACAGTCATCAACACATATAACAAACTCACAAATAGTGCAATTTTACTTAGATCTTAACTTAGACAAGATGCTCAGCTATCGCTGAGAGACCGCGCTGCAGGGTGCGTTAGTTTTGGCCAAAAAGTGGAAGACTGGAACTGGGAGACAATATTTTACGGACATTATCGGTTCAACCACTGTGACGTAATCGGCTTGCAAAGCTAGCGAATTCAGTTAAAAAACGCAAAATCGGCGATTTCGCTCCAACGGGGTCCCGTTGACCCAAAATTTCAGGTAGAAGGGGTCGACCCCCAACAACCATTCTTCTTCTCAGAAAACTAAGCTAAATGATCTTACGTATCGTGTAACAATCTGAACAGATCTTTCTTCCGTTTTGTCACAATGCACACGTTTGACTGACAGACATACAGACGGACAGACAGAATTCTCATCGCTAGACCGCGTCTGCATTCCATGCAGCGCGGTAAAAATTCTATACTTATAAAAAAATTTCGCACATCGTTCCTAAAGTGTCGTTTATTCTAAACTTCTGTTAAAGTTAGCAATAGAAATTTGTTATAGGAACACAGAATAAACTGATCTGCAATTCAACTACATTTAACAGTTGTAAATATGCTACAAGTGCGCACTAGTTCCAATGTATATTTTATAACTGCTTATAACTCGTCAGTCGTCAACTTTCACTTAATAAGTAACTACGTTCAAAGTCTTCATACCACCTGGACTACACACAAATAGAACTACAGTACAAAAAAATAGATTTTACACCAACGAGCAAAATGATCTTCATAAAATTCATGCAGACTGACCAGTTGTCTGGAGAGAGAAGAAAGCACGTGTAGTTTGATCTTGGAATGCAGCAGCCGATAGGTTCCGGGCACCACGAGCATGCGCAGTCCTGCACAGTTAGCCATCCAAGTTTATCAGCGTGAATTGAGTTGAGCAAGGTTTAACGTCCCACTAAACACATTATAGGTCATATCGGGGACGAGTTTTTACGGGTCAAATCACCCAACCAACAGTGTCAAAGCAATGAAGGAAGACACAAGACTAAACTAAACCAAACACAACAAAACACCAAAATCCATCTTAACTAAGGAATGCAGATAACACAAAATAAACTCAACAAACTGAACCCAGGTTCGGTCGCTTCCTACGACCTCCGGCCTGGTAACAAACAGAGTGGGACTAGGGATGGACAAAAGAAGAAAATAGTTAAAGCCACCGAGAAAAGGGAAAAGTGAAAAAGACGAGGAAGAGAAGGGACAAGGGGGGAAGGAAGTGCCCCGGCCCCACGCGTGAACCACAAAGACTATTGTCGCAGTGGATATTTTTTTCACAGCAAAACTATGCCATTCAGAAGACTGAAAATGATTGAACGGAGCTACGTTTTGAGGTTTTTTTTACAATGAACATACATCATCGTCTTCGTAATCGGCCTCGTCGTGCGGCGTACTCGTTGTGTCCGAGTCCGTCTTGGCGCTCGACGCTGCCATGGACGCCTCCAGCGCTTTTCCCAAGCTACCGGCCGCGGAGTCCGGACTTCCGGGACTCCTGGAGCCGGCCAGTATCAGAGACACTCTGCGCAGAGCGAGTCGTGTGCCGACGACCGTCGACTGGGCGCGAAGACTGTTCTGTCGACTGAGAGTGAGGCGACTGATAGCGGCTCGACCGCTGGCTGACGACGCTGGCGGTAGTCGCCGATTGTTGAGCGAAGTGATGCCGGCTCCTCCATTACACCTGCTGATCATCCACAGACGCAACGCCGTAAATAGCCGGGTGTAAAACACCCCAAAATAAAATGTAAAAAATAGCCACGTAGAATTTAATATTCAAAATATACAGGGTGGCTCAGAGTGAAATACCCCACCAGAAAATATGCAATATCTCCACAACCAGTGGTCTGATTTTAAATATTCTTAAAGCTGCTTAATCCTGACACTTCTCTGAATCTAACGCTATACAATGTATCCACTGCAACTCAATTATACAACCACATTACGATGTAAAACAATTGGCATACTTTACTTTACTATGAAAATTACAATTTTTCACAGAAGAATTTTTTGGTAACACCCGAATAATTATAGCGAATGGCCACCGAACTCACCAGACCTTACTCCTCTTGATTACCATGTCTGGGGAGCTATGCTTGAACGACATTTCAACCCAAGCCAAATACCATATGGGATGATCTGCCACACAATTCCATCAACAAGGCCATACTGAGCTTTGTCAAAAGACTTCGAGGTTGTGTGAACGCTTGATGCGGACACTTTGAACACGTTTTGAAATAAATTGTTTTTGCAGGGTTTTGAACTGTTAGCAAGCTTTGACAGTCTGAAATGTCAAATTTCCATGTTTCTTTTGATTTCAATACAAGCACTATGATGAAAATTGTAATCTTCATAGTAATTGTTTTACACGGTAGTGTGGTTGTACAATTAAGGTTCAGTGGATACATTGTATAGCGTTAAATTCAGAGAAGTGTCAGGATTAAGAAGCTTTAAGAATATTCAAAATCAGACCACTGGTTGTGGAGATATTGCATATTGTCTGGTGGGGTATTTTATTCTGAGCCACCCTGTATATGCACGGTAACATACAAGAAATTTAGTAACAACCGCATTTTGCTTTCAGGATGATTTCACCAATCAGATACGTTCCCTTTGCTCTCAATACACAAAAAATGCGTTTACATGGTGTATTTTGGTGTATTTTAGAGCAGAAAACGTGTCAGCTGCAAATGTCATTCTCCCCCCCCCCTCGCTGGGGGAGCTAACAGCTCTCCCCAACATAAACTAGACACATTTGTTTGCCGACAGCGCGGCGCTTCTGTGACTGTTATTTTGTAATGTGCCGTTCACTACTACTGCTACTACTACTACTACTACGACACATAGTGTTAATGACTGCACTGCTAGTTACATGTATAATTTAATGTCGTTTCTTTCCGTGATTATAGCTTGACGAGCAGTTCAATGACGTTATGAAACAAGTGAGCCTACACGCCAGACCGTTGAAATGTATGCCTCCGCCATTATAGCATCACACATATGTAAACATATGACCTTGACCTGTGACCTCTAATTTTGATCTGACCTCTGACCCCCGATAACCTTTTCAGCAGTGCCCATCACTCACATGACGAATATCTGTGTCGAGTTTCATGAAATCTCTCCACTAAGTACAAAGATATCGCGTTACGCGAAATAGTTGTTAACAGACGGACGGACAGCCGGATGTATGATCAAAAACATAATGCTTCTCGCTGCCTGCTGTTGGCGGCGGAGGAATTAGCTAGTTGCCTAATTTATTCATAGGCACGCCTAGAATATGTAATTTTATTTTGTTGTTGATCGTTTGGGTGCGTTCTTTTAGCAAGATGTTACCTTCAGAGACATTCGCAGAAGAAGATAAGGTGTTCGTTATCGTTATTCTCCGTGAAAAATGGTAAAATTAGTGCAACTTTAATCTTAACCCTAATTTCCAGAGCAGATTGATCAGATATATCGGAGTGGTATTGTCGAACGGTACATTGCTGTCAAATCAATCTGGTTCAACAAAAAACGCACCCAAACAATCGACAATTACGTATTGTAGGGTGTGCCGGAAGTGCCCATGCCTAAATTAGGCAACTAGCTAATAAGAAGTGAAAATAGATCGGACTTATTGCTCAACATACACTATTTTAGCGTGTAATATTACACAAATTATGTATCATTAAAAGTAATTTGTATATCTTTAAAATTTGAAATTGTGTAGTGTATCTTTAGAGCTGATTGTGACGAAAATTATCTATGTACGAGCATGAATTGGAACAACGACGACCAAAAAGGAGTGTGTATCTTTGAATTTGTCTTATAACAGCCCATGTTTCTCAAGATTAATTGAAGGTGAAATAGAGACTGACTCGTAGCTGATGCAGGACTTAACGACTTTTTGTTGTGTGCTGTCGTCCGGTGCGCTCTCCGAATGACCTTGACTGATGTTGCTAATGTTGCCAACTGAACAACGCTGCTGCTGCTGCTGCTGCTGTTTGACGGCTCTGCTCTCCGGCTGCACAGCACATGTCACAAACCTAACACAGTCGTAAACTTATTAGTGCACAATTACTGTCAACCGTCACGACTTCACCGTCACGCGATACAAATGTCCTAATAAGAGTAGCGCCTTATTAACGAATAACGACGTCTGGAACGACTTGACCGCTCTCGGGCAGTACGTTCTATTCCATCGAAAATCTTTATTTACCGGACAAAGTGCATCCAGCAGCGTAACAAAAAGCCTTTATGCTGATTATTTTACGTTTTTTCTTATCTCACGACACTTAGTAGATCTTCAGATACTATTTTTTATTAGGCCACTCTGGAGATAATCGAGAAAACATTGTAGGCCTATCAGATTAGAAGACGATACTATAGCTATGTCTGTAGTAGTTTTCTCAAACAAGTATAATTTCTTGGTCAGTTAACTGGCAAACAAAATCGTCGATAAAAGACGCTAATGCAGTCAAGACCGCCAGCAGGCTACAATTTTCATCGTAAGCTTACAAAAAGAGATTATCACGGCAGGTAGATGGGCAGAGAAAAGGATGCAGTGGGCGGGGGCATGACAGGCTATGCAACAAGTTAACAGATCGAGTATGGTAGATAAACAACTTTGTTGAATGCTGCTTGCATTTTACTGCGCCAGCACGTAACTTACGCCACGCCTTATCGGATTTCCACGACCTTTTGTTCTTGAGGTAAGTAAGTAAGTAAGTAAGTGAGTAGAACATTTATAGAGCGCATTACGCAATGTCTCTACTGCGCTACGTGCTCTAATACAACGGGTACACGTGCCACAGCGAATATTTCTAACTACTCTGAACTTCGTACGTTCGTCCGTGCTTGATTTCGAATTTCACACTGCTCTAGCACTTCAGTGGACCACGAAATATTATTTCTTGTTTAGACCACTTCAAAGATTCAGATTAGCTTAGATCATACAGACGGACACACTGACAGGCAGACTGCAACGTGCAATGCGGTTTACTTTTGTATACAGCTCCGCAATAAATAACTGATTGTGACAGGCAGGCGACCCCTAGCGGGCGAATAACAGACGGCCAATGAGAGCTGGGCGAGAGATAGATAACTCGCCTCGTAGCTGAGCGTATCCGAGTACCCAGCCAGTGACGTAACAAACGACTCGCTGCTGTTGTCACGTGCCATGACGTCACTGCTGACGTCATCGGCGACGGCCGCAGCGGCAGCGGGACTCCTGCGAGGTGTCGTTAGCGGCGTCGCCATGGTCCGCGTTATGATTGGACGAGGTGGCGCACGGTGATTGCATGCCTGCTCTCTGACGTCATCCGTTACTAGGGGACCTGCGTCCATGACGATCGTCTGCTGTTGCTGCTGCTGAGATAACATGTGACGCTCTGCAACGTCATCAACCCAATAGCGACATTCCACCGGCGTTTACAATGTTACGAACAGTTACTGTTATGTCTTTATCAGTATTAAGTAAACAAAAGTGCACTCAGTTTCACACTCGTATATAAGCCATCGCTCTAAAACAGCAAAAATGAAAATTTTGTGATAGTACGGTACAAAGAATCACATGCGCTCGCTTGCACATTTATATCATCCGATCGTCTGATATAAATGTAAAAGCTTGCTGATGTATTACATCTTAACTGTGGCCTCCAAATTATCCAGATCTGAATCTAGTTGATTGCAGAGTGTGGGAAATATTGCAAGAGAAGGTATACAATACACACATCACTGATCTGGACGAACTGAAACAGCGACTGAGAACGGAATGGGCCAAGCTGGATCATGTCATCATTGCGGCAGCCATTTGTCAGTAGCATCGTCGATAGGTCCAGAGCAGTGATGCGGGTTTTTTTACACCTTCTATCGCAATATTCCCACGCTGTAATCAACTGGATTCAAATCTGACAAACTTAAAGGCCACAGTGAAGGTGAAATAAATTTTGGACTCAGTGACAGCATGTGCATGATGAGCATTTCAAGTTTCACAAGGTAGTGTAGAGACATTATTCAGATAAGGTAAAAAAACGTTTACATGATTTTGTAGCAAATTTATTCTGGAAACGGTGTACCGAATTTCAGCAGAATCGCCCACGTTTAGTAGAAGATATTACAAAGAAACATTTTTGTCTCATTTTTTTCCGGAGACAGTGTATAGCTTACGGGCCCGAGATAATAATAGCAACAGCATTTGCATAGCGCCATACAGACACTGATCTCCATTCGCATATTAAAGTACAAAAGAAACAGCCATCTTTCCTTTAAGCTCTTGAATGTCATTATTAAGCCAAAATAGCGACATTGTGTTAGTTTACAAAACAGTGTGCATCGTGAAAGGGTATGTAATAATATTGGGAATTCTCGCGAGTTGCATGTATCAACTGTAGTATTATCATGCGGCATTTGTCTGTTTGCCTGACCGTGCGTGAGTCGACTGCAATCTATGCTTCTGCGTGTGCTTCCATTCACGAAAAAAAGATTCTGTTAGTATCATCTTCTGACGTGAATTGTCGTGGGACCGTGCTTCTGTCTGGCGCATCCGGACCATCGAGCGCCGTGTCTCTGCTCGGCTTGTCACACACCGGCATTCTGCTCGCCAGACTCCGTGAGACTTTCTGTTAGATGATATTTCGGAAATATGACTAATACCGATGACGCCGACACAATTTGATCGCTCGTTGTAAACCATTGCTTCACACGCCTTGTTTGATTAAGCTTGTTGAGCAATCGGTCTCACACTAGTGACAAAATTTGTTCAAAATGTAGGGCTGGACAAATTAACGAGTAATTACGCGATTAATCGTATAAAAGTAACGACTAAAGATTTTAATCGTTAAATTTCGATAAAAGTCATATCGGTAAGAGAACATTATAAAGTGTTCCTTATTACTGTGTACAGTACTTCAACTCAGCATGTGGTAAACAAACAACTATTATATCTTTCTCCAAAGACCAACAACCTCTTTAGTTTATTTAACAGACCTAATAAAAATACTCAATAATTGTGTCTCGTTGCAAGAACTGTTAATGATTACCGGTAATTAACGAAAAACAGTTTTCTTGATCAATTGTTAATGCTTGTTTTAATCAAAATTACCTATTAATTAATCGTCGAAGTTTGTCAAGTTAATATTAACTTTTGGCCCCGTTAAAATGTAGTGTAGTTGTTCATTTAAGTTTTAAAGGTCTATTTTAGCGTGAAGTATACTAGACCAATTACAAGAGATACAACTTCACAGATACAACGCTGGTTATTACATATTTCGATTTCAATTACGAAGATGTGAGGCCCCGATGGACGACACAACATGTGACTCCTTGAAATTTCAAGATTGTGCTCATCAGTGTGGATCTCCTAACCTTTACCTTTAACCATTTAACTTTTAAACCTTATCAAAATAAGTTTTGAAGCTATTTTAGCTACTGTAGCACGTTTTCTGGGTATACGACATGCTGACCTTGTAACATTGACCTCTGACCTTCTAACTGTGCCAATTCTTGACATTGGGAACTTTGTGGCTATGACATTTTTTGAAGATGGTTTCATCATCAGTACATGCGTGCCTGGGCTTTATGGCACTTTCCATGGACAATCTATCTGTTTGTAGTTTCTACGTTAGTTTTCCCTTAGCCCTGAGACTGATGATACACACAGATGTCAGAAATAAGTTAACACTGTGGGTGTGTATCCTTAACTTTTGTTCATAACTCGAGGGCGAGCACAGAAAGACGGACAGATGGATTGACAAAAGAGCGCAATCCGTGGTGCAGAATAGAATGAGTGACTTTAAGTAAACTGGCGTACCTTTCTCTTGGTTGTTCTTGATGTTTTCAACTCGAATCTGCATCAGTTCGGCGCCGGAGACGTTCTGAGCTTCCAGCATGTTGACGTCCTTGACCTTCACATCGTCCTTGTCGTCAGCGTCATCTTCCTGCGCCCGCTGTCGCTCATCCGCCTTCACACGCACACACAGGTCAGCGTGACAAGGTGAATGAATGATATTGTCATAGTTATACAGCGTGAGTCAAAAAATGCAACCCCCTAAAACTTTTTTTGTGGTATTTTCTCTCCTAGTGAACCTGCGTATTTTTGTATTACTGAAAATTTTCTTGATTGTTGCCCAACCAAATTCCTACGTTTACACCAATTCTGGTCCATTTGTTTGAATAACTGTGTGAATTGTATTACTTTTACTAGTAAGACCCTCAAATTTTAACAATTCAATTCGATTTATTGCGAAATTCACGAATGAATTTTTCGTTGAAAACAAATCACATCAAATGAAATTTAACTGAATATAACTGTTAGTATATGTTATGTGAATTGTCACGCTATATCTACAAAATGTCCATCGTTTGCTGATACACAAAATGCAGTCACTTGCGGAAGTCATTAACAGGGTTGTCAAATGTCAATGGCTTTCTTCGGTAAAGCATACCAAATCTGAAGTGCATCTTTAAACTCGGGAAATACTTTTGGCTTCGGCTGCAGCTTGTGATAAGACTCCAGCACTGCTCCCAAACCTGATCCAGTGGATCGGAGTCGGGTAATTGGACGCCATTCATTCATCATTAGCTATGAGGTCCCGGCAATTAAATTTGATGAAACTCAAAACGTAAAATGGTGAAAACAATAGGTACCCTTAGAACAGTTAACGCCATTTTGCTAGATATTAAGATAAATCCACCAAAATTGGCAAATATGTGTGAATATAAATTAGCAACAAACTGACAGAATTTCTCGGAAATATGTTTAGCCTAAGTGAAAATATTGCAAAAAGTTTCAGGGGGGGGTACTTTTTGACTTAACCGGTACAGCAGTTTCATGACGGTCTCAAATGTACATGGTGGGGGGCGACTTCCTCATTGCGACTTGCGACTCCGAACACGCCACACTCAGGAGTCAATGTTGACGTCAAATATTCACTTTGGTGTAATCACTTTCTGCGATGCTACTGATGGTTGGTAAATACAAATTTACCCAAAACGCGCGATAGACGCTCGCCGACTGTCCAAAGTAAAGTAAGCGAAGTAACGTAAGTTTGTATATTGCTTTGTCGTGATGCATCTCTAAAGCGCTCAGATTTGGTCCGTGTGTAGTACTAAGGGGATCGCAGTTTTACTTGCATACCTGCCCTCAAGCACACAAAAATAAGAGGTTTCGGGCATAAGCACCGACTTTGTGTTTAAGATAGGCTGCCACATCAAACTCTGCCATCTTCCCGTTCAACGTCTTCTACCCTCTCCGTCGCCAACGTCCTTCGTTTTCAGGCATTTTGTAAATAATCGAGTAAATTCTTGTAAACCTAGAACGAATCGGTGTAGTAGGGGCTTAATTGGTCATTTGTACCAAAAAGTAGGAAAAAGCAGCAGAGAAACAAGAATCATTACGCAAAAGTTTGAAATTTTTGTTGCCTGCTTGGACACATGTAAGTGTTGTAGACCTTTGTGTACCAGTTGGGTTTTTCTACCAATTAAACTGTTCATTCATTCATTCATTCAAATTTTACCTATTTACTAATCATCGTCATCATTGTCATCCTCACGAAGCCGATGAGGGCGGTAGCGTCCCTCCAACACCATGCTCACGACCAACTGTGTGCCTCCACGCTTCGGCACAACGACAATTTATTAACATTAGAGACTATTAATGTCATCATGTACACTTTATTATCATTATTTGTTTATTGCTATGTTATAAGTGAAGAGATAATTCACTTCGCTAGAAAATCCTTCGACGAGAATGGCGACGAGCAGGTTGAACAGGATGTAGTTGCCGAACGTCATGAGGAAGATGAAGTACAGGGCGGCCCACGGCGACGTCCTCGACATTCCCGTGTATAACACTTCGTTCCAATCTTCCTGCGTCAAAATCTGTCAACACCGACACAAGTGTCTGTTACAAAATAATCTGGTGACATGATACCCTGCAACACATCCGGTTTACCGTGCAGCTCAGTGTTCAGCGTACGTTCAATGGACTTCGTGTCGAGCTTTGTCACACATTCATCAAAGTACAGTTAGAATTAAGTTCCTGCCATCCTCTAACAAATAACGATAATTTTTACATGCGCACAGCTAAAGGGAGTCCTGGGATCTTAAAACCCTTAAAATATGAATAAACTTTTTAATGAAAACATGAAAATAACTGTACGGTATACGTAGGTACTTCAATGTCACATTGTTCATATTATAAGTCTCTAAATCAAATTTTGGGTCAATATTTCACCGAAATATTTTGATTGCCTTCTACATTTGTGTCGTACAACAGCTAAAGTGCAGTCAGTACACAACATTGGTAGGCCTACTTGATGAGTGGGTTGCTGCATTTGACATTGCGAGGAACGGGCAGAGCACCGGCCTACACACCCGCCTATACACAGGCTACATTAGTTATGACAGGCTCGTTATTCCTGGTGCCAGACACTTATTTCGGTATGTAACCAACCAGCCACCCAAGACCAACTCAGCCTTCCATCTCTGCGGGGTCGGTAAATGAGTACCAGCTTCGGTTGGGAAGGCAAAGGCAGGAATATCGTTCATTCCGTTAGCGGATGTACGTAGAGTCTGCAGGTAAAACTGCGAGATCCGTTGAGAACGTGTTCCATACCCGAGCGCCTTAGGTGTGTTCACGACAAGGTGCTATACAAATTCACGTTTACCTTACCTTACCTTACCTCTCATTCTGTACCAAATGTAACAGCTTTCGTATCAAGATTAGTGTACCAATTGTCGTGGTGCGGTAGAATGGTCCCTTTCTAGTGGGCATACTAAACGGCTGTTTTTGTTTTTCACCAGAAAGTAGTTGTAATGTGAAACCTAGCTGCTAAGTAGAATAACGCAGGATGCCTTGAGATCACCTGAAAGACGGTAATGATGGCCCACAGCAGCGAGTCGAAGTTCTTTCGCCAGCATTTGTGACCACCATCTGGTAATACTTCACAGAACTTACAGCCGAACAAGTTCATTCCCAGTATACTACAACCAGCACAAAACACATCTTCTATATTTAACCACCGTATATTATTCATTACTTTCACACGAATGACGCTTTTACCACAGTTGATGGTATGTAGTTACAATACATACTGCTATCAGATCTACTGAGCTTACGTTAAGCTGATTGTTTCATTCAGTAACAGCATAAATTTTGTCCAGATAATAGGACTGTGAATGTCAGTATTAAAGGAGACAAGTTCTGCGTAAAATTGAGCGTCTGAGCTTTATTACAGCATTTAAGCGTGACTGTCACAGATTGCATGATAATTTCGCATGATAATTTCACAGCCTGCTGTTGTCAACGTAACGTAGAATTAACTTAAGTGAATTTTAAGTGATACGGAGCATCGCGCGGTTTCTCGGCGGTGTTACAGGTGAGCTCGCCGTCTTGTATTCGAATTGTCCAGTGTTCAAGGTCATGCCTCTTACTTCATAAGCAGTGTTAAAATCTCACACTAAATTAAGCGACATAGTTCCAATCACTAATAAGAAGTCACGTCTGTCCAAGGGCACTCAAGGTTATTCAATATCGCCAGGAAAATAAAGACATTTAAAATAAAATGCACAATGACCATGTGATTGTATAAACTACTAATAAATATTTCTTATTTTGGCACAGCCTTTATAACTTATAGTGACATACTAATAATAACATGTAAAGGTGAAGGTACAAGTAAACGTGGATTTGTATAGCGCTTCGTCGTGAATACACCTCTAAGGCGCTCAGATATGGCACGCGTTCTCAAACGTTTACAAACGTTTACAAATGTAAACGTTTGTAACGTGACAAATGAAAATTTCTGATTGATTTTTGTGCTTAAAACGGTTCTAAAATAATATTGTGCGTCGAGCGGTTTCTGTTTCTCTGTGTAATTCAACGGACCATTATATACACAAACTAATTTCATATTTAAAAAATGCACGTAGTCCTTCTTCAGACTGTATAGTATAGATACCATTAGATAGCTAGACTAAGTGACAACGAATTTGAAACATTCACACGTGTAAACACTTCGCCAACAACAGTATTCTACAGAATGTCTGTTATGCAGAAGACTTTAACAACTGAATAAAAACCTAAAGATGAAGATGAAAAGGATGAGGAGAGCAAAGAACGTGGCGACGTTGTCCATCGTGCGCAACATGACGACGAGTTGATAGCGAAGTGCAGGCAGGAAGCGGACGACCTTCAGTATCCGCAGCAGACGGAATGTCCGCAAGACCGAGAGGCCACTGGCGCCACCTTGCGCCAACTCCACGAGACTGCGTTAGCAAACAAACGCAATACATGCAAACAGAAGACTCGAACACAGTAAGAACAGGCCTCCGCGATGACAAATCCGCATCCGGATCAAAGTCCGGATGCAATAATACTTAGAAAAATTCCTAGATTTGGATACAGAGGTGAAAGATTTCCAGAATTTAATCAGTTTTTTTCCTTGTGCAGAGATACATTTCTGGTAAAATTTTAATGATCTGGTCAGAGTTTTTACGTAAAGTTGCCAACAGACAAACGGACAAACAAACGCCGGGCAAACCATAACCTCCTTGTCGGAGATAATAAATGATAAATAGAAGACTGTATTGACCCGCAATGCGCCAATTCGATGGCGATGACAGCAGTTCAGCCATGCTTTCTATTTCCGGTGACGTATGTGACCTAATGACCTTGAAACAATGCCACTTACTGCGTTGCCTACAAGGGAAATCGTTACCAAGTCTAAAGACAATGCAGTCGATGGCGTCACTAAGCGGGGGTGGGGGAGGGGGGGGGGCGGACCGCCCCGGGTGACACCATCCAGGGGGTGACACCCGAATGAAATTAAATTTTGTTGTGGCTGAATTTACAAAGAATACTGGACAAACGACGTTGGAAGGCGGAGAGGGTGGGAGTGGTGATGAGACGATAGCTAACAACAGGTCGTCGCTTTCAGAGGACGATGACTAACAAAGGTCGTCAGTTTTTTAGGAAAAAATAGGGTGACACTATCAGTTGCCGCATCCGGTGACACCCAGATTAGTGACGCCACTGAAAGCTGTCGTCCACATTACCAACTTAATGTTCACAAGTTTCGTGATCTTGTGACTTCGACCTTCGACCTTTTGACCTTGAAGTCTTGTCATGTCGCGTGTGACGTGAACAATTCTTCACGAATGTCCAATGATTATGCGTTCTCGAGTTACGGCTGGGCACAGGACAGACAGACAGACGGACAGAAAGACAGACGTATTAACGCCATGTGTAATGCTTTTAGTTGTTTGTTTTGTTCATTGCTATATGAGTGTGTTGGCTCTGTACTCATGTACGATTGCATAATTAATAGAATATATACGAAGGCTCCATAATGAGATGATTACAGAGGAAAGATGGCGTTGAGTTGCCCAACCGTGCAACATTTTGTTTGACATAAAGTGTTGCCTTCGGTCACGTCACGGGG
>Ga0049105_1000409_pt1 | contig 14486 bp, 12 predicted proteins | sample WorMetvaBAHAMAS1_FD_61260 | JGI IMG/M metagenome (GOLD analysis project Ga0049105, IMG submission 61260) | Worm MetaG Olavius vacuus BAHAMAS.1 | ecosystem: Host-associated > Annelida > Digestive system > Unclassified | place: Germany: Marburg | collected 2013-04-09
GGCGCCTCCGACTCGCCGCCTCACGACGAATAATGGCGCCGTTATACAAGTCACTGATTGATTGATTGATTGATTGTTGTTGCTTAGGAATAATCAGCGGCGACAAATTAGTTGTTTGGCATTTCTGTGAGACATTCTGATGGCGTCGTCTGTTGCCGTTGACAGCGTGGCAACAACATGACGTCCAAGAGCTGTGTCGAGTCATGTTCGATGCTCTGGAACGTAGCTGGAAGCACACTGACCAAGCCAACCTCATCACTCAGCTCTACCAGGGCAAGATCAAGGACTATGTCAAGTGCCTTCAGGTCTGTTGAGTTTTTATGCTGCTTTTATTTCTGTTAAATATGTGTGGTCGTTTTTCTATATTATTTGTCTCTCTTGATACATGTAATAATTATTCGTTTATTGCATACTGCAACCACAAAAACAACTGGATATATAAACCGAGAGAAAATTAGAATACACAATTATGCAAAGATAAAACACGTGTTGTAATACTAAAAATACAGATATACTATACAAATATAAATATAATTATAAATTTTGTTGGTAATGACGGAGAGAGTTAACCATGAAAGAGTTTGTGTATTTTTGTGTAAATGGCAGAGGGCACAACGAGTGATTCCTCAGTATATTTATTTGGCTGTTATGTCTTTCATTGGGGAGGAGGTAATGGACATTGGACACAGCTTGACGGGTGAAGAATTTTGTGGAAATATCGGTTGATAATTTATCCATTCTGTCGTATAGAGAAGAGATTGCCAGTGAGTCACAAAATGAATGATATGAAGAAATTGTAAATGAATTTCCACCAAAAATTATTAGGAGTGCACGTTTTTGGATCAACTTCACACTGTACGCCAGGTCATCAGTGAGACCAGTGTGCCCAAACATGTGCTGCATGTTCAATAACTTTGACCAGCTTCGTCGCATCACTAGACAAAAGAGAGCCAGTTGACATTACTTTGAAGTTGAAGTTAATATAGCTGGTGCTGTGTGTCAGTGTGGGAGCGAGAGTGCAAGAACCGATACGTACCTCGACATTCCTCTCGTTGTCCGACCGTTTGGTGCTAACATCGGATATGGCAGTGTGGTATGTTACTTTTCTGTTCAAATACATTCTCATATGTGTCACTGTGTGCCATCATTATGCCACCCGATGGTAGTTGGTTGGGAGGTCTTGCTTTATTTCTGTCCTTGCTCTTTGACAGCCACGCTCTTAATCTCCTAGACACCCGAGTGACGCCTCACCAAAAATATATCAGAGGATTGGTCATAGGCAGAACAAATAAAACTGACTCAAGACATTCCACTTGCCCCTTTTCTAAAGAATGTTTTTATTAGATTGCTACCACTTAGCATTTTTTTGTTCATGTCAGTAAATATTCCTTGAGATACATGACTACCCATTTGCATAATAGCAGAATGATAGATGCTAAAGAGTTACTTATAATTGCAAGCATACAAAACATGTGGAGATATATATTAATTTTTGACCGCTGACAGTGAGCTCTGTTCAGTATTTGGATTTAGCCATATGCAGTCAGTTTAATGGCTGTGTACCAGGCTGATCTGTGTTCTCTAAGAGATCTTTAAGGTGGCTTTTAGAGATAGCTAGGGTGGTATTTTTACTGGCTTTATACTCTTTATGGCACTCAACCAACAGGGCCAAGACACTGAAGTCAGTATTTAGTGTAGTCTAATAACTGTTAGAGCTGTGTAGGTTGAAGACAATTTTTCTGTGAGAATCAGCAGAGCATGGTGAGACAATATCATCGTCTTTGTTATTTGTTGTGTTTTATCAGATGGGACTGCATTGTGGAGGCAATAGTTTCGGTTTTTTTGTTTAACCTCTTGGAGTTGTTTTTCCCAGTCCTTCGGCATTTTCTCAAGCCTTTCTATAGCTAGATGTCTTACAAGGCAACTGAATTGGTTTCTTAGTTCTAATTAGCCATAGCTTTTTTGATTTCTCTGAATAGCTAAGTAATCAGCTAGAGTGAAATGCAGCATTAGACCCTAAACTGTAACTGTTAACCCTATGTTGCTCATTGCAGGAGGAGGCCTTGCGAGCATTTGTTGAGCCAGAAACTCTGGATGGCTCCAATCAATATTTCTGTGAGAAATGTGCCTGCAAGTGTGATGCACACAAGGTTCACTTTTGCTTTTTTTCATCATTTACAATTATTGGTTACTTTTTGTCATAATTGTGACAGAGTACTGCACGTTTCTGCTCTGAAATTCTGAGATTATTATTTTTGCACCTTTAACAGTTTCATTTTTTTCAACATTGCCCGTTGTTGTTGCTGCTCAGAATTCAGTTGATTCGCACATGTAGACTCGCAGAAACAAGTCGACCTTGTGACTTTGACCTTTGAATTTCACTTAACACTACATGCGCGGATAACTATGTGGACATTGACAGTGTCAAATTGACATTTGAAGTTCATTAATAAGTAACAGGTGCATTTGTTGGGAACTGCTATAAAAGCACAGTCACTACCAGGTGGCTAAAAAAAATTGAGAACGCTCAGTGGTTTGTTTTTTTCTAAACCGCGTAAAAATTGTCTAAAAAGTTGTACAAGGTTTCAAAGTTTCAGAATGTTCAATGTTCAAAGTGCATATCTTTAAATTATTAAACACAACGAACTCCCTGACACACCTGTGACATTATCTGACGTCATCAACAGTATAAATTAGTAAAGCCCAAAAGCATTAATTCAAATCATTAATTCAACAGTCCTACTTTTGCTCTCCTTTTTTTCTGGGCCACTCTGTAGGTGCCACTGCCCTCTGTGCACAGATTGCTACTACAGATGTTTTTGTTGTGTCTGACTTTGATAATTGACCATCACCTTGAGCTTCACTACAGATTACTGCCACAGATGTTGTCGTGTGTACAACCAGAGTGACGATTTCCTAAGTATGCTTTCGAAAAATGACTTACCATTTTCGTAAGAAAATCTTAGGAAGTCGTATCTCGCTGACTTACCAAAGACTTATGAAAATCTTAAGACGATCTTGGGAAAAATCTTACGAAGTTTCGAAAATTGGGCCCCAGATTACTACTACAAATGTTGTTGTGTGTGACCTTGATGACCATGACCTTGAGTTCACTACAGATTACATCCACAGATTACTGCCACAGATGTTGGTGTGTGCTTGCTGCAACTGCAGGGTCTAAAGTTTCTGACGTTTCCATATCTGCTGACGATGCAGCTGAAACGTTTTGACTTCGACTACACGACGATGCATCGCATCAAACTTAACGACAGGTCAGCTAGCAAGCTGGTTTGCAGTGCTTTCTCTTCCATCACAACTGGCATTTATTTAGATATTTCACGAGTGCTTTCATCGCTGCGTCGCTGGGTGATCGTGTTATCATCAGCAGAATGTAGTTGTAGAAGACTAGGGTTAGACCGATACCGCGCAGGCGTCCGATACCCGATACTATCGCCGCAGCTATACCGATACCGATACCGGGCTGTTCAAATTTTTTGTACTGAAAAAGCTATTTTGTGCGGAGTACAGGTGTGTGCTTATCTGTGCTTTGGAAATGCTCCTATTTACTTGCCTATTTACTGTAATTGTTACTGTAGTTGTCATTGTTGTGTGGTTAAGGAATAAGCACATATAAGCGTGTAGTCAAGATGTGCAGTGGTCAGTTAATCCCGAACAGAAATATGATATGCTCCGACCTGACACCCGTCAAATGGAAATGCTCATACTTACTTACCTCAGTATTACCTGATTGCCATGATTGTTACTGTAGTCGTGATTGTTGTGTGGTTGAAGAATGAGCTTCCCAGAGCGGCTGAGCCTGAGTCATCTCATCGACGGTGAGAACGAGAAGGATGCTATGATGTCGAAGGAATGTCGAGCCGACTCCAGTTGTAACACACATTTAGACGCATCGCCGTCATTGGATCGAACTGCAGCAGCAGCAGTCGATGCTGACCGAGGTAAACATATTTATTTGTTAGATTGCATTGTCGTAAGACTGGCGGAGATGACGATGGTGATGGTGGATGCTTCCGCCACAGTTAGAGTAATAATAATAAGCTGCATTTATTCAGTTAAGTCATAACGTTCAACCACATAGACACATACAACAAGCTGCCACGCAGGACAGCGCTAACTAGTACCGACACGCAGGCCAAGTACAACAACAGCGAAGGTTTAACACGGGCATTAGCTGCCCACACAAACGGCGCTAAGCGGTCACCTAACCGCCACCCGACCATGGTCCTGGAGGTATTATTATTATTATTATTATTAAACGTAAAGATTAACGTGGCATCAAGCGAAAATGCTTCAAGGACACGGTACACAATTAAAATGAAACTAAAGCTAAGGAAATGAGTCCTGGAAAAGAAAGGTTTTCAGTTGTATTTTGAAAGACGGGAGTATGAGCTGGCTGAAGTGACAACGGGCGGCAGACTGTTACACATGCGCGCGGCTGCAACTCCGAAATGCCTGGTCGCCGATGGTGCGTAGTCTGGTATTCTCTTATGGGCTGTCAATGTGTGTGTCCATCTGTGTGATCATATACTACAAGTTGGTTGACACTGTCTTGTATAAACCACTCGCAGAAATTTACAACTTCAGTGCAGTTGGGAACAAAGATGAACTGAGTAGATTTGAGGTCAAAAGTCAAAGGTCACGGCGATACCAGATGGTCCGATTAGCACTTTGGCAGGCATCTTCTCGCCTGCCTGTGGAATGTGTGGACATGTTGTAATGAAATTTATACCAGTTTCTCGTTACCATATCCACATGATATGATGACGTCTTAAAGATCATGGGTTCAAAGTTCAGGTTCGCAGACAGCATTTTCTGAACATGCACTTGTCCGGTGGAGGTATGCTGATTGACGGTTTGTTGTTGAGGATCACCTAGTTCTATTATAGGACTATGCGTATGTTGCTGTCTCACTAGTTCCTTGTAGCCGAACAGTTGCATCACCGTTAAACAAGTATCGTCGAAGACGTACAGGTACTTTGTGTTGGTTTAGTTAGCTTCAGTTTTATTGCACTGTACCAAAGCTACATGATGGTTAGAAAATAACCTACATGATGGTTAGAACATAACCACATCATGTAGCTTTGTGGTCATGTTCTAACCACACCATATTACAATTTCGATGCAGCTTTAATTTCAACATGTTGGTTTATCAGTTGTCAATTTGTCCTCTAAATGTCCTATAAATTCTGAAATTTTGTCCTGTGTATTTTTTCCCATATGTCATCATACGCTGTGTAACAGTGTTGAAATGTACGGTGCAGTTACGTCGAATGAGGACGAAGGTATTGACATCGACGACCACGGCGCTGCCAGCCTGTCCCCAGCCGACAATATCAACGGTGTCAGTGACGACGACTTCTCGGATGCAGGCCGTTGTGTTCGGCCATCAGTTCATGCTGGTGAACACTCGGTAATGTCTCATCAGTGAGAATTCTCTTCATTCGTCTTGTTTTGAGTCGTCCTTGCTTCGAGGGTTGTCCGCACTGAACTATCCTGCTTTATTCAGTTTTGTTGTTTGTTGCTTGCAGTAGCCGGTCGAGATCCATTTGCTTCCGTCTCTGATGTTATTTAACCACAGTCTTTTTGTATTAAACTCGTCCTGGTTGTCGTCCTGGTTGTCGTTCTTCCAAGCAGATATGCCTAGTGACATGACCAAAATGTTGTAGCGTTCTGGTCTTACATGCTTAAAGAACCAATCTTTCACACTGTAAGACAGTGAGACTGTTTTAATCACTTGAACGATGGTTGCCATTGTTAGCCGTGATGAAGATGACATACAGCTTAACTCCCAGTCGTTTGTGCTATGCTTGCTGCTTTTAGCTGAGTGGATCGGTGGATTAGCAGCCAGCAAGGCTGACATTAGGCTTAGTCAGACAGACTCGCCCATTTACACACTCACACAGTGTCCACTTTGTAATGCGTTTGTGCAATTGACAGCTGTTGAATTTAATACCAGTTTACATGTTTTCGTGTTATCAGTAATAGACACTTGCCGAGGCACTCAGCCCTCGCTCATTTATGTGTAACTGATCCACATATAGCATTGCATCATATCTGTTTTGTCTCAGAACCTTTATGTATCCAGTTTTGTCTTAACTTTAGTTAAAACTTAAAACTAAATTGAAAGGCTCTTGTATCTTACACTGCTGGCTGTTAGAGTAGTGTAATTTTTTGATGATGCAATTCGGCATTTGTGCAAATCGTCAGTGCACTGACCTTGTACTTTCCGGAGTAGGATTAACATGGACCACAGCTGGCAAGAGAGGTCACGGCTTTGTGGTCAGGTAGTTCAAAGTATTTTCAACCTGACTCCACAGATCTATTTATGAGTAACACACAGTAACATAGTTGGAAATTGTGGGGTTAAAATGCTTCACTGAAGTAGTTCATCAATGCTCTTGCTTCATGCATCATTCGTTCTCTTTTCTGTCGAGCGTGCGACTGAAAGCGAGGAGGAAGGAAAACTGACATTGCTGTATTTCACAAGCAACTACAGTGTATTAATGCCGTTTGTCGTCATCATTTCATCATCGTCAGTCAGGGCTAAAGTATGATTTCCAAGGTGGGGCAACTGTTCAGCTCTCCGGGCCCTCCAGTTCATTCCCGCCCCTCCCTCCCCCGTACATTTCGTGAGCCCATGTTTCAATAGCGGGCTCTCAAATTATCACTGATCGACTGAATGTATGAAGCATGATTTTGTGATGTCGTTTTTTTTTCGATTGTGTTGTAAAAGCAATCAACATTGTGAAATTTATGATCATTAAATGTGAAATCTGAATGACTCATTAACTATCGGATTACTGTAGTGAAGGATGCTAACTTGCTGAGCCCAGGAACGTGGGTTCCGGCTGTGAAATCCAATAATATTGCAGCCGGAACGTTCTAGGTTTAATTTTCCGGGCCCCGGAACAGTGTTCCGGCTTACTTTAACCCCTGATCGTCAGAGTTGTGTATTATACTGCCTTGTCTGTGTGACAGCCTGACGCTGCAGTGTATGAGTTATTCTCTATAATGGTTCACTCTGGCGGAGCGTCTGGCGGCCACTACTATGCCTATATCAAGTATGTATGTTATCTGCCTTATCTGTTGGGCTGTCATACTGTGTGATCAGATAATGACAATGTCTCTTGCAATGCTTTTTATTAAGTGTTGATAATTGGTTGCTGATTAATCACAGTCAATTCTTAACCATTGTCAGTAATGTGTTAGTACTCCTTGTAGAGACAGATCATCTGTTTAAATCACAGATTTTGCACTGTAAGGCCCATGCAAAAATCAACAGGAAATGGAAAATTCCCCTGTAAAATTGTGACTCCTGAAAATTTCATCTTGAAATTTTAGACAGGTGATTATGTTTGGGAGATAACTCATCATGCAAATTCCGGTTACAGTCGGTACGGTGGGGGCTTCTCCCCATTGTTCGTGATGTATATTTAGGGGCCATGCATATGATAAGAACTGTGTATTATATCTGTCGACCTGAGTTGAGGAAATTAATTTTTGCCGTTTTATATGTGTCATGAACGATGGGCCTTACTCGCTTCATAGAACGGCAGTTTAAAAAATATTTATTCATACAATCAAAACAGTTTGTCATCTTGTGGGTTTGTCATACTCCGGTCGTCTTATTGTTTTTATATTGGATTACATACATTCGTTAAAGTTTATACATATTTGGCCACTGCTTATGAGAGAGAGTTGGGCCTGAATTATGTTATAGAGATTATATAATGCTTTGGCAGGTCGTTCAAGGACAACCAATGGTACAGCTTCAATGACCAGCATGTCTACAAGGTGAGACGGAGTTTCATGCCAGCACAATCGAATTAATTAGGAATGACAGTGATTTGGAATTTTCGTGTGAATTAAAACTTTAAAGTGGAAATAATTTAGTGTGGTAATGTTTGATTGTGGTTGTGATAATTTATTGCGATTAGTTGTAGTAGTTTACTTATAATTGACACAATTTGTTATACTGTTTTGTGCAGTTTAATTTGATCTTTAGCACATTTGTTGTAGTTTTTTTTGGAAAAAAATAATTTGACACTTATGGTAATTTAAACAGTTTTTTGCTGGTGATGATGTCGACATATTTGCATGTAAAATGTGACGGTGTTTCATTACAGATAATGCAGGATGACATAGAAAAGACGTTTGGAGGCAGTTCATACAGTAGCAGCTATTACTCCAGCTATAGCACGTGAGCAACTCAGTGTCACATTTGTTACACATTATTCATATTGTGCAGTGTTCATGTTTGAACATCGGAGAGTACTGGCACAAAGCGTTAAACATTTTAAAAAATTTAATAGTTAATTTTGTAAAAAAAAATTTGGTGCTTAATTTATTTATTATTTTCATCTGTATGGACATCTAGTTCCGCAGACTGCATGTGATCATATCCTGGTGTATTGCAGTCAACTGTATAGTCCTATGATGGTAGTTAGTGTGCAGGTATTATCATTACACTCAGTGTTACTATGATAGTTCAAAAAATGCACATCTCCCCAGAAGACCCCGATGAACCGATCTCAACCAAATTTGGCACAGCGGGTCGCCTCGCCAACCTAATCGCCCATGACAATTATTTTTTTGGCAATCGGCTTAGGGGTTTTGTATCTCTGAGGGGTCGAATATTTTACTATGATAACGTGCCAGTTGCACGGTTTCAGTTCCATCATTTTGTCGTGTCATTTTTGCACGCAGTTCAGTTATCCCCTAGTCCAGACATGTATTGCACGGAATGTTTCAATTTATTGCAGTTACAGCTCGGCCAATGCATACATGCTGATGTATCGGCAGATCGACCCTGCCAGAAACAGACGTAAGTATCTAGCTTCGTATGGGGTGTGTCAAAAAGTGTCGTCACTCTTTTGATCGGATCTCTTTATATTGATCATATCTACCACTCCTGTGATAGAAATAGTCAATTGTAGTCACTGTTTTTGTAATGTTCCTGACTTTTTCTCCCTTACAGACTGCTCCATTGTGGTCTGCTTATTGTTCTGTGACTTTGTGTGTGCCACGTAATCCATCTTTCACGTGCAAGTTATGAGCTATAAATATTGTGAGCGATATTACTTGCCAAAAAGTTTATAAGTGCTTTGGGCACAAATTAAAATGGCGCCTTATCACAAAATTAACTTGACTGTATGTTGCTTCTCCTTCAGCAGTCAGTCAGTCTTAAACTGTTTAGTGCCTCGACCTGCGTCAGGCAGGGCTGGTCTGAAATTTTTTATGTAATATTTTGTGAAGAAAGAAAATGCGTGCATAACTTTGAAAACTGGCCGTTTCAACAGTGAAGTTCACTGCATGCTGACTTACGGGAAAAATGTAGTCGCACACTTGCAGCATCGCATAACCTTTAGTTGTTGTCAGTCTGGTGATGGTGGGTGTAGACAATAGCAGCTTACAGACGGACTTGAGAAAGTAAGTAAGTCGGCAGTTTTGTATCCGGTGCTAGAATCACAAAAAAAACAACAGGGGGTGGGGGCAGTGGTGGATGTTCCTTCTGTTCGTTGGCACATCAGATGTGGAACAGATAGGCCTTGAGTTGTCACTTGAAAGGGGGCAGTGTCATCTCTGGACTCCAGAAGAGGTTCCCAAGTAGGTTGCTTTTGTGAGTGGGTCGGCAGCCACTTGGCACCATTCTACATTTATCAGATGAACCGGTTGTACTTTCACAATCTCTTTGTCGTGATGACAGCACCGTAAGTGTTGTCCCCCCCCAAGTATTAGTACTGTTATTATCTCGTCGGGGCACACAGTGCTGGAACTGTGACTGCTATTGTCACAGACGTTTTAATTTTTGTTGTCATAGAGTTCATTCAGCGTGATGAATTTCCCGAGCATCTCGTGCGTGAGTTGGAGCTACTACGGCAACAGGAGGCAAATGAGCTGCTGCAGCGAGAACTTGAGAGAAACACTTGCAAGGTACTGTCATGGCTTTCCTTACTACTACTAGCTTCAAGCTGTATTAGGCTTCCTGATGATAGTCAGGAGATCTTAAGCTTTATCCGTGAACTTTTATTTCCATCCAGACTCCATCGCTGAGACGATCGAGAAGCGTCCCATCAAAAGAAAATCAGTGGTTGAGACCGCGGGAGTATAATTTGCAAATATTGTGCACATTTACAAATCCATGTTTATATTTACCTTACATTTACCTTTGGTGAGAATAGTTTGCCTTTAAATTTATTTAGAAGCTTGTGGCATTTCTGATACTTTCCACGGTTATTGCTCAAGACTATCGACGACCGTTCCTTGCTTGTTGCCACTGTGAGAGTTTGGAACATACTACCACGATCACGTCATTGCCATCACTGTAGACTTTCAAGTGTGCATTGAAGGCGGAACTGTTTCGCAGATCGTACGACAATGCACACTAGCGGCAACAGCAGCATTGACACTAACCTAATGCGTGACATTTACTGCGGCCCTGAAGTTTTGTTTGAGACTTGTGTTGCCGTGAAATTTGTGGATGATGATGACGACTGTAGAAAAAGTTACTCGCTGGTTAGACATTGCAGAAGACACTGAGGTCGTTCGTCCCCAAAACAATGTGTTTGTTTTGAGCATAGATTTCTGTTGTGTTGTTGTTGTCGCTGCCAGTGACGTGTGTGAGTTTGGTCGGCAGATAAAGTTGTACTACTACGACACGGTGGTCGAGAGATACATAGAAAGCCGGCTCGAAGTTCACCGTACCAAGACACTCGCCGAGGCCACGGAGATCGCGTGGAAGGTATTTGCCATGCAGTTTTGTGCGATTTGAAAATATTTGTACACATACTTATGCCTTGAGCAGATTTTGCACAGTATTCTCCTTCATGAATATTGTCTTTATAGTTTGTGTTAAAATTTTCAGTTCGTACTGCTCATGTTATGATTTTCTGCCTACACCGGCTATTAGTCGCTGGAGGCACTCTGTTCTCGGGCTGTCCATGGGAGACATTGTGTGTGCATCTGTGAACATATATACTAACAGTTGTTTTTCATATGATGTCTTATAAACCGCTTGTGGGAATTTTACCAAATTTACAACTCCGGTTGAGTTGTGGACAAAAATGAATGTATTACATCATTTTCACCTCAAAAGGTCAAAGACCATGGTCACAGCAAGTACAAATGCAGGCGAGGCATAACGATTGATGGTTTGCTATCAAAGACCCGTCTAGTTCTTCCATGTTGTATATAACAAGTAGTGCAGACTTAACAAATGTCGAGTATCTCGTTGTTCTTTGTGCAGTATGTGTCTCTGTGCTATCAGACTTTTTGCAGTGCCCCACGTGGGGCCGGGGCATCCCCTTTCCCTCTTGTCTGTTCCTTTCCTCGTATTTTGCTTTTTTACTTTTCCCTTTTCTCGGTGGCTTTAACTATTTTCTTCTTTCGTCTATCCCTTCCCTTTCTGCTAGAATAGTCCCACTCCGTTTCCAGGTCGTAAGAAGCGACTGAACCTGGGTTTAGTTTGTTGTGTTTATTTTGTGTTATTTGTATTCCTTAGTTAAGATGGATTTTGATGTTTTGTTGTATTTGGTTTAGTTTAGTCTTGTCTTCCTTCAGTGCTTTGACACTGTTGGTTAGGTCATTTGACCCGTAAAAAACCGTCCCCGATGTGACCTATAATGTGTTTGGTGGGACGTTAAGCCTTGCTCAATCTCAATCACACTTTTTGCAATGATGCATTTCATCACATCATCATCATCATCATCATCATGTAACTACTTTTCCTGTTATTTATTAATGCTGTTGGCATCGCCTGTTATTAAGCAGATGTGCCACATTCTGCCAACTCGGGATTGTGTCAATGCATTGCATGCATTATTGATAATCTTGTCAGACATAGTTTCACTGCTGTGTTGATAACAGTGGTGCAGTTGACTACCGAACCTAGGAAAGGTGACATTTGTGTCAACAAACGTCATGTTCCTAGGTTCAGTAGTCGGTCTAATGCACTGCTGTTAATTGATCCTTTTATCACTGTGGTGTTCTATCCCATGTGATATAACATTAGGCCACCTCCAGTACGTCCTATATGCTATTGAAATGTGTTGACAACTTTCGTAACCACATAATTTTTTGGCTCGAAGGATCTGGTAACGAGAGGTTTCAATTCTCTTGCTGGCAAAATTGCGTGATATGACAAGTCAGAATTAACTAACTTCTGCAGTTTGTCAGTCTTCGAGGTAAGTACTTGCCGTTGCTGATTGTTTGCGCTACAGCAACTGCCAATTTTACGAGTGCATTTCGACGACTTTCGCCTGGTGAAGTTCGACTCGATACACGAGTACATTGAGCGGTCATTCGACGATGACTGGGATTCACAAATTTCACAAGTGCTTGGTGGTGTGAAGTCCATCTACACGTTTGACCTCCTCGCTGAGACGAAGCAACCACACGAACAGTTTGAACGGTACCGCCTTGGAGGTTGGTTTTTGCTGTGATTTTTTGCCTTATAATGTGCCTAAAACAAAGACGCTTACGTGCACAGTTGTGTTCAGGCGACAGATGAGTATGAATCTGAAGGTGACTGGATGTGATTGTGCTAGCTACAATTGTAAATATGTGACATTCCTCATTGTACACATTCTTAACGTTAATGGCATGATTAATTGTTGATTTGTCCACTCCTGAAAATAATAACAAGATGCTTAGCTATCGCAGAGAGACCGCGCTGCAGGATGCGTTATAGTTTACACCAAAAGTAGAAGACTGGAACTGGCAGACAATATTTTACGGACATTGTAAGTCTATCTTCAACCACTGTGACATAATTGGCCTGAAAATCTGTCAAATTTGGTGAAAAACGCAAAATAAAGGCATTCAAGGTCATCGAGGTCGGTGCCAATCGAAAGCCCGTATGTGATTTCCTGTTAGTGATTAATAGTAACTGACATCTTATCTCGTAGTGTTTCGGAGTTATCGCAGCTTATTGTTCAAGTTTCGGACACTTTGCGTTTTTGAGCCACCCTTTGGGGGGTTTAGGGACAACGTACGATGTTCATCTTGGGCTCATTGTAAAGCGTGTAGTGGACTTCCTATTAGTGTTAATTGAACTTTTTTCGCTAATTTACCACTGAGTCGCAACGAGCGAAAAGAGATCAGAAATCGGCGATTTCGCACCAACGCGGTCAGTTTTATGCAAAACTTGAGGTAGAAGGGGTCGCCCCCCACCAATAATGTTTGCACGGTTAGTTAGGCCAATGAATGCCCTACAACTTTGCCGCTGACAGTTTCACACAAAGAAACTTTGTAGCAGACTTTCTTCAAGCGAAGTGCGATTTTTTTTTACCGAAATCGGCCATTTTGCGTTTTTGAGCCCCCATTTGGGAGACTTAGGGGAAACGTACGACGATCATCTTAGGCTCATTGGAAAGCGCGTAGTGGACTTCCTATTAGCGTTAATTGAACTTTTTTCGCTAGGTGTTACGGCCGAGGCGCTACGAGCGATTATGGGTTCAAAATCGGCAATTTTACTCCAACGGGGGCCGGTTGACCCAAAATTTCAGGTAGAAGGGATCGCCCCCCACCAACCATTCTTCTTTTCAGAAAACTAGGCTAAATGATCTTTTGTATGGTATAAAAATCTGGACAGATCTTTCCACCATTTTGTCACAATTCACGCGTGTGACAGACGGACAGACAGACAGACAAAATTCTCATCGCTAGATTGCATCTGCATTGCATGCAGCGCAGTAATAATAATAATAATGCAGAGTGGTCTGTCTCGATGGCTCAGTGGGGTAAACCAAGGTTTATAATCCACAGAGCCTGATAGGCTGAAGATTCTCGCTGACCAGAGTTCAAATCCAGGTTTGGAAGGGTTTTTCAGCGCGAGTGGACTAGCGTGTTTGCTATGAGATTACATTCTTGGACAGGAGGTATAGAGGGTTCGCCTTACATAGGTTACATAGGATAATACATACATACAAGCTGCCATGCAGGACAGCACCGACTGATGCACCGACTATGCTATGACGGGGCTGATAAGTGGGTTTGCCCTCCTGAAATTGGGAATGACCCCTGTTTGACTAACAGAGTAACTGGTGCTGTTCTGTAGGGCCGGTCAGGTTGAAATATGAACAGGGTTCCCATGCTCCTGGAAAGTCCTGGATTTTTTGGGGTACAATTTCCAGGTCCTGGAAAGTCCTGGAAAATGGGTTTGGTCCTGGGAAGTCCTGGAAATTTGAGTGCAAGGTCCTGGAAAGTCGTGGAATTTTCTAGGCTATGATGATGTGGGAGGTGGACCAAATGACGCAGGTGCAGATTTGCGTGTTCGCACATCTCTACTGATTGTTCCGTTAAGCAAATACTCGTTACTGCACATCTCTACTGCATAATACTTCCGGGTATTAGCCAATTGACTAATTTATGCAAAACCCTTGCGGCAGCCATTTTGTTGACATCCTCCACCCATTTCGGTGCTCGTTTGGGTGCGTTCTTTTATTGAACCGGATGTTTCGAAAACA
>Ga0049105_1000410_pt1 | contig 14481 bp, 13 predicted proteins | sample WorMetvaBAHAMAS1_FD_61260 | JGI IMG/M metagenome (GOLD analysis project Ga0049105, IMG submission 61260) | Worm MetaG Olavius vacuus BAHAMAS.1 | ecosystem: Host-associated > Annelida > Digestive system > Unclassified | place: Germany: Marburg | collected 2013-04-09
GTTTAGAGATGGGTTAAAATCTCATCTCTTTGCAGATGTCTACTTCTGATCCTCTGAGAACATACGTTATAAGAGTGTAATGTACTTACTTACTTACTTACTTACACGGTACCGGTAAGTATTGTTTCTGGAGTCGTGATACTAAAAAGATTTTAAAACCACTGTAATACACTGTAGTGTGCGTGTGCGTGTGTGTCACCGAAAATAGTTGCCGTATATGTCGAGTGACGTCACAGTGTACTTCAACTACGCGTTGCGGTCGTTAGTTGTCGTTGCCATCGAGTATCAACGTTTGAACTTTGATGTCCGCGTCGACGTTGTGTCTTCGTCTTCGCCGTTGACTGCCATCCCGAATTACCTTTATTATCGTGAATTACCGTATTTTGTTATCCTATTGTCTGGGATCGTACATTTGCCTTGTATTTCGATCGTCTATGTTATCGGATTTCTTCGTTGCTTTGCGGCAGTTGTGCGCTCGAGCCTACTTCAAGACTTAACAACAGTATTACTATAACTTCTTATCGACATGTGTTCTTTGCGTTTCCTTGCTTTAGCTGTAGGTTTGTGCTTGATTTGAACGTAGCTGTTCTGCTGTACAGTTTAGCTGCTGCGACAGCCACTCCCCAGTCCCTAGTGGTTTTGGTGCTTGGCGCTCGATGCTTTTGCTTCTATTAACTCTGCCTGTCACCGTCGATAATTGCGACTGCGAGTGCATACACACGTTCTTGCTGTCGACATCTGTCTGTCCGTCTGTGGAACGCGCGCATTGTGACAAAACGAAATAATCTACTGCCAAAATACTTATACCATATAAAAGATCCATTTATATAGTTTACTGACAGCAGGAATGGTTTGTGGGGACGACCCCTTGTACCTGAAATTTTGGGCCAAACTGACCCATTCTTTCGAAAACGTTGATTTTCAAGCGATTTTCTCTCGTAGCGCCTCAGCCGTAACACCTAGCAAAAAAGTTCAGTTATCGATAATGGGAAGTCCACTACGCGCTTTCCAGTGAGCCTAAGATGAACAGTTTCCGTTACCCCTAAGCCCTTCGAGGAGCTCAAAAACGCAAAACGGCCGTTTTTCGTCTAAAATGTGTACTTCTCTCGAAGAAAGTATGCTACAAAGTTTCTTTGTGTGAAAACCGTTAGCGATAAAGTTGTAAGGCATGTATTGGCCTATCTATATGTGCAAAATGGTTGGTGGAGGACTTCCCCTTCTACGTACAAATTTGACCGAAACTGACCCACCCCCTTCAAAAACGCCCATTACCAATCAATATTCGTTCGTAGCGCCTCAGCCGTAACACCTAGCGAAAAGAGTTCAATTAACACGAATAGGAAGTCTACTACGAGCTTTCAAAAAATAAGATGAACAGCGTACGTTGACTGGGAATGGGATGGGAATGGGAATGATTCCACGGGAATGGAAGGAAATGGGAAGAACAATAGTCGTTCCCGCACATCTCTATCCCCGAGGTAGAAATCGCAGCAGGGTCTTGCTGACAGTTTATTAACTCTCGCTAGACGTACAGTGACGGATGCCATCAATTTAACTGACGCTGTGACGTCGCCCGAAGGAAAATATGCGGCTCATACGGACTCACAATATTCTTCATTAAATTGCAAATTCTACCATCCCATCGCCAATGAAGCTCGCAGGATGGACGGACAACTGTAGAGACAAAATGCCTATGATTTATGGGTGAACTGTTACAATCGTGTTGCAGTTTTCATATATACAGCAAACGTAAACGCACATTGAAGACTTAGCAACGTGTTCAGGATGCGTAAACTGCTGTGACGTGACAGATAACGAGTGTGATCGACGGACGAAGAGAGACAGAAAATGGTTATAGCCCTGGCTTGTTGGACATAATTATTCGAAGTTGAAAACAGTTGAAAACTTATTATATTATGCTGCCGGGCCATAGTCGGAAGTTACTAACGTGCCACTCGACACACACTAGGTAATTTCGGAAACGAATATAGTCAGTCAATTGCACTGGTGATAACGAAAGGGTAACGAACTATTTACAAAGCATGCATCCATAAACCAAAAATAACACAAAAACATGAGCTATCACTGACAGAGAAATCTAAAGCTACAACTAAGTCCCGGTTTAGTCGCCTCCTACGACAACCGACCAGGAATGGAGTGAGTCTTTTCTTACGTTTCTTATGTTTCAGTTACACGTGAACATTTTTGACAGTGGACCTATAATCTCTCAGACGGCTGAGCTGCGTCCTGTCCCGTCAAACATTGCGTCATAGGTCTCGCACGAAAAATTTACTCAGACATTTCGCCCACTTCTCTCTGAATTTCACAGGGTTACAAGCGTGAAATATGGCTTCGATTTTCGACCTCAGTCGCCTTCGAAGCACTCTGGTTTCGAAGCAGGGAATCTAATAACATGCATTGGTAGCGCAGATGATTGTCATAAATAGTTATTCTGAAATTTTGCCCATTCATACCCCAATTTTACAAAGGTGAAAAATTCAAAATTTGATATCCGAGGCACTCTGGTTTCGAAACGGAGCAAGCTATCGGATATTTAAAACAAGAAGCTCCGCTACCGCAAAGAACACAGCGCATCCGTCGTGCTTAGTTGGTGTATACTTTGTGACATTTCTCGGGAGAAAATCTGTTGATGTCTGATCAACCACTTTTACGTAATTGGCCACGAAAGCTACCGCATTCGGAGAAATAACGCAAAATAATAGCCAATACGCCGTTCAAGGTTATTCAAGGTCATCAATTTTGGTACTGATCGAAAACTCATATGCGACTTCCTATTACTGATTAATACTAACTATTATTTCCAATCTTGCACCGTTTCCAAGTTATGGCCGATTATCGGTCAAATTTTCGCTAGTGATACGGGGATGCTTCACTTTAACGCATTCGCTGTTGGTGATCCGCTGCGAAGATCCGGATAAACTTTACCTCTCCAAAAACTAGAATGATTTTCCTACCTGCCGCTGAAACCCGCACGATAGTATCTTCATTTGCGAACTATTCCATAGCAATAAACACACTAATAAGGCTGAAAGGGCAACAATTTTCTGCTGTTACTGTGAGTCTAAAATCTATATTTTATTTTACAGTTTTTTTCCTAAAAATCCAGAAACCTAATATCTGGACTATTTGAGGTATTTTTAAAAGTTTTTTTGTAATAAAACTAAAATTCATTTCTACAGCCCTGCGTTTAATTAGTTTGCGCATTCATATTATTAGAGCAGTCATTTTCTATATTTACTTGCTCCGTGCGTACGTAACTGGTGGCGGTGTATTTTTAAAACGTTAGAAATTCATGCACAACATCCGGTGAGCACTGCACGATTTTTGTGCGTCATTGTTCAATACCGCATTGTCCATCCGTCCGTCATTACCTGTCTTGTATTTTTAGACCACCCTAATGATGTCCTCTAATTATAAGACTAATTATAACATATTACGTTCGCCTTCGTGTCTTCTCTTCAGGCTTATAACAGTAACTCCTCGCATAAAGGTTAAAGGCGGCGCGGCATGCTTGTAACGCACAGGTCACGGTCAGAAGTCAGAGGTAGGAGTCACAGAGTCAACGTATTTCTCAGTTCCTCTTAACGAATGGAAGGCTAGTATTCGCGTATTGTTTAAATTTAGCGTACCTGCAAGCGTCAGGCGAGTGTAGTTTTGTCAAACGCGCAACGTGTATCGCTAACTGCGCTGCGAAGTTCTACGAACTAATAACAAGTAGGTAAGCTGCAGCCACACACAGACCGTGCTGCAGGGTGCGGCAGTTTGGGCCAAAATATAAGTGGAAAACGACATCTGCACCAAAAGTTGTTGGTTCCACAAAACTAGAAGCATTGACCTTTTTACATGCTATTCAAAGTGCGGCATTGCTGTGTTGTGAACGTGTCATTTTGCACGTTAAATCTGCGCAGTTTCCATTTCTATCATTGGGTTGATTGGGTTACAGCATTCTCCACGTATGTGAAGTTTCATTTCGTAAACGCGAACGGTTCGCACAAGGATACATGATAGTTCGCTGTCGCAAGTCGCTTTAGGCAGCAGTCTGAAGCCAAAAAGGGCTCTAAAATGGGGTTTCTTCCATTACCAGGGGCACTACTTTTCTTTTTCACTATCAAGACCACAAATATATAAAGATTACTGAGGAAAAAGTTCTCCATTGGCAAACCTGCAGTATTCGAGAAAATGGGCCTCAAAGCTGACGAATTCTGGAATAAATGGACATTTTGTAGTTTTTATCACTTTTGTCACATCATATCTCCAGAACTGAATAAGATATATCAATGATATTTGGTAGATCTGTTAAGCATACAAATGTCTACATATACCTAAATTTTCACCTTAGTGTTAATTGAACTTTTTTGCTAGGTGCTACCGCTCGAGGTACGACAAGCGAATATCGACTAAAAATCGGCGATTTTTCTCGAATGGGGGCCAACTTGACCCAAAATTCAGGTAGAAGGGGTCGCCCCACCTTCTTCTCTGAAAACTAAACTAAATGATCTTTCGTATGGTATAAAAATCTGGACAGATCTTTCTTCCGTTTTGTCACAAATCACGCGTTTGACAGACGGATAGACAGACGGACGGACAGACAGCTTTTTCGTAGCTAGTCCGCGCTGGCATTCCATGCAGCGCGGTAGAAACGAGAAATATTCTGTATGCTTTCAATGCTGCCGCTTCGTCTTACTGTCGTGCCAGTTTCTTGCAGCTTTTTCAAAAGTTTGTTCAGTCCCCTCAATCCCCACTTTATTCATAAATTCCTGAATACGTTTTTTTACTCCATAACCTGTAAAAATATACAAATTTTCCATAGAAATTCGATCTTCGTCGCTGAAACCCATGTTTATGCCAAAACATTAACACTAAACCGCCGTCTTCTACCAAGCAACGCGCATTTGGTGTCCAAATAAACATATAGTAAGTAAATAACCAAAGAAGCGGGCCTATCATTTGTCACATGAAATTAATGACATTTATGACTCACAGGTTGAAGAAAACAACTTCTATGACAGTATCATCGTCGCAAAAACTGTCTGAAATGCGACAATAGAATTTTTGCGTTATGGAATTGAGAGAAAAATAGGTGTCATTTTACAATATAAACTAGCGACACATAACGAATAAATGTCAAAGTTTCGTGTGCCAGTTTGGTTCATATTTTCTCAGCTATGTGTCTGCCAAATATTATTTGAATTGGTTTACAGTTGTGAAAGTTATCACAAAAATAGAAAGGGTGAACTTTTTATTGAGACACAGTGTACTTGCCATGGGTCGACTGAAAATGCAGGACCTGAAAATGAGGGACCAATGAGGGACCACTTAGATCAAAGAGCGACCGACACCACTGGAAAATAAAGGACCTAATTTCCAGGGTAAAAAAATGCAGGACCGGAAAATACGGGACCGGAAAATGCAGGACTGAAAATGCAGGACTGGAAAATGGAAGACCGAAAATACGGGGTGGAAAATGCAGGACCAGAAAATGCAGGACCGAATACGCAGGGGGGAAAATGCAGGACTGGAAAATGAAGGACCAGTTTCACTTCGTGCATTGAATTGAAAAAAAAACGAAAAAAAATTGCTGTGCATTGTTGTGTAACATTTACGCTATATTATCTTATGCTGGAGTAGTATTTAACGTTCTTTTAACATCAGCTAAAACACACAGTTCCGACACAGATTCAGCTAAAAACATTGAACACGTTGCAGTCTCACGAGAACACTCGCAAAACCAATTGGCGTGTGGCATAAGGGACATGCGTTTCTCATTACCATAACTGTATATGCACATGCAGAACAGAAACGGGCGTGGCCGCACGGAACCAAAGCTACGCGATCACGTGGAACCAGTAGTCAGACTTGGCACATTTCGGTCGCATGTTACGTTGCGGACGTTGACGTTGACGTAGACGTCGATGTTGCCGACGCCACATCTTCGTCAGTGCCGTTGTCGCTTTTCGGTTGTGAAATTTCAAGCGAGTCTACGTGCGTAACGACATGGCTTGATGCGCGCAGAAACTGCATACGCCGACTGACTCCCGGCAGCGCAATGCGGCTGTAACCATCCCACCATTGCCATCGGTTTCGGAGTCCACACTCCGAGTAAGACTCGGGGTTACCGTTTTGCATCTTAACTCGACCCGTGTAACACTCGAAGATGCTGTTCTTCAGTCTGGCTGAACCATCGGAGTGGTGCACGTTGCACTTGAGGTCCAAAGTGTTGTTTTTGTTTAAAACGGCGGTAGAGTTGGTTGTCGTGTTCGTACACAAAGCCACGATCTTTCGTATTTTTTTCGTACGTATCAGACATCATGTCGCGACAACTGACGTTCTGTGCACGGGTGATTGCCAGTTTTACCTTCTCTGTGAAATCCTTGATATTTATCTCAGCCCAGCCTACGTGTACTGGGGTCTAGAACTGGTTATGTTACGCGTTCGTAGATGTGGAACTTTTTGTATTCAAGGTCCTACATTTTCCAGTCCTGCAATTTCCAGTCCCGCATTTTCAGTCCCGCATTTTCCGGTCCGGCATTTTCCACCCCTACATTTTGCTCCCGCATTTTTGGTCCTGCATTTTCTAGTCCTGCATTTTCCGGTCCTGCATTTTCCGGTCCCGCATTTTCCAGTACTGCATTTTAGTCTCTCAAACTTGACATCATTTGTCCCTCATTTTCCGGTCATGCATTTTTCGGTCCCGCGTTTTCCGCGCCCCCTTGCCATGGCTTTGAATTAAATAGTTAATTAATTAAGAGTTACTTAATTAATTCGTCGACACTGCCGTATTTTTGCACCCCTTTTATACTGCACTCCTTCCGCTGCACGCATTCTCTATTCACTGCATTGTCATCCAACTCTGCATTTTTACATTTCAAGTTTTTCATCAATAGTTCGTAGCAATTGGCGATTTAAGAAACATGCTATGCTTTTGACCAGACGCACGTGACATATACAGGTAATCCCACACATTGATAAATAATCTTAAAGTCGTGTTTTCTGTCATGACGCTAAAGTCTGTCTTTAGATGCACTGTCAAATCAGAGTAGTCAGTAACTAGATAAAATTTACACACGGTGTCCTAAAAACAAACTGTCACCACATGCCACAGCCTCAGTCAAACAAAATGTGCTTTCAACAGACGCCTAAAGCGCGAATAATGTGACAATTAGGAATATTAATTAGCGTTATGACATCCGGATGTTAGGACGAAAAAGCTCCGCGGTACCCGGTGGACTGATGAACGCTATAGTGTCTGACGTTCCCGGTGCGACAGCGTCTACGGTCTGCCAGTCGTCATCATCTTGTCATGTCACGATACGGGCTGAGCACATATGGCCCACGGGCTTTTTCTGTCGCCGGTCCGTCTGTCTGGAACTCTCTAGCGGTCGAGACCCGGGATCACACATTAGCATAGGCAGCTTTGGACGGTCGTTAAAGACATGGTCGTTCTCAAACTACTAGCGCGTCCTCGCATTGCGTTACATATATCCATGATTTACATTACATTACATTACACACAGAGTCACAGACCTGCAATTGCCAGCGGATTGATAACGGCGGTAACGATCATGTCAGATAGGGCGAGATTGGCGATGAAAGCCCGTCCAGCGTCGCTGGTGGTCCCTGCCCGGTGCCGCCGAATGTGAAGGTGCTTAATGATGACCGTTATGATGACGACCAGGTTGCCGAGAGTTCCCACGACAGCTGCCACACCGAGCACTCCAACATAAAGTGCAGCAAGGATTGGCTTACGACTGTACAACGACTCACTTTGGCCGACCATCACCCCCGAACCGTTCAGTTCAGTCAGCCCCATAAGTGGAAACTCCATGATCTCCAACTCTATTCAACTTTAGCTCTAAATCTGAGTATATCTGCTACTGTATTCAGTATCTGAACTATCGAACCGTAAAATACGTCTATACAGGTGCGATGCTGTTCAATTCTTCGGCACGTCACCGATGATACGATCTGTGTAGTTTCTACGTGCAGTTTGGCGGTATCGTCTGCACTCTCTTAGTCCACAGCCTTGTCAATTACACAACTTTCAATACACGAACGGCTGAGTCCGAATGTCAGCGTGGAATACTAACGGACTAACTAACGTCGTCGGTAATTTTAGCATCTCACTCCAAGACGAGATGCGATGCGCGTGTGAGTCGCAGCAGAGTTGGCGCACACCGCAGCAGCAGGCAGCAGGCAGCAGCAGCAGCAGCAGCAGCTGCCGTACGACGCGAAGACATCTCCGCTCACTTTTAACTGTTAAGAAATAACGCGCAGTGTCAGCAAATTGAAAAAGTTGCATTCTCGGAATTTACGTTTCAAAAACATGTTACACATATTTTGCTTTCTTACCAGCGTATCGAATTTCAACACAATCAAGCAATGCGCAGCTATACGTATTGATGAATCGACCAGTTTTTACGGGCCCGTTTTCAAGGGCAATTTTGTAGCACGTCATCTTTATGATGTGATTTCAGAAAAAAAACTAATTGTGACACAACAAGAACCAAACAACAACAGAAAACCTGCTCGTATTAAACAGTAACCCCTGTAACTTTCATTGATATTTCAGCAATGCGTGCAGATTTTTGCATGAAATTTTACACAACTGTTAAGCAATAACATGCACATTTTATCACCAAGTTTCGTTGAATTATATATAAAAATGACAATATTCTGCTGTTTCAACCAAGGCATCTCCATTTCTCAGCATTTGACCTTCATGCAGAATTGGCTGCAAGCAAACTGTCCCGGGTTCATTGAAACCCTCCAGAGTTGAAATCACTGAACTATCACGTCTGGACTATCATGTATCGGGTCCAATGCTGGAAAACTGTCATAAGCTCCAGCCGAAGCCTAAGACGACTGATGAGTTGAAAGGCACCCAGCAAACGATCTGGGAAAAGCTGCTACAGGAACACATTAACATGGCGGTGTCGAACTTTATCGAGCACTGGATTGCCTACATGGCTGTGGCTGCCATTGATGGCTACTTTGAACATTTGCAGTAACTGTGTACATCTTCAAGTTTGCATCTTTATTTCATCACCAACAAACTGGCTCTTTTTTCGAGCCACCTTGCAACAGACTACCAGTAAAGACAACACTCGGAACGCTGAGAAATGGGGGTTGTCTTGGTTGATACAGCATAATTTTGTCATTTTCAGATATATTTAAACGGAACTTGGTGATAAAGTGCATATTTTGTTGTTTAACAGGTGTGTAAAATGTTTTGACAAAATGTCCATGCATTGCGGAAATATCAACAAAAGTCGTAGGAGGGGTTACCTTTTTAATTTTTACCATGTACAAGAAAGGCCATTATATTTTACTCGAGTTCTTTCTTTTTTGAACGCCGTCCTCGTACAGTGTAGGTCACCGCTCTGAACTTAAACAAACTTTGCTATATGTTCGGATATAGCTGGATATCAAAATGGACGTCAAAAATTTGGAAGTCCCTTCACTAAAACGTGGAAGCCAGAAAACTGCCTATTTTGGAGTGTTTTACGACGATATAGCAACTTCATCGCGAATATATTCAGGAGAAAATGAGCCACTGACAAACCGGAAACAAAAAAAGTACACTACAAAGGGTTTATACGTCAGTCTTTCAAAATTTGATGAATTTTGGCTCACAGAGTGCTGAGATTTAATCGCTCATTTTCACCCACCGTCTCATTTTCGTTTCGTCATTGCCAGCGTGTTCACGCGGAGATCACCGAACGGACCTCAACCGAAATTTGTCACATACATGGAAGTGAGTCAATGTGAAGACACAAATCAAAAATTTGAGGGTTCCCTTCCCTACAACATGCTTATTCTTGTGGTTTTACGACGACTTATAAGCGCGAATATCTTCGAAACGAAACGAGGTACAGACCAGAGGGGAAACGATTTGAACCGCAAAGGGTCTCCTACATTTCCCCCAAATTTGGTGAACTTTGGCCCGCAAACACCCATTTAGTGGCTATTGTTCAACTGTCATAGTCATTGTCAGCGTGTCCACACAGAGGTTTGACACAACTGTTCGGAAGTGGGCCGGATTTGAAAATGCACGTCTAGAATGTGGGGACCCTCTCTCAAAACAGGGGGACCAGAAACTGCCTATTTTCGGTTAGTTTTACAACACTATCACGACTTATGCGCGGATATCTTAGGAATAAAACGCATTATAGACAAACGAAAAAAATTAACTGCGAAGAGTCACCTACATTTCCCAAAATGTGGTAAAAGTTTGGTCCACAAACGGCTAGCACTAGTGCATGAATGGTGTGTGCCGCAGAATGCGGTCAGAAAATTGCAACTGCCCCGCGCTATCGTATTATATGTCCAGTTTGTTGTAGTTCCTTTTTACGATTGTCTCATAGTAGTAGTTGACTGATTTAAATCTCGTTTGATTTAACGGGCAGACTCCGCAGAAAGGAAACGGCGAGGAGATGTAGGCGGGTGTTGTGAGGCCTAGAGAGGAAAGAAAAGCTGCAGATATAACGTGGGAGGAAGAGTCAGGTTTAACGACGCGGGGTTAGAATGACGATAAGACGTTGCCTTCGCCTGCACTAGATTTCCTACGTCAAGCTGCTCAGTGGCACAGATGACATTAGCAACAGCAAATGGTCGTGCGAGGCCGGCATACGAACATCTGACGAATGTAATCAGACGCTGTCAGGTGCCCGTTATTACGGTTGTTGTCCTCTGCGTCCCTTATATACAGTTGGACTATTATATATCGCAGTGTTGTTTTGGCACACTATACACCGTTAGCTGTAAAAACGTGCAGCTTTGTGTTCGACTATAATTCTGGTGTTTTCTGGGCGATTTTTTTACGATTTTTGTATCAGTAGAAACATGAATGAATATTTACAAATGACTTGATAACGTCATAACTGCGTCACATTGCAGGTCACGAAATTTTACTTTATTGATTTATTACTCTGGAGTCTAGAATTTTCAAAATTAATTGTGTTGAGTTCTGAAGATAAAGTTTTGAAATGTAAAAGATTGACAACTCGGAGACTTGAAAAAATCCGAACAAGAATTGGAAAAGACTAACATTTTATTACTTTCTGCGAAAGTTGTGAACGCCCATTTCCATCGAACGCAAACCGGAAAGCAGTCAGCCACCCACGACGGTAATATGACGCAGTTACGACGTCATCAAGCCATTAAAAATAAACTGTAGAATATTCATTCCTGTTTCCACTGGTACAGAAATCGTAAAAAATGCTCAAAAACGCCAGAGTTATTGTCGAAAACAAAATGGCAGTTTTTTTGTGGCTTACGGTGTAGTAGTCGTATTCCACAGTGGGGTGTTGGCGCACTAACAGTTTGTTCGGCTGACGATTAAGGTCACGGTGGCCCGTTTGAATTTTTTACGCTATTTAATACGAGATAATTAAAATGCTGGAGCTACTACCATGGATGTTCGTCATTGGCCTTAATCTCGAAGCATTTTTTGGAGTTAGCGTTGACGGTTGTGGTTTAATTCGCTTTCGATGTTCGTGGCAGTGGTTTGGCCTCGTTTCTCTGACTCGTTTCTTTGCGGACATAACGGTCATCACTGATTCAGTGCAGCATGCATTCGAACTCCATACGGCTCGACCCGTCATATCTGACCTACTTTCAGCTGCGAGACATTACAAACCATTCACTGTCATGGCGAAAAAATGACGAGGCGAGCTTGGGCGGGTCCGCCACAAAACCCCCACGACTAAACCCCCTTACGATAAAACCCCCTCTACCACGAAAACCCCCGCGACAACCCTTCCCCCTCCTAAGAGAAAACTCCGCTTTTCAAAAGCAGTGGCGATCGGTGACCGACGAATGCGACGACGTTTTTAAAATGTAACATAGGAATCTATGATTTCACTACTCAACCGGGTTATTAGTATTTGACGACGGGCTGCTGAGTTGAGTCAAGATGTTTTAATTATCTCTCTACACATCATAGTCCATTTGGGAGGCGAGTCTTTTAGGTAATCGATTGCACGGGTACTGATACCAGAACTGTAAATAACTTCAGAGAACATCAACGTGCACACCTGTACTGTCAACAGATGGAATGAATGTCGATACTAAACGTGGTGTCGTCTGTGTTCTGACGGTTATGTGTACACGAATAAATAAGTCGCATCAGGTAGCAGAATATTCGTAGCATAGAGCTGTTGATAGCTTTTTTGTCATGTAACACTGTGAGTTAACAGTATCAGTGAAGTTTGATATGTAATTTTTGAGCTTGAGAGAATTGTTTAATTGAGTTAATTGGGTTTTAGGATTGAGTCCCAGGTAACGCAAAACGGGCTTTCATATGGGGTTGTTGCGTGGTTTTTTTGTCGTACATGGGGTTTCGTCATAGTGGGGTATTTTTTCGTTTGTGGGGTTTTGTCGGAGGGGATTTTGTCGTGGAGGTTTGTCTCCATCCCATCCAAGTGCTCCCTTCAAAGAAGAACTCGGTTACAAAATGATGTCCGTTCCCTGAAAAAAAGCTTAGTTTTGTAAAGCGAGTAACCTACACGGTTGGAGTCAATTAGTTTCTTCCCTGTAGAAATGTTTGCGCTCTGACTGACAACCATCGTCGCGCAGCAGCTTGTGCGTGAGGCTGAACAACTTGAGCGGTCCAGATGCTCCTACGACATCATCTTGATTAGCTGACTAGCTTCGGCTTGGAGTTCGTCGGCAAACGCGCAGCGGGATCTGCGTTTTCACGCGCGCTAAGTGGCCTAGCGGACGCCGTTATGATCACGTTGCGAATTGCCGCGTTGTTCGCATCGTAATTCCCGTCTTCATCCAGCTGTCCCGACGCCCGCAAAGCTTCTTAGCCCGCACAACGCAGCAGGCAACTAGTCTCATTCGCTTCTTCTCGCTGCTTCGCGAATTCGCTATCAGAACATTTGGCGAAAAGTACCTACTGTGCTCCAGCGTGTTCGGGTCGGATGTATGCACTATGCTCGGCAAATGATTGTGCACGACTTGATTCTTTCCTACGCTGCAGCAAGCGACAGTAAGTAAGTAAGTTTATTGAACACTCTTGCAGCTGTGCAGCTGAATAGATCAATGCATCAATCAATACGATATGATGATGATGATGGAGTCTCCCGTCGGGACGACGTATGAGCTCCGGTCTCACTCTCTACTTCCTGTGGGTCCTCGATAAGGCCGATTCTTGCAGTGAATTGTCGACCGCAGTCATCACAGGTAAAGCGTCTTGTATCTGCGGACTTGGCTGCGGGGACGGACTGACTTGTAAAACCTTGCCGTCGGCTGCGCTTTTGTACTGCAGTGACAATACGAACTTCCTCAAAGTGTTGCACCCCGGTGAGGCAAGCTTTCTGCCATTTAGATCTGTTGTCAGCTAGGTCTTCCCAGGTTGCAGGGTCGATGCCCGTTGACAGTAGGTTGGTGATATAAGCCTACAGTAACAAAAACGCAATGAAACACAAATGGGTCAGTGAAATAAGATAGTCTACATAAAACATTACGGTAATGAAACTAACAAGTAGCAGAACCAGGATGAGCACAGTAAAATAACTAGGATTTATTGTTTTTTGCTGGTAATAACTAAAGCCATATTGTATGGAAGAACAATAGCGATGTGTGCGAGTATGGACTTTGGGAAAGGTTTAGGAAAATCGAAGCCTTGAGGTGACAGCCGGTGGTCTAGGTGGGGAAAGAAGACTATGAAGGCAGGAATCTGTATTCCAAACATTTCGAAAAAAACTACGAGAAAGATCTTCTCTACCAGAAGCCAGAGAATTCAGATTTGAATAAAACAATGCGCTGATGTGCGCTGATTACGTCCCGACCATTTCTGAATTGTTCAACGCAGCAGTCACTGTTTAAGCGAATTCTTAACACTAAACTGCATGTACTGCAACCGTTTCTACCAGAAAAGACTAACATTAAATACGATCTGCGCTCTCCTACTTATGATAGACAATTAACAAGGAAAACTGCACACATGAATGACTCGTCATTTATTACTAGAATGTTGTTAAATCTTGTTGACTTTAAAGTATTTGTCTGTGTAACTGTTGTAATCTGTGTAATCGTTGCGGTTTATCAACCGATTTTTAGACGAATATATGATATGATCTATACTGTAAAAATGCTCAGTCGTCGGAACAAAATTCGCCATTGGTCGAAGCTTCCTGTCAGCGTGCGGGGGGAGAGATGACTTAGGGTGGGGCGACACCGTCATCTGATACGTGTCGACGCAACACGCAGTACGACGGCGGCAGCTCGGCAGTGATATATTACTTAAATATCTGCCACTAATCTGAGCCAGATGAGGAGGACGCACGTGTACGGCAACACGGCAAACTGAATCCACACAGGTATGATATACATGTGTAAGGGTTCGCGCTTCTGCTCTGGAAGCCAGTGTATGAGTTCGGGTTTCCACCTGTACCTGAGAATGCTCGTCCTGTGTCTGAGCATGAGTGGTGTCTGAATCCAGCGTGTGTGGGT
>Ga0049105_1000411_pt1 | contig 14468 bp, 12 predicted proteins | sample WorMetvaBAHAMAS1_FD_61260 | JGI IMG/M metagenome (GOLD analysis project Ga0049105, IMG submission 61260) | Worm MetaG Olavius vacuus BAHAMAS.1 | ecosystem: Host-associated > Annelida > Digestive system > Unclassified | place: Germany: Marburg | collected 2013-04-09
TATGTTATTCCGAGAAATACCACCAACAATTCAGGCTCCACTGCAAAGTGCAACAGTGGCTTGTAACAAAGTTGTATAATTTGTGATCAGCGACGGTTCTGTATTTATTTATAGCTTAGTTACATCTCGTTCCACTGTTCCGTTCCGTTCCGTGTTTTACACCGTCCCTCTTCTCGACACTGTGCAGTTATGTGGACAGGTGCGATGTCTAACAGCGACTACTAATAGTCAACAGAAATTCGACCACCGAGTCCCACGACACACATTAGCATAATCAGAGGTTAACGGCCGCTGTAGAGGCAGACTGGACGCTCTACGTTTCTCAGCTTCAAATGTCAGCGACTGTAAACTGTCGTTTTAACGATATGAATGTCCCGTGCTAATGTAGGCAACGAAATTGTAGTAAATTTGAAAAAAAAACTGTTAAACTCCGTGGAAGTAGGCGGTTGCGACCGGTTCATTGCACAAGGGTAAGGGCTGGGCTGCCGCTATCGAATACTTTGCTACCCGGGTACTCGAGTAATCGAACTATCGAGTATTGAAGAAAACAGACCGCCGACTGGCAGACTACTTGTATGTCGGGCTATGATTTTTGCCGGTAGTAGGCTACCTGGTTAAAATTTCATCATTACTGTGTTAATTCCGTTTTCGTCATTTAATCATGAGAGCGGCGAGCGCAACTTCAATGGGTTATCATGCCATGTCAACCTGCCCGTCTGCAAACTGCCAAGCTAAGACTACAACTAAAATGTCCGTTAGCTACTTTGCAAAAACCGAAAACAGGGGCGGATCCAGGAATTTGCGCAAGTGGAGGGCCGTCTTCTCCCCTCCCCTCTCTTCCCTTCCCCTCCTCTTCTCCCCTCCCCTTTCTTCCCCTGCCCTTCCTCCCTCACCTGTCCTCCCTTTCCCTGGGTTTCCTCTTTCTCCTCCCTTCCCTTCCCCTCCTCTTCTTTTCCCCTCCCCTTTCTTCCACTTCCCCATAGAAGTAGGGCCCCCTTAAACCAGCTAGAGGGTCTGTGGAGCGCTGTAAGCTCTCCCAGCGGGGTACGGGGTGGAGCTCCGGCCGAAAACGAATTTGGTGCACTCTAAAGCTGTGAGAAAGCCACTGGTGGCAATCATTTTGAGTATTTTGAAGTGCATGTTTTACAGTAGAACGATCAAAATTTAGCACTACTAACATGGCCAAAAGTGCAAATGGCAACATGATGACTAGACCTCAGCTGAGTGGGTGTTCTGGCACCCTCTCACCCGGCCTACGTACTGTCACGGTCTGGGAGACGGAAGTCCCCATTGGGGTCCAGAGACAAAGCCCCCATTGGTGATTTAGACTGGGACGAAGTTCCCAGAAGCTTAGAAGCCTCGGCCCTCTTCTTATTAATTTTAAACAAAATTTTTCAAACGCTGTCATTTAAACTGGCTTTCTTTGTTTTTTTTGTTCATTAAATTAAAATAACGTAATTAGGTGACAGTATGTCACAGTATGAAGAGAGAGATAATGTTTGATGCGTCGCTATAACCTGCTTATAAATTAACTGGCGATGGCGTCGCCATAATGCACTACCGTTTTTACGTATCAGGAGTACCGTGACGGCGTCGGTCCGTCGCCCAAAGGGGGAACCGGCTCCGCCCCTCTAAATCCGCCACTGGAAAATGACTGGAAACGATGACCACAAGTGGAAATGGTAATCGGAAATGGAAAGTTTCGCCTTATTGTGTCATCATATACAGGAATGGTGAACTTTTAAAAATTGTTAGGTTTTTTTGGCCAACCGTGTATGTACTTATTTCTCGATGAAATGCTTTTGTCGGCGTGCGGCGAAACTATTTATTTCAAGGCATAGTTTTTTTGCACTCTTGGTCCCTTTCATCGTGTGCGGTCAATGAGGTCAGCATAACATATAATTGTGTGTATACTGACCGATAAGAGTAATTGCTTAAATTGTAGACTTATGGCGCTTGTAATATGTGTATATGTAAATTGCCCGATTGTGCTGAAATTTGGTAGGTTGGTGCACTATGAGTCTGCAGAGCCGGCCTCTGGTCAAAGCCGAGAGCGACTGGAGGGACGGGCTGCCTGAAGTGGCAATGCAGCGCTAATTACCACCTTTTCTAATTGTTATTTCGACCTCATATGGTATATACTGATCTGGCTACTCGTTAACTTTCGCCTGTTATTATATCGCACCGATCGTATGAAAAACGCGATTGTTTTTATCGGTCCGGCGAAAAAGGCTCCGATGCTTTTCGTATAGAAAGCGATCATTAGACGAATTCGTAATTTACGTCGTGTCGTCGCCGGCGAGCGTGTTACGGTGTCGCGTGGAGAGACGGCAGAGCGGAGCCGAGTAGAGAAATAGGGTCGTCGGGGTCTCCCGCCTTTTGTTCGGCAATCGATTGAGACAACGAGCGAGGAGACCTGGACAGGACCGGACCGTACTGAACGAAGGGAGATCGGTCGTTTTGTCGTACGTCGGCCGAGCCGGAAGACCTCTTTACAGATCTCTGTCGTCCGTTTCCCGCCAGCAGTCACAGTCGTCCCTGCGAGAATTGCAAGCGATCGACGTCACTGAATCTATTACTACTGCAGTTTACCGTGCCACGATACCGTTTCCACGCTTGCAGCTGCTTTTTTCCTGGCTTCAGTCTCCCGCTTCTGTGGAAGAGCAAATGTTACCTGATGACGACATTTAACGTGCGTCGCTGACATAATCCAGCTCAGTCTAACAAACGACATCAAAATTTTAAAAATCTAAAGCTTCAAAAACTAAAACAAAAATAACTAGAACAAGTCTCCTATGGGTGGAGACGTGGGCAGCTGCAGCCCTTGACCTGTTCCCGGTTATCGGAGAATCACAACACTGTTGATTAAGTAAATAAGTTTATTAGTATTGTAGCATATAACAATGCTAGATTTCAAAAATCATGAGCTTAACTAAATACAAAACATACAGTCAGTTAGGACTCAAACAAACACAAAATATAGACTACAACACACAACATACAAATACAAATACAACTATGCTGTGAACAAGAGCAAATCAAGTCAAGTCAAGTCAAGTCAAGTCAAGTCAAGTAGCCTTTTATGAACCCGTGTCAATCGCACAAGTTTTACAACAACATGAATAATGAAAGATTACAGTGCAATGAAAAAACGCAATGCAATACAATGAAACAACTAAATCTACAGTATATGAGCCAGTGAGTGCTCTGTTAGCCTCTAAGTAAGTAAGTAGCCTTTTAAATGTTATATTAAATGTTAAATACGTTAAAGCGACTCATAATTACGACTAATTCAAATAGCGTTTGTAACTCACATTTTATCGTAGCTGTAAATAATTTTGATTTTGCATCTAACCTAGTTAAACATTATTCGTGTGGCGTGGGAAATGTTTTGCAGTGCTTCGTGGAAAATTCATTCAGGATTGGCACAGAATCGGCCGAGTTTTGTAGAAGATATGACAAAAACATTAGGCTTCCTTTTTCTTGGACACGGTTTAGTAGGTTTCTCAGACAAGTGCGGTAGACATTAAAATAAATACGCAAAAATCTCGTTGCATGAGGATAGGTCCTCGTTACGATGCGCAGTGTGTAGAAATTTATAGCAGTTCAGGCCACTTAATCCCATGGCTGAATAAATTGAGATATATGGGGGTTTTCATTGCACAATCAAGGCTATTTAAATGTTCGCTGTATGTCTCCAGAAAATCCTCTTACCGGGCTGCCAATGCAGTTTTTGGAAAAGTCGGCAGAACAGTGTCAAAAGAGGTTACTTTGCAACTTGTCTTGAGCAAATATGTATCGGTTTTGTTGTATGGCCTTGAGGCTTGTCCATTAAATGCTTCAGATATACGATCGTTAGACTTCGTTATAAATCGTTTTTATGAAACTGTTTAAAACCACTAATATTGAGATTGTAAAGCATTGTCCAGATATAATTATATTTGAGTTAAAAATTTAAAAAATTAAAAAAAAACATTTCGGTTGATGACTCAGTTTGTAGACACATTCTGATATGTAGCTGACGATTATGTTTCTGTTGTTATACCTTGATAGTGTTAGTTTTGCTACGTTTGTTTCTTTATTTTCTATTGTTTAGTGCCAGGTATATGGTGAATAAAAGTTATTCAAAATTAGTCAGGCCAAAAAGTAGTTTCCAAAAGCGAAACTACGTCAAAAAACATGCCGTAGATGTAATTGTGGCACGAAAAAGTGGGAAATACAAGTAGATAACCGCGAAAAAGGAGGCATTCTACTAAATTTTAGTTCATTGTGCATTCAGTGGCGTCGATACAGTTTTTTCGGTCTCTTCTGCGTTCGCGGCTCTGATCGTTTGGAACGCAGTCGCTGACACGGGAGCGATACACATCGTCATTCTGGGTCGACTTCGTGAAAAGACGCCCAAGAGAGCCAGCTTGCGCACAATCTCTCAAACGCGCTCGTCTGCATAAGCAATTTATGAGTGGCCAGCGACAAGTAAGCTTACATTCGCCGATAACGTCCAACCGCGATTCAAGTCGACAGTTTAGTAGTATAGCATTCTATATCTACATTGTTATATCGCCAGTTGAAAAAATAGAAACGAAAAAATATCTAGAGGTTCGGCTCTAAATCAAGATTAAGTAAAACACGTTATGGGCTGTAACTTTGGATGGCGATAGTTGTAATTGCTGTTAAGCTCGTCATTAAGTTTAATTTCGCACTTTTTGCATAGGCAGCTTTTTATTTGTTCTAAGCAATAAACACATAATGTACTGTATTATCGTGTATATTCATTTAATGGCTGCTGAATTCAGACTCAACGTTAAGGCTTGCAATCTCACGTGCTTCGTTTATGAGGCTGCCCGAAGGAACGCCTTATTAATTGGCTGTTGTGTTTTTTTGACATCCAGTCTCTAATCTCCTAGCCGGCCGAGCGGCGCCCCGCCAAAAATGTACGGGTTTGGTCCATAGGCTGAACTGGTGAAGCTGACTCAAGATATGTTGCTCACCCATCCCCTATTTTTACAGGGAGCGTCAAAAAGTTTGAAATTTGGCCTCGATTTTCGACTCGGTTGATATTGAGGCGCTCTGTGCTTGAAAACAAAGCAAAGCATGTGAAAACTAAAACGCGTTTTGAGAACGACAGTGATGTGCTGCCAAATTTGCTACAGTTCGGTTCCCCAACTCTGAGGATAAGGCGCTAGAAAATAGCCTGCTAAAATGTGCTGGGGAAATGTGTTCAGTCTGTCAGTCATCAATAACTCAGCCGCGGATTGTCCAATTTTACTTCTTAAATTTGGTATATGGCGGCGCACCGTGGGTCCATGGAAACGGAGGCTTGGCAAAAATCCACTTCCGGTTAAATTAAAGATGGCGGGCGCCGCACAAATAGCGTCAAAATTGGAATTTTAATTTAATCTCTTAGCCAGCGCAGCCGCTATTCTCCAAAAGTATATCAGTCTTAGGTTGATCTTGAGAAACTGACTCAGTTTGCCCATTCCTCCGCTGATTTTACATGGGGAGGAGTGTTAAAAAGTCACGATTTTCGATTTAAGTCGCTTTTGCGGCACTTGCGTTTAAAAATGGAACAGTGTATTTTATATCTAAACTTCAGTAATGCCGATGGCTTACGTAGTCTGTCCCAAAATTTGGTGTATTTCGGTCCCCACCTCTGAGAAATGGGCCTACGAAATTCGCCTCCTCAAAAAATTGTTGAATCGTTAATAACCTGTCGATGCATTGCCCGATTTTGTTGAAATCTGGTTCAGGGTGTTGATTTGTTGTTTGAGTGCATACTTATTAAAGTAGTCAGGCAGCACTGCCCTGTTGGTTTCCTAGGTCAGATGTACAAACGATTTGCACCGCTATTTGCACCGTGTGAGGTATTTTTTTGTATGTTTTTGTATGTTTTTGTTGTTGTTTTTCTCTTTTTTTGTTTTTTTGCCTTATTTTTCGTGTACCTTGGTACGATTTACATAATAAATGAATAAATTATTGGCCTTGTATAGAACGACTGGCGGGACGGGCGGCCTCAAGTGGCAATGCTGCGCTGATTGCTACTTTTTTAAGTTATGCCTCCGCTGCCAGCAATAGGCGGTGAGAGGCATCATGTTTCCGGTCGTCCGGTCCGACCGTCTGTCCCTCCGTTGACACTGCTACGTCGGGTTTTCCCCAGCATCATAACTTTTCCCTAATTTCCCGATTAGCGTTTGCGTGCACGTCGTGTTTTTCGATCGTTAGAGTATAACGACAAACCGATCGTACGTCGGACACGTCACGACATTCGCGTTGCATTCCGGGTAAGCCGAATAAGAGCGTGTAATTTTTCCCAACGGAAACTCTTAATAGTATAATTAAGTCGGCCGCATCGCGACGTAATTTGCAAACAGACCCGTCGCTACGGCGGCTTCCAGACATTTCGTACCCTAACCTTTTCGTACGCAGGCGTTTCGTACCCTAGGATCTCTAACCTAGCCCTAACCTTGACCCTAACCTCAGCTCTAACCCAAAACTCTAACACTAGCACCTAATGCTGACATTAACACTAACCCTAACCCTAACTCGAAGTATCTAACCCTAACCGTCTTTAAGAACGTCGGGTACGAAAAGTCTGGTTACGAAACGGTTAGGTACGAAATGTCTGGCGCTCGCTGCGGCTGCGCAGTATGGCGGTGTGGCGTCCAGTCTCATTTGTTTTATCATAGCAATATTATTTCAAGTAACGAAACATAAAATTAACAGTCGATAAGGACAGTAAATGAAGTTCATTTGCCTAGAGTCAGGTTCCAATAGTCGCTTTTTTTCATCTTATCTCTCGTTTGTACCTTTCTATCATCATTTTTGCCGTTAGCCTAGCTATGTTACTTGTTATTCATATTTTATTGTAATTAAATAGCCTTGGTTATGTCCTTATCTTTACTCTTTTATCACATCTTCCACACCGTCGTATATATACTGAACGTATAATATGTGCAGATGTGCCGTTAAGAAACTACTGGTCATTTGACTTTGTCATAAATCGTTACCTCGTGAAATTATTTAACACAAATAATATGGAAATTACTAATTATTGCCGAGGTAGTTTTGCTTAAATCTACCAAGCGTCACTTTGAATTCTCATACTGATAATCCACGCTATAGCCTTGTCGTTGAATACTTTATAGTGTAGCTGTCGCTGAAGCGACGGTTATTCATTACACGGTTTTTTAACGCGCCATGTGTCGGTCGGCTAAATGATTAAATCGCATGCGGTTGACTGTATGTCCCTCTGCCATTTGTTAACGTTTGTTAACGCTTCCAGCCAGTCCGCGGAGTATGCTGTTTATTACAATATGAACTCGATGAGCGGACATCGGCCGCATGTCGCCGGTAAAATGTGTACGAAACGGCCGGGTTGCGGGTTCAGAATGAGAACGGATTTGGATGAATAATGCAAACGGTCGCAACGGCAACGGCTGCGGCGGCGGCGCGAAACGGCAGGCGCCGAGCAAGCGACCGGCGCCGGCAGATGCCCGGAGACCATAATCATAATTTGACGAATGCGGGAGCTGAGCTGAGGCGCCGCGCGGGTCATTGGTCTCCAGAGGGGCAGTCCAGTGAATGCAGCGGTGAACACACTGCACCGCATCTCAGCTGCCAGCCATGTGCTGCCGTTCGTGTTACGTCACTCATAGTCTCGCAGTCCGATAGCAATACTACTGTAACACAGTGAAAACGACAGAAGCTGATTTGTACTTATAACAGGTAGACTTAAGACTGGGAAGCAGATGATGTTTTCCTTAGGCTGCTTTAGTTAACCAGCTGTCCTCATAATGCCTTCCGATCTTACTATATGCCTTAGAAGTTTGTAATCTAGACAAGAGAATACTGCAGTCGCTTGCAGGTAATAAGATGTGATAAATTTATCACGGTGAACAGATTTTTCATGAAGTTGTTCAGGACATCTAATTATATAGAAATAGTACACTATTGTCAAACTGTCTTTGGTTGTGAGTTGCCCAGTGTACTGTTGGTAATAAGATGTGATAAATTTATTACGAAATTAGCATGTAACGCTCTTTAGTTGTTAGTTAAGTTTTCTATTTTTTCTGTACTGTTATTATGTTTTCTTGCTACCGTTATGGCGAATAAAGATGAATATATAATCCTGCAGTAGCTGTTCAATAAGCCTAATTTCCCAAATTACACGCTGATAGATCAGTAGTCTCAGCGCTGTGATAATACCATGCATCTGTGATAGCACAGGATATTATTAAAAACCTTCATTAATCTTACAGTGGCAGATAAAGAAATAAAAAAAAGTCTCTTCAAGCGTGCGTTCAGGTACGGATATGTTAAATCGGTTAATCGTGAACAGCTACTGCAGGATTATGATGACACTAAAGCAACCTAAGAAAACCATCATCCGCTTCCCAGTCTTAAGTCTACCTGTTATAACTTACGAACTCTCGGTCATGGCTTATCTGTTAACATTGTTAAATCTGAACTGCACAAAACATTTATCAGTAGACTAGTATTTAGTGATTGCTACTGATTTTTGCTCGTGTTTACTTAATTTGTATTGTATTCGTATTTGTATTTCAGTTTATTACGCGTATATGTTATTGTAGTAGGCCTATCATATCACGCGTTTGAGGTAATGGTTTTTTATACCTAATAATAAATACATAAATCAATAAGATAAAAAAACAACAATGTAACGGATATAGCACATTTCAGGAATCCATGGCATTGGCAGTAAGTGGCTTAAACGATGTAGGATATAAAAACATTTTTCGAAGACATGGCCTTGTTTACAGTTTCGTGATCTATGGATCCTACTAAACAATATGCCCAGATGGCTGTGAGGGTTTCGCACGAAAATCGCTGATGTGCTGTGTGCAACATAGCTGTCGCCGTTATCAGAACGTCTTATTATGGTTGCACAGCGCATTGTACCGCCACGCAGAGGCCCTGGGTTCAATTCCAGGCGAGGTCAGAATTTAATTCACACAAAATTCAGCTACAATTGCCCCCATCCAACTCAGCTGTGATGAGTGGACCGGGTTTTCACTTGGTTGAAGGTAAGGCGGCGATGTATAGATCTGACCTCCGCTCCATGCCGAAAACCAGTGGAGAGGGGTTAACACTTCCCGTCGCCACAGTCCCCGAGCCTATGCGATTCACTACCACCATCTATTATTGCTGATATTACTCGAAGTTCTTGTTCCATCTTTGAGGCCTAGGCGTTCGTACTCACTTATAGAGAGAGTAAACATCAGGCACAACGTATGAATGAATCAAAATGTTTGCTGTCTCGTTGTTAACTTGTGCCATAAAACCGATAATTTTACGAATTTCTTTTCGTTCGGGCGTTGAACATTACCCGCTATAGCATTTATTGTATCGTCATAGCGCTGTCTCGTGACACAACTCGTGACATAACTGAATTTCGCACTGTACGGACAGCATTCGGCTGTTTACTACATCGCTTTTTCTTCCGGCACATTTTGGCAGACATCATCTGTTCAAAGACCTGCAGTACTGTTGCCGAGGCGCAGACTGACCGTTTGGCGGGCCCCACTTGCCGTCGCGAGTGAGCTGATAGGCCGCGGCCGTTCCGTTGTTTAAGTCTGTGTGTGGTCGATCTGCCGCCGGATGAAAGAACAGGCAGAGCGACTCACGCGATGTCGGCGACGAACGCTGCGGTCGGTGTCCTTTTCAACTGTAAATTGGCCAAATTTATCGTCGTACGCGGACGCCCACAAAGGCGCCTTATTCAATCGACCACGTCGCCGCCGTTCGTGGCCGTGATGCGATGCCGCTGCCGCCGCCGCTGATGGTGATGATGATGCTGGCAGCGGTGATGTTGCAGCTGCAGTTCAGCACGCGAATCACTGTATTTCACATCTGCCCACTTACGGCTTGATAACTAAAACATCAGAGCAAAAGAAACTGAAATCTAATTCAGCATCTTCTGATTTCATGCTTGGAAAAGACTATTTATCGGGAACGAAGAAGAGAGGAACATCAAGAAAACGTGGTTAGACAACCAGAAGAAGAAGAAAAAAAAGAAGAAAAAGAATAAGAAGAACAACGACAACAACAACAACAACAACAAGAAGAAGATGAACAAGAGGTCGAAAATGCAAAGATTTAGCTTGCAGTTGGAAAGCTGATTTAGTCAGTTTAGTCCAACACACGAATCAGAAAGAAAAAAGTTAAAAATGAGAAAACAAAACAATAACCGATGATCTAATTAGTACGAAAATGCTCATAAAATCAGTAAAATCAGTGAGGGAGACTGTAATGGGAAGGATTTATGGAAAAGTTAAGTTTTGAGCCTGGAGTGAAAGGAAGAAGTGATGGATGGTGTAAGTGGTGATGAAGGAGATGATGAACTGATATACTGTGTCTCAGAAAAAACGTGGTGTCGAACTTTTTGCGATAACTTCATTAACTGTTAACCGATTTTTAAATTTCACTGTTAGAAACAGCAATAAATTATCTATAAAATAAATATAATATTTCTCTCCATTTCTTAAAAACCTTGTTGCACTACCGTGTGAAACATAAAAGTTTTAAAACCTGTCATCAGTTTTAGCTGTCGAGGTCAAAGATAAGGGTCAAATATACGCATTTTTATTTCACTTACAGAATCAACTAATGTACTTTACAATGTACGAGTGCATCAGACTGCGATAAGAAGTTTTCAAGTTATAGGCAATTGTTTACGCAAAGAAATACGAACAAAGCTCTTCAAGTTCAAATGCTCTGTCTGCGCTGCAGATACTGTTAACAAGCACGGGGCGGGCAGGCGACACAATTATTTATACATTCATTCGCCAGGTGGCGCTTTTAGCGTTATTTCATGTCGAATGGCTGTAATTTTGTGAAATATTAAGTAAGTGAGCCTGAGCGTGAGCGGCACTGATGTTTCATTCAAGACTTGCGTCGCGATGAAATTCGTGGATGATGATGATGATGATGATGATGATGATGAAGTGACGGCGAATTGAGATTATTCTGCGCATTTTGTTAAAGTTTCAATTCGATTGCGCTCGTTTGCAGAGCACAAACCTTCGCTTTTCGCAACATAGTGTTTGCATCTCCAACGCAGACACAAATAAATTGGCGGACATATTTGCAGCAAATTGTGTTTGGACAAAATAAGCATAAAACAAACAAAAACGTTCAACGGAACAAAAAACGATTTATTTCGCGGAAAATTATGTTCTTGAACGCGCGCGTGCGCCGGGCGTTAAAAATCGCTGGCGGGCGAGGATTGAAAGCATTACTTTCGCCAGATGCGTAGGTGAGCGATATGAAAGAAGCGTGCGCGAGATTATGGAAGAGAGTGTGTCTCGGCACTGTTGTCGACTCTAAATTAAGAACTACTGCCAAAGTTGTCTGCAGGGCGACTTCCGCGCTACGGTCGAGGCAGCTGCTGCTCAGCGTGCACGTACGCTGGCTGGGTCTCGCTGAATGATTCATTGTCATGGACAGCAGCAGCAGCAGCATCCGACTGCGTGGACTCAACGCCGCATCATCTCGACCTCCCGGCGACGCAGTCAATCTGCGCTGGTCACGTGATGCCCGGACAGCGCAGCGGCGCGCTTACGTTACGTTACCTTCGAGACCGTCGCGTCCTGTGCTTTCTCGACGCTCGTGCTTTGCATTGGTATCAGTCGGCCATCGATGGAAACTGGCCTCAATTCATTTTTCACTAAACATACGGCTAAAGTAAACTAGTTATTGAATCAATCAATTTTGTTAATTAATAGTGATGCTGACGACGATGACGATGACATTCAACAGTTAAATGACACGTAACTAGCTAGTTCTTCAACTCTACTCAACCCAGTCTGTATAGAAATGTCTTCATGCTGTTGGTGGTGAGTGTTCTGTGCCTCTGCCGGCGATCAGCCGCCGAAAGCATTCTGTTTGCGGACTCTCCGTGCGTGCTTGATCACCTACTAAATGTTTGTGAACATGATATCTCATAAACTGCTTGTTGGATTTTCACCAAATTTGCAATTCTAGTGCAGTTGGGGACAAAGATGAACTGATTAGATTATGCAAGGTCATTGTCACAGCTAGAGTAAATATGGTCAAATATGAGTAAATAAGCATTGTTTGAGGCATTTTCTCACCTATCTCCGGCGTGCAAGGTCGTATTTTCATGACATTTATTCTAATTACTCATCAATCATTTATTTCGGCAGTAATATTTGGAAAGCAGCTTGTTTGTGGTTGTTCTGACCATGGTGGTCCTAGCAGTTATTTACTTAGGCCACCTAAAAATTGTTATATGATGACCAGGTTAACATGATATGATGGCCCAAATTCACAGACGATCTTAGGACAATCTTAAGACAATTTTCGGACTTGCGACAATCTTATGACAACTGGCGAATTCACAGAACAATTTACGACAATCATAAGACCTGTCTTAAGACGACATCTTACGATCGGCTTTTAGATGTCTTAAGACAACTGGCCCAATTTGGATTCCCAGATAGGCCTATTGTCTTAAGATTTATCCTAAGACATGTCACAAGATCATCGTACGATATCATAACTTTTGTCTTAAGATGATCTCATGAGCATAAATCTTAAGACAATATCTGTGAATTTGGGCAACATGATGTGATGTCACACATTGACACTGATGATATTCGCAAGGTCATAGGTTCAAAGGTTAAGGTCACAGACAGCATTTTCCAAAAAAGCACTTTTCCGGCCAAGACACACGATCGACCGTTAGCCGGCGAAGACCATCTACCTACTTCACGTCGCCAGTGAGTTGCCGTTTAATCGGATCAAAACCGGTCAAAAGTTTTATGTGGCATACGCATGCAGACGCGGCGAAAATGCATCGATTCTTGTATCGTTCGCGATCTGGTACTGACAAGGTTTACGATGGGATGCTGGCGTACATGAACGTGGATTTACAGCCACGCTAAACACGAAAGCGTCCATGTTAGCAGCGTGGACGCTAGCAAAGTGTCGGCGGCACGCAAGCTCCCACGGCTTCTCTCGACCTTACGACTCGCAGCGGAATAATTAGCGCTGGGCAAAAATCACGAATTCACGAAAGCCGTGAATTTTGACGTTTTGCGTGAGATGCTGTGATTTTTCACGTTTGCTGTACTTTTGTGTCGAAATCCATGAGTTTCAGTCTTTCAGATGTAGATACAGTAAACAGCACGCACTAGTAGACCTTAAACGACCACACTCATCATTATTGGAACCGTAACACAGCATTTCCAACTGGCATTTTGTAATGCCAAATAAGTCAAATTTGTTTTCGAAAGTCATTTCGGTATGGTAGTAAAAATTTAATCTCGGCAGTTTGTCATGTTGGTTGTTTTGAATAACTTTATTCAGCATAAATCTGGTAGAATGAATAAATACAAAGATAAACAAACAACATAACAAAACTAACACTATCAAGTTTTACTTAGCTTGGTAGTTAATTTTCGAGCTAGTGACTAGTGATTACTTACCAAATGTAAAGCGCTCTTCAATGCGATATTTGTAAACACAGTGTGTCCCGTAGATTGGTGTCTGTGGTGATTTTTGCACTTTTGACCGTGATTTTCAGTTTTCTCACATTATGCCTGTTTCACTGAATTGCAAAAGTTACGACTTGATGACCGACAAAAATGTGTACATTTCTTGTCGCTGTTGTTGTCAGTGGCATCGCTAGGAATTAACTAAATTCTGCCCCTCCCCCAGCAAGAATTTGCTTTTGGCCCCTCACTCCGAATTTAGTAAAGGCTCAAGCGGCCGTCTCCGACTTGCTATGCAGCTCTGATCAATTAAAACATTAATAGATTGATAGACAAATCCGTAGCCAAAAAAGAGAAGTGTTCTTGAATTAATTAGTTATCACTTTTGTGTGTGTTTGTTTCATTGCAATGCAAGAGCGGTGTGTCATCAATGAATTTACGAATTACTTATTTACTTACTTTTTTGTTTACCACGGCTCGTGGCCCCTCGTGGCTGAACTCATCTCGTGGGGTAGAATTAATGACATGCGTTCTGTCATGTTACAAATAAACGAATATGATGATGATGATGATGATGACGATGGGTTCTCTGACGAGCGCGCCCGAGTAACGCCATTGATAACGGCGCCTGCAGCAGGATATCATTTATGAGTGCTGTTTAAAAGTTGCATTGTTAGACAGTTGATGTAGTGACGTCTGCAAAGAATTAGTGTCTGTTACACTGTTTCTTGGCCGTCTCCGATCGACTTCAAACCAGGACTGAACTTTCAATACAAGCGCACGTAAGCCAGTTGCATTATGGTGCAAGTTATCTCGGCACCTCCCGAGAAATCGCTTATCAATTCGCTCGTCTAACGAGCCTCGTTCAGTGCTAACGTTGCCTGCTCAGACCGTTTCAAGTCTGAAGAGTTGAAAATCAGAAATCAATCGAAGTAACATACAGTCACGCACGTCAATTAACTACATTATGTTTTAGCAACCTGTAAGAGGCTCTTC
>Ga0049105_1000412_pt1 | contig 14462 bp, 9 predicted proteins | sample WorMetvaBAHAMAS1_FD_61260 | JGI IMG/M metagenome (GOLD analysis project Ga0049105, IMG submission 61260) | Worm MetaG Olavius vacuus BAHAMAS.1 | ecosystem: Host-associated > Annelida > Digestive system > Unclassified | place: Germany: Marburg | collected 2013-04-09
TGAGACCCGAGACCAGTACCTCATGAGACCGAGGCCGAGACCGAGACCAATTACTGTGAGACCGAGACCGAGACCGAGACCAAAAAAGTGGTCTCGAGACCACGTTGGTCTCGAGACCTTAACATCCCTGGTCTGCACGACCTCAAACACTGTTGATGACGTTGAATAAGAAACTGCAGTCGCAGCTTTTTCGAAGTATTTTGCGTAGAGAAGAATACAAGTGTACAATTTGGATTAATAGCCTAACATTCAAGGGACGTTAATTCACGCTAACGGCCCTTAGTTATTTCGTCAGTTAACAACTTAAGGACATTTAGGAAGTGTAAACATTTGACCCACCCTGTATACAACGTACATTTGCACAAAACATGCAATTAAAACTTTTCAAGTAACAGAACACTAATAGATATGGCTAAGAAACGGTATATTAAATACATAACACAGAGAAACGATTTACTGGAATGCAGATAAATGGACAGCAGACTATACCTAACTGTCTCAGAAGGTCTTCTAGTGCTGAAACATATCTAACTCGTTAGCAACACATGGCACCTGACAACGCAATGTTTCAGGCAGCATCGTCTATATAAATAGATGACGGACAGACATAGGGAATCAACAAACATAAATATGATAGAAATCAATTAATAAAATTAACAAAAATAAATAACAAATAAACAATACTTAATATACTATCAAGAATAAGAGCACGACAGATCATTAAATAGCTAAAATTATCAAACAGGAAAATGCACTGTCTCTGGATAAAAAGTGGACCCCAAAATAAAATGCTATAATGTGACAAAAACATGTCAGCTCTGTCTAAAATTCTGGATATGCGAACTTCAAACAAAAAATAAACAACAACTGAAGTATAAATTAGGAGAAATACGCGACGATGTCAATTTCATTAACTTTTAAAATACATTACTGAAAATGAACGGTGTTCAGATAAAAAGTGGACCGCGGAACAGCATCAATAATTGCATTTAACTAATGCCGCCATTAATACTTATTGTACAACATTTCTCCAGTAAATTTTAAAGGAATACACAAAATATTCCGAAATAGTATTCAACATAAATACTTACTTACTTAATTACTTACTCAACGGCCGCCCATTATTGATGTCATCAATATGTCATTGTTGTGTAAAGATTAAACAATAAACAAGTGACGTTTAGCTTTTTACTAAAGAAGATATAGTTTTGATTAAAACTGTGCGATAAGACAAAGGCTATGGAGCGAAGAAGTTTGTCCAAGAGTTTCCGAACAGAAACTGGTCTTTGTTGTCTTGAATAAGTTGCCGAAAAAGACCAATCAAAGCTACGGAGTTGGAAACTTTACATTTTCGGCAATATAATTTATATGTGAATAAAATTGACATTATCAAGTGTTTCTTCTTGATAAGTTGATCTTGATAAGACAAGATAAGCACACAAGTTTAGCCAGTTGTTGTTAAATTATAGCAATATATTTTGGCGTCCACTTTTATCCGGACACTGTGTAGTTATACATTTGAACATATAAACAGATCACGCCGTTAACGACGTCAAGTAAATCAGCCTCAAAGATGGCCGAAACGATATGCCATGCCACCGTCCAGTACACTGGTTGCAGCTGCCCTCCACAGAGTTTAATAGTCTTTTTAAAAATTACGTTCACAACACGAGTTTGACTGTTATTGCTATAATCACAGGGGCAGCAGAAACTGACGAATCACGAGCTACTAGACTTTCTAAAAATATGGCCGCCACTGGTTTTATGTACGTATCCAATATACAGAAATACAGAAATATTTCCACAATGTTACACATATAAAATGCTAAATTTATACGTACAACACAGCACAAGTAATATATAAAAAACACTGTAGGAAATGCAAATATACAAGATTTCCGCCAGTTCCATATAATTTCTCACAATTCTGGATTGCACGATCAGTGACAGTAACATGATGACTGGTAATTGAAACAGCAGACGGTTATTCACATAACTAACCAGTTCATTTCGTAACTGTATCCAGCATTATAAACCCTGCTGCCGTCTTTCTAGGCTTGCTCTAGGCAGTGATCAGTGGCAGTACAATTTGCTATTGTGAGATAGGCAGGTAAACTATCCGAAGAGTATTGCCGAAGTCAGTGGTAACGAAGTATGGAATGCACGGACACCAAACCCAGCATCTAGCAGACAACTGATAACATACAGCCATCTTAATCTAAGTGATAAAAAAGCTCAAAAGAAAAATGACGAGAAGTGATATTGCACACAATAGACTAAAGTGGCTGCCTGCCAGTTTCTGACTGCACGACGACTACTTGCAAAACACATACTGACGCAGCACATCGTCATCATCCACGAATTTCATGGCGACACAAGTCTCAAACAAAACTTCAGGGTAATACTAGGCTAGTGTCAATGCTGCTGTTGCCGCTAGTGTGCATTGTCGTACGATCTGTGAAACACAGCCAATACTTGATTGTTTTTCTGTTTCAACGCACTGGCATTTAAATTTCTTTGTGTGATTAGGCCAATTTGGGCTACACTCGTGCCCTTAAAGCTGTTTCTGAGTTACTTGCACTTCTTGGTGTATCGTGAAACTCTCCAGGTTTTACAATGTAATGCATAAAACAACAAATCTTACAATCTGCACCTTCAGCCAGATTGTTGTAAGCAATGCTGGCCGCATTTTATTTGGGTTGGGCAGTTTTTCGGGAATACCACAAAAATATGAACTTTCCCGGATATTCTTTGACCTTTTTCTGTCCCGGATTTTTTGGCATCTTCCTGTGTCATTTGGGAACAAAATTTCCTATGCACAAGCAAAACTAATGGCAATTCTATGTACATGACAGACAGACAGACGGGTTAATGCTTAATGCCCTCACCATATGGGGCAGCCAGATACAATTACATGTTACAAAAACAGTAACAACAACAGGCACGATATATGCTATTTACTACTAAAACATGCTGAAAATGGAACTGCAACGTTTAATAAACTACATAACGTCACAGAGCTCCTTGCTAACTTCAAAAGCAGTAACATGCATCGGAATGTTATCACAATACTTTAAGAACTCATGCACAGAATACGCGAGAAAAAAAACTGATAATATAACATCTCTAACAATTGAACTCAGACTGACAACCGCACGGCCATATTTAAATAAACGCTTACTATGTACAAGACAAAATTAATACTTATTCTAATACAGCAATTGTTCTGTACAACATTGTTACGCTGCTAACATATACAGCCACAATCATTATTTAGTATTACTCGGCCCAAAAGATGACACTTATTGTACCATCCCACATCGAGTAGAAGGCTGAGTTGACATAAGCACTGCAGTAATGTACGTTGCACAGCTGAAGCTGTATACTGTAGTGGTTCTGTTACGATTCACTGCATAGAACATATGAGGCAGTTGCTTAATAAATTTTTGTGCATTTTGCCACACCCCTTGAATATGTAATTTCATTAATTCGCTGATATCTTGGGTGCATTCGTTTACTGAATCAGATTTATCTGACACTGACAACACTGCACCATTCGAAAATACCACTCCGATTGATCTGATCAACCCGCTCTGCATTCTTTTATTTTGACCTTTTTATTTTGATTAATAAGAGTCGTACTTTCAAACAGTACAACGTTATTAATGTCAGATAAATATGATTCAGTAAATGAACACACCCAAGAGATCGGCAAATCAATAAAATTACATATTCTAGGGACGCAGTAAAATGCCCGTCAAATTTATTAGGAAACTGGCTAATTGCACGGAATGAAAATAACTTTTATACAAGCTCGGCAGCTAACTGCCAACAGGAAGGCACAAATCATATGGACAGCAACGACTCAGAGCAGTCGAACGTAGTTAGCTGGGAAGATGCCTACACGACCATCACGACCCGCACCTTCCCACCAATCATGTTGAGTGTGCGTCCGTGTCCTTATCTCGATCACGTCACCTTCAAGTGCAAAACACCGCAGCAACTTATTAAAGTTTTCTGCTTAATTTAGAAGCGACGGACCTGATGGCTACTTCCTTTAAATTCACTCATTATTAATACTTACAACCACAACTGCTATAAAAATAACTGAATTAAAATAAACTGAAATGAATGTTGAAATCAAATGTCAACAAACTGAAAATATTTTCTTCAGAACTACAACTGAACTAGAACTAAAATGGGATCAGCCGAACTAAACTAGACGTCAAACTAAAATTATTTCCATAACTATAACTGAACGAAAACTAAAATTAATGGCTCCAAACTTAACTCGAACTAGAGTATATTCAGAACTAAAGTACATATGCTGTAGTTATACAGTGTGAGTTAACACAACTATCAATGGTTACGATAATAACTACTTTGTTATTCATTGCGTAATTACCATCTGGTCCATATTTACCATGTAAAACTAGCAACAATACTGACATATGCCGTTCTTACCAGCAGCAAAAGTGAGATCGCAGGGCATCTGAGCTTTGTATGACCACAAAGCTTTACACATTGCTGGTCTGTCCCAGTCTGCAGCACACAATGCACAGATGTTAATTTTACTAAAACTACGTGTGGATTTTAAACAATCAGTAATTTTTCTGTGGTTACCTCCCATTTGGCCAGAGGTCTCCAAGGAAACGTTTAGGTATTGGTAGAGGAGGACTATCTTTCAGCCTGAATGCTTAACGAACAGCGTAAGTACAAGAGTACAAAAACTTATACACCAAGTGTGGCACCCAAAGAACACACTTTGCTGTCCAAGGTCCTCGGGTGTGGAACAGTCTTCCTGATAAACTGTGCACACCGGATATATCGCTGGACATGTTCAGAAACAAACTGAAGACATTTTTATTTAATGCATAACTAATATTTTCCACTATTTTTCACGAAAATGAACACGAAATTCCCTATTCCTGCAATGTAAAACTTCAATCAACAATAACTCTGGTTCTGTGAAAGATAGAGCCGCGTAGTTTGAGTTTGCATATAGCAGGGGTTTTGGCAATGGCGGATCGAATGGTGTGACTGCCATCTTTGTCACATGACCGAAGTGACCAAGCCAACCTATTCCACGTAAACCAACACCTTGGCGGCACGTAACTCCAATACTTATTCTGAAATATGAGACTTAAAGAGATTCAGCATAATGCAATTAACATATCTAGTACATACCGATGTTAGCGCTAGCGACAGCTGACAAGCCACTGGATGCTGATACACTGTGATGATCAGACTGAGAACGAGTCATTGCTGATGAAACGACTGACGACGGAGCTCTCGGAAAATTTGCAGATCCACTCCGCGGCCTGGAATATGGACTGGTATTCTTTTCCACCCGTGAGTGGATATCTTCCTCCGCCCACGGCCCTCTCTGCGACGTACCGCGGCCACGAGAAGTACGAGATTCTGATGTTGACTTTTCACCATGAGAAGATGAAGAACCATCAGCAGAGCGTCGTATTCGTCGTGCAAGCATGCTCTGTCAAACATCAAAACGTTCTGCCACTGATGCAGTAGCAGCAACAACGACTTCTAATTAAAGCGTTGGCTAAACGGCTAAACTTCCCAAGCATCTCTTAACTCTGCACCAAGTGGACGGCACACAAAATGCACCGAGGCAGTGAATATCATCACCACTGCACAAAAGCAGTCGATTACAGGCAGTCTGAAATCAGACACATGGAATTACGGAGTTTGATGTCGATCAGAATAGTGAGATACGATCTTACTCATACTGAGCAGCACGACCTGATTTTAATGTACAAATTTGTTTTTAGTCTTGTTGATGTCCAAACATCAAACTTTATCACACCACGAAACGATGCTGTTCCTACTAGAGGAAATCCATACAAAGTTTTATTAGCAGTAAGCAGCGCGAATGTCAGACGTCATTTTTTCACTGAATGAACTGCCCTTATATGGAATAGTTTACCACCCTCTGTTGTCCATTTTAGAAGCTTGTCATCTTTCAAAAAGACTATTTATAATGCGAGTTTATTCACGCGGTATTGATGTTCTGTGTTTCCTTACTAATATTGCATGTTAGTTTATGTCTATAGCCTTTGCATTCTATGTATTTCGTATAGTTAGAGGTATATACTGTGTTCGTGATGTGTCAGTGGCCAATGGCCCTTTATCACAAATAAATCTTAAATAAATCTGAAGTATTCTGCGACTGAGTAACAAAGAGACGGAGCTGATGTGTGGAGGGTAATTACACTGGCGTCCCACGATGTACCAGTGAGTAGGTGTCAGGTGTTCCAAAAATTCACCATTTCGTTAGATTTGTAATGTAATGTTTCATCACTACAGTGCCAGTAGCATTCTACTGAAATTGGGCACGGAGATCGATTGATTATCGGTGTGCATCTCTATTTTTAACCCAAATTTAAAACTCCCATGGCTGTTTCCTATTTGACTACGAATTTTGGTGGTGCTTACTCCCAAGATTTGTGCATGTTTTGAGCAAAAAATGGCTTTTGTAACGCAAAATTTTCGGAATTTGGGAGCTAATGGGGGTGGGGTGACCATTTTTTGACAAAACCTGCAAAAGGCATATCCTTGGCTGATTTTACACGTTTTGAGCCATTATACATGCAGATCCGTTCATGGATTTTTTTCTACGCATCTGGACGAAAAAAAGGACACTACAAAAAGTCACAGAGAGGTTATATATCACCCACTTGCAAGGAATTCATCACAAAACTAAATTTAATTAATATTGGCATCTAACTAGGGGTCACTACATGTTATAATTATTATTATATCATCATCATCATCATTATCAATCATTATGCCCAACAGCAGACAGCCTGCAGGCAAAAATGCTGAGACTAAGCACACTGTAAATGACTACAAAAGGGGCTTCGTTTGGTGCGCACGGTGTGCAGTAAGGAGGCCACGTTCCTCTGAAAAGCCATGGACAGGCATCGGAACAAGACCGTTGTTTCCCTGTTTAAGTAAGGATGCATCTGCCAATCTCTTGTGTCAGCTCTATGGCCACATCACAGCATGTATCAACTGCCTCAATTGCAGAAGAACAGACAATGCAAGTGCTGGCTAATTCCGCATACTTATTAATCTTGTCCTGTGCTGCCTTACGGTGTGCACCACAGGCTTGACTGCTGTCCTGTCTATCTGAGACTCCACAAACTATTCTCAGACAGGCATAGAGGGTCCGCCTGTGTCCTCTCTAAACTGTGACAGGCAATTACACTCAGGTTTAAAGGCGCCTGGGCTTGTAATGGATGCTGGCTGTAGGGACAACAGATGGACCGCCTCCTTGTGCATGTGACCACCAGGCTGTAGTCCTCTCGTGCTCCCACCTAGCCAGGAGGTGGACAGCACTTGAGCGTCGCTCAGCTTGGTTGGTTGTAGATGCACAAGTAAAGGCATGTTTCAGAGAAACCTACAGTTCTAGCCGGGCATCTAAAACATACGGATACAATGCCTTTCAAATAATACACATACACGCCACTGTTATCAACAGTGATCGCGCGCACACACTACTCAACACCGCACACACTGTGGGCTCTGACTGCGGCTATAATCCTGGCTGATGCCACAGCCACCCCACCGTCTCCAAAATGACCTAAAAATGTGTCATCATCATCATCATCATCCACGAATTTCATTGCAACGCAAGTCTTGAAACAAAACTTCAGAGCCGCTATGTGTCACGTATTACACTACAGCTGTATTGTCAATGCTGCTGTGGCCGACAGTTTGCATTGCCTTATGATCTGTGGAACAGTTCCGTTTTCAGTGCACGCTTGAATGCCCCCAGCAACAGCAGCGACGTGATCGCCGGCGGCAGCGCATTCCAAATCTCAGGAGTCGAGGTGTCAGGTGTCAGGAGGCGGTGTCGAGTCGGACGTTAAACCTTGCCCAACCCAACCAATCCACAGACTATTGCTATTATTACAGAAGAACAAGAACACAATAAGCAAATAAAGCCACATCAAACACAGTAACTTACTCCAGTCATTCTGCTGCCACGAGCAATTGCCTGCCGTCCCTTTGCCTCGAGTACCTTGTCAAACATGTCTTCATGACGAGCTAGAGTAGAGTACAGTTCACTACAATCGGACACCAACTCGACTTGCCCGGACAAGATTTCCGACGCTCGGACGTCTTCACCATAAAATCTGTGAACAAGTTATAACAGCAAATTGCACCACAGAATAACAAACTCACTTATTACACATGCATCAGACAAGAACAGTTGACTGAATACTGAATATCACTAGAACCCACGAACTCACAGTACTTGGTGTCACTTTTAACAGTTCATTATCCTTCAGTCAGCATATGCAGAACCTTACTGCTAAAGCAGCAACCTCATTTTACGCCCTCAGAACACTCAAGGCTCACGGTCTGCAAGGCAGGGCACTCTGGGATGTGACGCAGGCTACACTAATGTGGCCCAAATAACCTATGCTTGCCCTTCTTGGGGAGGGTTTATCAAAGCAGAAGAAACAGCATGCTTCAAGGTTGTACTGTCAAAAGCACGCCGTTACGGATACCTTTCTACTGACTTCCATTCCCTTGAAGATTTACTGGATTCCAGTGATAAGTCACTTTTCAGATCTATCCGATATAACCCTCTTATTCAATAATGCCATATACTGATGTTTTGTAGACAGGACTGTACTTTATTTACGTTGATGCTCATTTTGTATATCTATATTGTATGCCTACATTTGCATTGTCTGCTTTGCGTTTGACAAAGTTTTATTAAAGAATTCTACTACTACTACTACTACTGACTGAATGACAGACATGCTGTGGTCTGTCATTCAGTCAACTGTTCTTGTCTGTAGATGCATGTGCAATGGTGAGTTTGTTATCCTATGGTGCATTGCTGTTACAACTACATTTAGACTGCTGTAAGCATGAAACAACATAAACAATGCAGCATATTAAATATTAGGCGAGTGCTCCATTCTGGTGTCTCCAGCCACCAGTCAAAATGTCTAGTGTCGCCAGTTGAGCTTTGCAAGCTGCCACTGCCCAATCCTGGAACAGCTCGCCCGACGATATCATTTTAGCTGATTCGCTGTCAAACTTTCCAAGTCAACTCAAACGTTACCTGTTCCGGCAGTCCTATTCTGATGTTCTGTAACTGTTGTTTTTAACTGTGTAACTGTGATATGACACCTGTAGTGGTCTTAGCTAGTTGTGGCAATAGCTACTCAGGCCACTCCAAAATAGTGGTGACTGATGGATTAACAATTGAAAATTATTGTTACCAATTATAAAATATCATTTGTAATTAACCATTTTACCTATTCTTCTACCGGCAGCTGTTAGTGTCCTTTGAGAGCCATGATGTGCTGCTCGTGACAGTTGTCCTTTACTGTTCATTACGTAAGATTTTATAGACAAAATAAATGATATTTACATAGATTATTATTATACAATTTTTGGCTCTTCAGCAAATCCGTTCCTCCATAGACCTTTCCTTTCCTACCGGACTGATTCCACCGACTATCTAATATTTTTATTCTGCTCAACGGCTGGATTTGTTTGCATGGTGTGTTAGACTAAGCCGGCTCCTAGTTGGTTTTAGAACGCACTTTAAACCACTGCACTTTCATTTCATTTACAACATCATGAGGGTGATGCAGAAGGCTTACTTTCTGTTGGCATCTTTGCGTTCAACGAGGTAGCTGCCTTCGATCGAGATTCCAGCAAACAGTCCTTTCGTCTTGGAATAAGTATAAATTGCCGCAGGGCTGCGCACAGCAACATCGCCCTCTACATTTCTGCCAAGTGGTCCGGCAGCAATTGTGAAGTTACCACCGAGCGTCAAGTTGCCGCCTTTAGAGAATGCATCGACGGCCGATTTGCACGTCAGAATTATGACAAAGTCCGTCACCTAACAACAGGCAGACCACAACATGATGCACACAAGGCAGTAACAACAACATGGCAGACCTCAAACCTTTTATGGTCGTCGGTTTAACTGTAGTTTAGGTTTTAGCCAAACTACTGAAGTTTAGTCATAGAAGTCAACTTTCGTCTTTCTGTTAGTCAAGTCGATGAGTCAATACCTGAATTTTCCCCATTATCGTCATTCAGTTTTTGTCAATGCCAGTTTTCGTTATCGCCCAAGTATAAAAAAACCTTAATCCTTTCATGGACGAGAATATCAGGCGTTCCATTTCTTCCAGCCATGCAAAACTCAGAATCGTATCCTGGGACAGCTGGGGATATGTGCTCCCCTTGCCAGTGGTTAAAGTGCAAAATTAGAGGTGGGGAACGCTACATTCAGGTTTGGGCCCCTGACAATGGTCGTGTGTTTTTCTATAGCATTATAACAATCTGAGGTAGGGGAGCACTTTGAGCCATGAATTAGAGGTGGGGGAACGGCATTCCCTTGCATCCCATAACACTTTAACCACTGCCCTTTGCCCCTGTCGGATGGTAATGATACCGAGTGCCTGCTTCATCAAAAACATACTGCAAAACTGAAGTTGGACTACTTCATTTCTACCAAACGACAAGTAGGCTGTATTCACCTCCGCACCGACTTCAAAGCCTCCACCGAGGCCTGCAATGCCAATTGCCGAAGGAGCTGACCATTCTGCAGACCACACAAATTCACAATATTCCTGTCTGCATTCCAACAGCGACGCTTACTTTAGTATTTAGAGATGGACAAACATTGAATCCAAACTTTATCAACAGCTGTAAAACATAGAGAATGTAAACAGAAACTTCATACAGGCCTGTAGCATTATTATTATTATTAAAATCGTACTCGTGGTACAACACACATACACACATACAATGATAAAAGAAATACTAAGAAAATATAAGGCAATGACAACAGAGCAAATTAAACGATACAACCTACTCAGTGCAAATAAAGCGAATGATAGACTCATCATTAGTGAGTATACACTGACGTTTATCAACTCTGTACATTAGCATATCTTTCAAGACCTCGACTCTGACTTGCAGTTCGGGGAAATATTGTACATATGTCTCTTCCAAATTATTCTACCAGGATTAAACTGGTGACTGAATATACTGCTGACATCGTAACGTAGTCTACAACAAAGTTGACTGTAAAGTTGGAGAGAAGCAGGTACAACTAGAAATACGTTCTGTGGAGGCGTAAACAATAAATATCCTCGACAGAGGAATGACTGACTTCGCTGTCCAAGTTTTGCTATGACGATGCCACTGCCAGCACGAGCGGTCACCAGAAATCCAACTTTGACAACTGTCAGAATGGCAAGACCTTCGGCCCTCGCCAGGATGCCGGCTAAATAACACAAGCACACAACAGTAATCTGCACAAGTGATTTTTATAAATGCAAACACTTAAATAAAAATTGAACAGACCAGTGGGAAAACTCGGCAGAAATGTAATCCCAGGACCATAGCATAAGATACGCTGACACACTGTTGACAGTCCTAGATTCAAAAACATTGCAAAAGTCAGGTACCTTCAGAACAACGAACAAATCAACTTAAAATCAGTGTGAAGGCTGTAAGCCAAAGTCAAGCAACAAAAGCCAACTGAAACAGAGCTGTCCTTCAGGGCAAAAACGGACCAGTCAATCGACAAGAATCATCCATCCCTGCTTGTAACTCAGACTCTGTCGAGAAGCATGAAGCTCGAACTCCGGCCACGCAGGCTCTCGGGTATCAGTGAGTGACCAGGGCAATACAGTAACACTGGATTTATCATTATCACAGTTTGCATGTATTATGCCACATGACAGTTCACATGAACACAATACAATTCACAAAACATACAAGTGAAAAAGTATTAAAAACTACTAAAAATTAAAACAGTCTTACTAAATGGCACATTTTACAGCAAATTTGTAACAGTTAAAAATTTTAAATCACATCATATCAGTTTCATGTTTTAATGACATGGGGATGACTAACAATACAATAATAATAATGACAATGATAATAATAATAATATGTAAATTTCTAATTCTATCCTGCCATAATACTGCAACTTCAAAGCTTACAATATTGGTAAACACAAGTTGTCTGACTGTACTAGCTATTTCGAACTTTTCTGTCCACTATATCGTTAGGATTGTATACTGCATTGAACTGAACTGTATCACAACTTTCAAGCGTCATCTTAAAACTATCCTGTTTAAAGAATGGTGTAGCCGACAATTAACCTTTAACTTGTAACTGTGTTTTAACTATAGTGCAGCACCGCTTCATTTTAATTAACTTTTTACTATTCAGCGCCGCTGTCCAATTCTGTAAGGGGCACTATACAAATACTTCATTGTGACTGTGATTGTGACTGCACTGTTAATAATGTTCTTGTCATTATAGCCTACAGATAAAACTTTGCATCACACAAGCTAATCAACCACAGACAATTAACACACTAGAGTATGGAGGCTGAAAGACGCACCAGGAATAACCTTGTCAGGTCCAGCTGTTGCACTTGGTATAGTGAAATCGCGCAGTATTTTGGCTGCCTTGAGTGTTTCAGACCTTAAGCTATGCGGAATCGGCGTGTTAACCATAATGCAACATCAAGCATGTTTCAGCTACCTGTACAAGATCAGAGCAACGAACACAAATAAACACGACACACTGTAGTTAGTGGAGTTAACAAGACTACTGCCTAGAATCTGCTAATTTTGCACATTTTCAAATTGTGCACACTGCATTCTCAATGTCAAATATATAACAAAATGCAAAGTTTGGCAAATGTCTTCTAAAAGAAATAACCCATTTTGTTTTCTGCCTCAAAAGATTAAATCTTGTGGCTTACCTAGCAGAACAAATAACATAATGTAGTTTGGTGCTATTAATTCTATGGTGCATTGTATCATGTACTGACTGAACGCCTGATAAAGAGTTATGGTAAGACGGACATGTATTACTTTAGTTTATAGGTTAATGTTCAATTTCCCGTACTGCATAAGTATATGTTTGATACAGGTTCCTGCATTGGCAATTATAACGGATATGCACCGCAATTCCATCACCCGTTATTCCGACACCCACTATTCCGACACTGTCACGCGTAGTAAATGTTATTGTAGATTTAGACAACGGTTATGCCTAAAACCCGGCCCAGCCCATGCATGCGCACGGCGCAAGCGCATTATTCCCGGCCCAGGTCCAGGTGCACTTGCCTAAAATGCGGCCCAAAATGGATTTCGGCTGGGGGAGCTTACAGCACTCCCCAGACCCCTAGCTGCATTTACAGGGGTCTACTTCTAAGGGAAGGGGAGAGGGAGAGGGGTGGGAAGGGAGCAGGGGAAAGGGAGGGGAGGGGAAGAGAGGGAAAGAGAAGGGAGGGGAGGAAGGAAGGAAACCCGTGTGTATCTTTAAATTTTCCTTAGAATAACCTATGTCACCATCAACATCTGTTATCATGTATCTTGTGTTGTCTTGCACTCTGCGCTCCGGCATATTCTGGTGTTCCAACAAGGAAGTGGAGAGTAGTCTTGGGTCGGTTTACGGAACCCATATCGGATATTTTTAAATACTAAAAACGACACCGACGTCGTTATGTACAATACCAAAAGATACCGAATGCCAACGATAAAATACCCGAAATACTGAAAGTCGATTCGGTATTTGCCTAGGCTGACCACTACAGGTGTTTATGCTTACAAATCCAATTGCTTCTGGGCGTGTTGTCGGAAAAGCGGGTGTCGGAATTGCGGGTGTCGGCATAACGTTGCCCCCAATTATAACATGGCAGGAGACACGATAATAATCGTGTGGGTTCCCGTACTGAATCTCACTGCAGAGCTTGGTTCCCCTACGGTAATATCGGCAGTTACAGTACAAGTTCCCCTATTGTAGACACAGCCTAAGATCACTTAGATAAGATGTTTGGCCATATCCAGGAATAGCCCTAACCCTTACCCGGGGGCTAATCCTGGATAATGCCAGATGTTTTGGTAGTAGCACTTTGCTCCTCTGGTCCCTTGCAGAACAATGGGCAGCAGGTTACGCCAGCGGACACGGTCGGCCGCTAACGTCTCTAGCTCGCTCCAGCCGACTCATCTTGCTTGTATGTCTTCACGCAAGCAAGATGAGTCAGCTGGAGCAAGGCGGAGACGATACCCACACCAAAACTGCTCCGTGCACGGCGTGCAGTACATAGCTACATCGGGCGAAATAAAAGCACAAATAACATTATCAAAAAATAACAACGATAACAATATCAATTAGCAATATACCATAAAAATAATAAGGTAAACTGTCGTTTTCGCAGGTACCAGCCACGCCCCCCACCCAAAAATATAGACGACAACGTAACGTAGTAGTGTCACTCACAAGCCTGAGTGAAAACTCTCCTACAAGTTAGTAGCTCAGCTATCGCAGAGAGACCGCGCTGCAGGGTGCGTTATAGTTTTCGCCAAAAGTAGAAGACTGGAACTGGGAGACAATATTTTACGGACATTATAGGTCTATCTTCAACCACTGTG
>Ga0049105_1000413_pt1 | contig 14454 bp, 8 predicted proteins | sample WorMetvaBAHAMAS1_FD_61260 | JGI IMG/M metagenome (GOLD analysis project Ga0049105, IMG submission 61260) | Worm MetaG Olavius vacuus BAHAMAS.1 | ecosystem: Host-associated > Annelida > Digestive system > Unclassified | place: Germany: Marburg | collected 2013-04-09
CAGATGGCGCTACAGCGTCGCGGGTTGTCGGGCCTTAGATTAAAAGGCATGTTTGTATTGTTTCCATTACTGTCGGCATGTCAGTGCTGAAGTACGCGTATAAACGGTGAACATGATCTGCCGCAAGACTTCTTTGTTACTGTGTTTGCACTGCTGTACGCTGACAGGTCAGTTGGCGGAAATACGCAGGTTCAGGTACGCCAAGGTGATGTGCGCAAACGCCGACTATCTGCCATGCATTCAGCCCGACGTATTCCTTCATCCACTTTCCGTTGTCAAGTGAGTTAGTTAAAAACTCTGAGTTTCTTCGTTTACCTTTCTGCAGGTTGTGTCATCATTTAAAACTACTAAGTATTTTAAAGCAACCGGGTGTAAGCATAATAATATCAATTTCGTCTTCTCTGTTTTTTTCTGTTTCTATTTTGTACGGAAAGTGACATTTTCCCTGCTGTTAATGATAATGAAGATGGCGGTGACTGTTTTTTGGCATGCAGAAGTCAAAATCTTCCGGTAAAGGACTACGAAATCAATCACGTCTACCGTCACAGCGACAATGAGCGAGTGCCGTGTGAAGACATTCCGGACATAGACCTTGGACCGTGGATTGAAAGTAGGCCTCCCTATGGTATTCCTTAGCAGGCTGTAGCCAACGGGAATGGGACCGGTCGGACTACCCCTAGTCCCATCGGGGTCATCAACTCTTTGAAGTTTACATTTTATTATTGATAGTTAATTTTAATAGACATGATGTACTGTAACCGTTGTCCAACTGTGTTACTGTGACACTCTTAGTGGTCCTACCGATGGCAGCAGCTAATTAGGCCACTATAAAAATTGCTGATTGATTCACTGACTGACCAAAGTGACGTCAAATTCGTAAACATATTCCCTGGTCCTGGCCCTCACTGGCTGTCTTCTTTCTATAGTACGAATAGAACCTGGATTAACACTGCATCATAATGCAACCCATGAAATGCCTGGACCTTGCTGACTTGATTTTAGACAGTGATCAGTAAAGTGTTATACTTGGTCTTCTATAAACTGTATTGTGTCTTGTTTGTCTTTCAAACAGAGCCCAAATGTGCTTAGAATGCAAAAAAAAATTAATTTTCAAGAAAAACATATCCCTGTAACTCCCTTTGCCACAATTTCGTCGTCCGAACGACCTCCCCCATATTCAGCTGGCTATTACGAGCCTGCTATGCAACTACATAATTAGTAAACTGTAGGCTAACCATTGCTGAATGGTGCAGAAAGTGTATTAGTGCACTCTATTTCGCTTGCCGTTGGTCATTTATTTGAGACGTTTATGCTACAGACATTTATTGCTTTGGTTTCGAGTTTCAGCTGGCGAAATTAAGTTGATTATCGTATCCTGTGATTTACCTACTAATGTATTACACTGTATGGTGTTCTGCAGTATATAACCTGGTGATGGACTATATTGTTGTAAATATACGACAGAGTATTAAACTGCAATAGATTATTTTTACCGCGCTGCATGGAATGCAGACGCGGTCTAGCGATGAGAATTATGTCCGTCCGTCCGTCTGTCTGTTACGCGCGTGGATTGTGACAAAACGGTAGAAAGATCTGTTCAGCGTTATATACCATACGAAAGAGCATTTAGCCTAGCTTTCTGAGAAAAAGAATGATTGGTGGGGTGCAACCCCTTGTACCTAAAATTTTGGGTCATCCGGCCCCCGTTGGAGCAAAATCGGCGATAACAAAATGATTTTTGCTGTTTCCGACGTGTGATATATAACTAGACCCTTACACTGAAGTGTTAAACTGATGTTCAGTTTTTGAAATTCATTTTTATATGTACCGAAAACGCCCAGAATACTCTTTACAAAAAAAACTGTTGAGTGAAAGAATTCATGATAAAACGTAAGTTGCTTGATTCAACAAATTTATTCTACAGTCTATCAACGAAGAAAACAATCTCACATCAAGAAAAAAACTTTAGCATGAGAAGGTCACAATTTACGTATGAAGCTCAGCCGTAAAACGAATCGTCATTGGTGTTTGAAAACAAATTACCCAAATGTGCACGATTACCGTCCTCGGACCTTAGTCCATCGAGTGATTGAAACATCGTGCAGCCGATTCTTCCCATTCCTCTATGTCGAGTGCCTTGAGACAGACGCCTTCCCATGCCGTGACAATCGGTTTAATGTTTCTCCAGACAGTGTTTCGCCAGGTAATAGCGGTCGACCTCAGCGTTTTCATCCGGAATCCACTGGCATGCTTGTTTCGCTGAAATTTCGAATACGTACGCATAGTTAAAAAAAGACCGAGGCCAAGAGAAAGTTTGTTCAATTATAAATACAGTTACGTCACGTCGTCAGTTAAGAGTAATAAAGCTTGATGCATTGGATGATGGCGAAATTGTATTATCTGACTATAAGCTCGCCCTTCTCGTCTACAAGTGTCTGCAGGGTGTAGCGCCGTCGTACCTCGCCGACGACCTCTGCCGGACGGCAGATATCGAGGCTCGACATCGTCTGCGTTCGGCCTCGTCACCGTCTCTGGTTGTGAGCCGTACGCGGCTGTCGACGTACGGCGACCGAGCTTTCCCGGTTGCCGCCTCACGAGTCTGGAACAGTCTGCCACATCACGTCACGTCTGCACAGTCACTGCTTGTTTTCTGCAGTCGTCTGAAGACTCATCTCTTCAGCCGCAGTTTTCGCTGACTATATTGTTGTGCCTGCGAAGTGACACTCGTCATTACGGACACTTTAATCGCTGTTCTTACTTACTTACTTACTTACTTACAACAACAACGTAGCCCACAGCAAGTTCGTGAGCACGAAATGTTCTTTTATTGCTCCACGCTATTCAAGATAACGTACTTGTGGGCCTACTTTATTTATTTGCACGATATAAATTTTCCACAAATGCAGAAAACAAGGAATATGAGCTAGACGTAAAAAGTCTACTGGGACACTGGAACAGTACAATGAAATGATGGGATATAATAATGTGCTGCGACGGGAAAAGCTGGCAATAATCGGTGCATCGGCAGCTGAGACCTTCCGAGTGCCGGTCATTCTCGGCTTTAATCACGAAGCGGCTGCGGGACCCATCATGCACTTGCATACTATAATTTCAGTCAAATCGGACAATCCGCGGCTGAGTTACCAATAAATATTCAGTGTTTTCCGTGTACAGTATTTTATAGGACTGTGTGACGAGCACATTCAGACTGCGGATGCCGTACTTGACGAGTATTGTCCGTCACTGTCCTCCTATTTCTCATATTCTAGTCCGCTTTTGCCAGCGTCACCGTCGTGACTCGTAATCAGTCGGTTATCGATCAGTGAACGGTAATGAGCTGGCAAAATCGATTCATTTCGTAACACAGACGCGGACTGTTTACTGGCGAATTCGCAGATAATGAGCATCTGATATCTCTGGCACGCCGCAGATGACGTGACAGCAGTGCCGTGAGTAGCGATGAAGTGGTCGAATGTCTGCATGGAGTACGTGTTTCGATGCAACTGCAGGTGCAAAATTTGATGATCGAAGTTTAGAGCATAATTTGTTTCGACACAGAACAGTAAATCAAGTGCTTTATTACAACTTTGTGTGGTCGAAAGATAAGACAGCAAAAAAATCTACACAAGAAAGCAACAAACGAAAGAAACAAACACAGACGAACCACAAGTGCTACTTAATGTTTCGTCGTTTTTTAACTTAAATAACTTTTCGTGTCATAAACTTTATACATATACTGACTAAAAATCACCAAAAAACATTTTTAAAAATAATAATTAATCGCTATATATAGGGTGGGAAAATAGCTGTGTTCAAAACGGCGTGACGCCTGCAATGTACTGCATGATAAACTTCAGTGAAACAATACTAGGCTACTCTAAAAAGGCTATTAACATGACCGCTGTCATCCACATGACGAACGCTTTAAGTGTTTCAAAGATGTGAAATCCTACAAATCACTGACATATCTACGGGGTGGGAGATCGAGCGGTACCCCGGTAAAATTTTCGGCGCCATACAGAGGTTCCAAAATACGACTAATTAAGTCCTAATGAAGCGGGTTTCAAAACGCCTTACAAGGATCAGACAAAGGCCTTTATCAGAAGAGGTAGGCCTACACGCAGTCAAAAATGCCAAAAGACTTCAGTACAGGGTTCGAATGTAGACTCGAAAGTTATCGTTTACCTGAAAAATATAACTAGATAAGAATTTAGATAAAAATTATAACTTAATAAAGCACATCCGAAACTGAGCTAAGTTTTTAGATTTCTCATGCGTAATATTTTTTCCGAGCTGCATGAAATGCAGACGCAGGCTAGCGATGACAATTCTGTCCGTCTGTCTGTCTGTCTGTCCGTCTGTCTGTCAAACAGGTGCATTGTGACAAAACGGAAGAAAGATCTGTCCAGAATTTATACCATACAAAAATCTTTTAGCCTCGTTTTCTGAGAAAAAGAATCGTTGGTAAGGGGCGACCCCTTGTACCTGAAATTTTGGGTCAACCGGCCCCCGTTGGAGCGACATCGCCGATTTTGAACCGACATTCGCTCGTAGCGCCTCAGCTGTAATACCTAGCGAAAAAAGTTCAATTAACACTAATAGGAAGTCATCTACGCGCTTTTCAATGAGCCTAAGATGATCATCGTACGTGGCCCCTAAGCCACCCAAAGTGGGGCTCAAAAACGCCAAACGGTTAAATTAAAATCGCACTTAGTTAAAGAAAGTCTGCTACAAAGTTTTCAGGTAGAAGGGGTCACCGCCACCAATCATTTTTGCACGGATATTTAGGCCAATGAATGTCTTACAACTTTGCCGCTGACAGTTTTCACATAAAAAAACTTTGTAGCAGACTTTCTTTAAGCGAAGTGCGACTTTAACCGTTTGGCGTTTTTGAGCTCCACTTTGGGTGGCTTTCGCTGCCAGTTTGATCCAAAATTTCAGGTAGAAAGGGTCGCCGCCACCAAACTGCCAGCGTTGGAGCGAAATCGCCGATTTTCAATCTCTTCTCGCTCGTAGCGACTCAGCCGTAACACCTAGCGAAAAAAGTTCAATTAACACTAATAGGAAGTACACTACGCGCTTTCCAATGAGCCCAAGGTGAACATCGTACGTTGTCCCTAAGCCTCCCAAAGGGGCACAAAAACGCAAAGTAACCAAAATTTGAACAATAAGCTACGACAACTCCGAAACGGTACGAGATAGGATTTCAGTTACTATTAATCACTAATAGGAAGTCGCATAAGGGCTTTCCATTGGTACCGACCTCGATGACCTTGAATGACCTTGAGCGCCGTAATAGCCTTTATTCTGCATTTTCAACGAATTCGGCAGATTTTCAGGCTATTATATCACAGTGATTGAAGATAGACCTATAGTGTCCGTGAAATATTGTCTCCCAGTTCCGGTCTTCCACTTTTGGCCAAAACTATAACGCACCTTGCAGCGCGGTTTCTCTGCGATAGCTGAGCATCTCGTTAATGTAATTAAAGTTCAGTGGGTTACCGTGATTAGCGTTTCTGGTTTGTTAGTGCAGCTATACCCAAAAATCCTCAGAAAGTTGCGTCTAGTGAAAGAATTTTGAAAAGCAAAAGCGGCCAACATTTGTCGATGGTATGAACAAATATATTGGCACAGTTTTTTTGACTCACTGTGTATTATTCTAAATAATTTTCCTCTTTATGTCCGTCGTGATATTAAACCTACACATAAACTATGCAATGCACAACATCAAGTAACGGCAACAACTTAACGCTGAATTCAGTTGACGCTTTCCGAACTGGTGCTTTTAACAGTTGCTAAGTGGTGAATACGACGCGAAGCGAAGGGTGCTAAGCTATAGCTAGTTAGTGAAAGAAAGTTCACATGAAGTTCAACAGCATGCGTATACACACCTGCGATGAGTTGGTGACCTTCCCATTACCGTCAATACGCCATTCGCGAAGTTAAACTTCGATGAAAACCGGTCTCATTGTCCAGAATTGTCCAAGTCGAGCAATGTTCGCACTGGGTTCAAGTAATGCACAAATCTTCAGAGAGTTGCTTTATGCGGTTCCCGCGACTAGTGCGTGGTTACGCAGTTAGCCTACTTGTGCAGTTGTGTGTTATGACAGTCGAAAGGCCTACAGCTAAAAAGTTCTGCACATAATTTTCGTTCTGTCCTCGTTCTCGTGTACGTAAATATCATTCGTGCTCGACACTGAGTGCATTCACCCGCTATGCTGAAGCAACGCTGTTGCCGCTGGGGCCTCTGCAGAGAATGCGTCTAAAGGCTTGTCGAAAGTCGTTGTTGACGATCGCGTAAATGAAGGCGTTGGTGGCGAACGCCAGCACTGCAATCCACGATGTGACCATGTTCATCAGCTGGGCGAACTGCAGCCCCGCCATGTCACACACGCGAGTCAAAACGTACGGAAAGAAGAGAGAGACGAAACTGACCAGAATCACCATGATGGTGCGCGTAGCTCGGTGCTTGCGAATCAGCCGTCTGTGACGCCACAGCATGCGAACACCGTGATCCACATTCCCTCTACCACCACTCTGTGATGTGGCGCCGCTTGTCGTCGCGGCTGCCCAGTTCGGCTGCTGCTGTTGATGGTGTACCTCGCTGTGCATCACCTCGTTCCAGATGCGGATGTAGACGACGACGACCAGCACACAGCTGACCGCGTACAGACTGACTTCCACTGCGGTCTCGAACTTGGGCCACAGCGTCGCTCTGCATGTTGACGTATCAGGCCAGACGAAGCCGAGATAGCCGGGCAATGAGAGCACGCCGGCCGTCAGCCAGATTGCCACGATCAAGTTCCGAATGACCGTTGGCGTCACGCGGTTCTCGAACTACGAAGACCAGCACAGAGTACCGCCTGTAAATGCTGAACATCTTCGTGAGGCGTCGTTGGCGTCACGCGGTTCTCGTACTGAAGGGGATGCATTACGGCGATGTAGCGGTCGACGGCGATCACACTAACGTGCACGTAAGTGGCGTAGCCGATACAGCGCTTGATCGGTCGAACAGCCACTTTGTACAGCGTGAGGCTGCACGAATCCACGCCAAGTATCGCCAGAACGATCCAGTCTACCTGAACGATTGTCCACAGCACGTTGCTAACGGTCAGACTGGTCGCCAGAGCGTATGCTTTCACGCGAAGGCGCGGTGTGATCCAGACGGCACAGAGCGTCAGAACGTTGCCGATGAGCATCACGCTCAGGATGACGGAGCTGATCGATAGTCTGACGACGAACAGCGCATTGTATAGAGGTTGAGGGTTGTCGGAGCTCGAAGCATTCATCGCGGACAACGCGTCGACGTCGACAGATGGGTTGCAGTTACACGTCGTTCAATCGACGCACACCGAGGCGACGTCCGCCTTTTTCAATCTCTGAAGCACGAAGGTCAAGGTCAAGTATTCATACATGAAGACATTCTCTTAGCCACAGCCGGATTTAGGAACGGGCAAGCCGGGCCTCCAATACCACCATGGGTTTCCATATTTTGTGAAAAGAATTGTAAGAAAAACTGTATTTGTGCAAATCGATGCAAACAAATTTCTTGATTTTTCAGACGATATTTTCGTAAACCGTTTGAGTTTGTGCCTCACTAACGCAGTTACCCGGATTGTCATCACCTTTGCGGTAGGCCCTATTCTAAGATAGGGTGGAGGTTGCCCATGGGCCGGCATCCACCGGTCAAAATCCGGCGCAGCATTTAGCGCAGTCGCATTACGTTCACAGTTACACACCTCGGTCCGAAAATGTTATATATACACAGAGTAGCGTATTGAAAGTCTAGAATTCTTTTTAGTGTACCAGCCTTTTGAAATAAAAGCCTGGAAATGGATAACTTTCGACCAGATACCTTATGCGGTGATCACTGTACGTTATTGACAGCAGTGACCATTTGCAGAAACAAAATTTAACACATTTTCGGAGGATGAGAAGTTTTGATTTTTGAGGGAAACTGCGGCATGTACACTGTATGCCCACGCTTTTCAGACACGCATAAACAATATTCCATGGAAGCGTATATGTCAGTATTTCACGGCTGCACTCTACAATGCGTAATAAGTCTCCAGTTATCGACTGTGTACACTGTCTAGAAGAAAAAAGACCAGAACGTTTTTTTGTAATATCTCCAATAAAACTCGGGCGATTCTAATGAAATTTGGTACAATTTTTCCTGAATAAATTTGCTACAAAATGTTAAACGTTTTCCACCTCACCTGAATAATGTCATTACACTACCTTGTGAAACTTGAAATGATTATTGCGCACTTTCTACAGTTGAGTTGTTAAAGAAAAAAAATCCATAATTTATCCCACCTCAACTGTGTCCTCAAACTTCTCCAAATTTGAATCCAATTGATAACAACATGTGAGAAATATTGCGAGAGAAGGCGTACAAAACACGCATCACTGATCTGGAGCTATCAACGACGTCATTGACGAATGGCTGCCGCAATGACGACATGATCCAGCTTGGCCCACTCCATGCTCAGTCGCTATTTCAGTTTGTTCAGATCGATGATGCCTATTTTGTACACCTTCTCTTCCAATACTCGCCATATGTTGTAATCAACTGGATTCAAATCTGGCAGATTTGAAGGCCACAGTTGAGGTGGAATAAATTCCGGAGTTTCTTCCTGTAACAACTCAATCGATAGCACGTGTCCGATGAGCATTTCAAGTTTCACACGGTAGTGTAGACACATTATTGAGGTGAGGTGGAATCCGAAAACGTTTAGATCATTTTGTAACGAATTTATTCAGGAAACGGTGTGCCAAATGTTATCAGAATCGCCCGAGTTTTATAGAAGACATTACGAATATACATACAAGGCCTACCTACATGTGCTCAATATTGATAAACTTATTCGCCATTTGTCTGGAGAACAGTAGAAAGCCCCAAACGAGTAAACTGTACCAATGCAAACTAGAAAAAAGTCAAATACTATATAATTAATTAATTATGACAAAAGATGTAGTTGTTAACAAGTAACTCAGCTATCGCAGAGAGACCGCGCTGGTGTAAAATCGCACTTCGGTTATGGCCAAAAGTTGAAGACTGGAACTGGAAGACAATATTTTACGAACATTAGCCTATAGGCCTGTCTTCCAAGATTTCAAATTTTGGACACTTTGCGTTTTTGAGCCCCCTTTGGTGGGACTTAGGGACAACGTACGATGTTCATATTTCGGTCATTGGAAAGCACGTAGTGGATTTCCTATTAGTGTTAATTGAACTTTTTTCGCTAGGTGTTACGGCTGAGGCGCTACGGGCAAAAATAGATCGAAAATCGGCGATTTCGATCCAACGCGATCAGTTTGACCCAAAATTTCAGGTAGAAGGGGTCGCCCCCACCAATCATTTTGCACGGATGGTTAGGACAATGAATGCCTTACAACTTTGTCGCTAACATTTTCACACAAAGAAACTTTGTAGTAGCCTTTCTTCAACCGACGTGCGATTTTACACCGAAAACGGCAGTTTTGCGTTTTTGAGCCCCCCTTTGGGGGGAGCTTAGGGGCACCGTGCAATGATCATCTTAGGCATTGAAAAACGCGCGAACTTCCTACTAGTGTTTATTAAAATTTTTCTAGGTGTTACCATTGACGTGCTACGATAGAATATCGGTTCAAAATCAGCGATTTCGCTCCAACTGGGGCCGGTTGACCCAAAATTTCAGGTAGGAGGGGTCACCCCATCAACCATTCTTCTTCTCAGAAAACTAGGCTAAATGATCTTTCGTATGGTATAAAAATCTGGACAGATCTTTATTCTGTTTTGTCACAATGCACGCGTTTGACAGACAAACATACAGATGGACGGACGGACGGACAGAATTCTCATCGTTAGACCGCGTCTGCATTTCATGTAGCGCGGTAAAAAGTTATTATTGTCGCCTAGTACATTCTTGCAGTCAAACCTCGTCCAATAATAGACATCGTCGATACAATCATGCAATGTCGACGTTGACTCAGCGATAGACTGGCGAGCAACTCGGTAGTTGCATGCAGTGATTATGAGATATTTCACCGAGTATTACGTAACTAGGAATGAGACACTACACCGGGTATGACGTAACAGACAAGAAGCTGAAAATGACATTTCACCGGGTTCTTTGACGTGGCGGCTATTGCTGAGGGCGTGGCGAGTACCGTGATTGGTCAGGTGGGCGGTGCCTACAGTGTATTGGTAATACGTACAATCAGGGGCGCCGTCGTCGGCACGGTTTCTGGAACGATGGGCAAACATTTTTTGGAGAAAATTCCTGCACCAAACGTCGAAATTTTTTTAAGTTTTGCCCCGCCTGGATTTAATGACATGGGCAAAGACATTCCTGCTATTACCTAAAGCTAACTCAACGTCGTTAGGCGGTGCCTAAAGCGCGGCTGTTAAGTAATACCCGGCGAAGTGTCTCACCCCTACCATTAAAGAAACCCGGTGAAGTGACACATCTACCTAGCAATACAACACGGTGATCTGTCGCACTACCGCATGCAGTGACGGCGCGAGGGGTGCGAGGTGATGCAGTCGCACCGGGCGGCCACCTGCAGGGGCGGCACTTTGACCAGGCTGAGTAATTTTTTAACTCTACGCTAATTATAACTACCCGTCCATGCGATCAACCCAAATGGATGGTTGATCACAGGGGCGTAGGCAGAGGGGGTACATGGGTGCATGGGTGCATGTCCCCCGTCACCTTAGGACAATTTTTGTGTTGTACTGTTGTGTAGGGTTTCCATATTTCAACAAATCCAATTCTAAACCTCGTGGACGTCGTCTATATACAGATTTTATTGTTTCCAGTATTATATATGAAACTAGTCTTTACTGTCTCATATTGGTGGGTGTTTGTTTTTCTTATCCACATTTGTCTCCGGCTTCCGGGGGCTTCGCCCCCATACCTCCACCGAGGCTCTGGCCCTGGACCTCGCTGGGGGACTTCCGTCCCCCAAACCCCTTGGTTTCTCCCCCTTAACAAATTCCTGGCTACGCCCCTGCTCATTCGCATAATTGCGGCTTTTGATCATAACAAGTCAAGCAGCATTTTGTAATGTTTGTCTATTTCTTCGAATACATTCAATACTTGCTTCCATCTAATGCAGTTGCAAGAAATTCACACAACTTGAGAATCATAAATTCGCGGTGTTCATTACTTACTGAATTACGGGTATATGTCTTACGGCAAGTTACGGGTCGGGTACGGGTACGACGTCCACGGGTGCGGGTATACCCATTTTACCGGTAATGAACACACAAGCCTCATATACCACATTATTTTTGCATATTGCATGATTTCTTTCTTCGGCTGTATTTCTTCATTTATTGTCCAAGTCTCTTTGAAGTCGACTTAAATCGATTTTTCCACTTCGGGTATAAAGTCAGCATTCACTTTCTTCCAACTTGTCGACTTAAGTTGACCTGACGACATGAGGTAAAATTATAAACTGGTCAGACCGAAGGGGCCAGACCGTATCAAATATGTTGGTTGCTACTTTCGTAGAGGTATAGGACGTCCGAGGTTGATCCATCGAGCTTAGTTGGAAAGTTTTATGGTGCTTTTATTTCGAACGTCTTAGACACTAGAAGAGATGAAATGTTAGCGGTACATCTTGTTATTACGTACTGTCTTCACTCTCTGTTATGCAGTTGTGAAATATGGCGTTTAAGCAACACTGGCGCCAAGCCTGGAACAATTATGTGTTTAAAAATTTTAATGGATAATGGCGCAAAAGTGTGAAGCCGTTACAATTATCCTGTAAATGTTTGCCTGCTTCAATGCTGAGTGACATGCGTAAGATCTTGTCTTGGAGGAAAATGTTCTATCACTCACACGACCTCATAACCATGCACGACCTGCAGCCTGGGCGGCCATCGTGATCCGATGCTTTCGGTACATGCAGGTGATTAGAAGTTCCTACGACTAATAGCAACCAATGTCAACTTCCGGTTTGTGATGTTAGTTTTAGAATTGTAGTATAGCATGTTTTGTTCATCTTATTTTCTACTTATTTTACTTCAGGTATCGTGAGCGTCTGTGATACTCAACGTCCAAACGCTCGAATTATGTAGACTGTGCTTTGATTTGATTTTATGCTATAAAATTTTGTTTGGGTTAGTTAGGATCAATAGGCACGCACGCACAACTGAACACAAGTTGAACCCCCTAGTTTCAGCAGCTGTAGTAGTGTTAGGTCTTCGTTTTTCATTTTATTTTCATTGAACGTGTTGTCACTGTGTGGAATAGCCTACCTGTAAACATCATTAACTTTGGCTCATTGAACATTAAAACGTCCATTGTTTACAGTGGCCTCGCTAGCAGGGATTCTACCAGGAGGCCTAGGGCTAAGCGGACTGGTCCATGAAGAAGCCCATCCTAGTATATCTAAGTCCCTCTAATTTACTTTTAAATGCGTTGATGAAAATGAAAGTGAAAATGGTTTATTGTGTATAGCAGCTCAATGCTGGATTGTACATGAAATCGCATCAACCGCCCCCTGGTCCAACTGGTTCCATCTTGTTATAACTCTATTAGAAAAAAAGTGTCTTCTACTGTCCTGCATTCACCTAACTTTAACTAATTTAAGAGAGTGACCTCTTGTACCCTTACCCCGTTCATCGAAATGAAATAATTCTTCGGGTCTTATTCTACTAAATGTATTGTATCAACGGATTGCAACTCGTTGGCAAATTGTAAATAACATAATTATGCTGAATATAAATAACAGCACTGATAATAAGGATGTGTACATTATAAGTGATATAAACGAGTGTTTTGTTTTTAATTGTAATCTTACATATATGTTCCTGCATTGTTATTCCTGTGGGGATAGTTGCGCAGATAAATGTCTAATTTGCCTGAAACGTGTCATGTCAGTCATAAAATAACTGGCATGAATAACGTAAGCAACTTGGATTGAATATCAATAGTAGCAGCAGCTTTATTACTTACTGTATGCAATGTTTCTGATGTAGGCAGTGTTTGATTTGTCAAAAAAGCAGAGGGGGAGGGGGTCAAGCGCAAGAATCGAGGCGCTGAAGGTGCCGAGGGGCGGAAGGGGCATGGGGAGGGGTTGCTCCTCCCCACCGGGGGTTAGGCCTGGGGAGGGGCTATCCCCATCTCCAGAAAATTTTTTTTCATGTCAGAATAGTGCATTCTGGTGCTTTTTTGTATGCTAATTCTGAAGTTTTATTTGCTATCAAATGCAGAGAAAGGTATGTCATCACGGTATTCTTGGCAATTGACAATGATACAGACATGAAAAAGTCAAGTTTTCATCAATCAATCTTGTAAACTTATCGCCATCCAGTCAGTCAGTAGCAACATGTGTCAGTTTCACACCTACAGTAGTCACGTGTTATAGGCCTAAAATCATTCTACACGAGTTGCAAATGCAAGCTGCACTGTATGCCTACCATAAGCCTGTGGTGTGCAGAGCCTGAACACATGAGGAATGTATATGTTGCGATAGCAGTAGTCTGTCATCTGCAATTAGATGTAGATTGTAGACACGTCACAGTAATGCAAATGCATAACAGTTAAAGAGAAAACTGCATAGACTCATAAAAAGACTGCTTGAAAGTAGGGCTGTAGAAAACATTTTTGAAAAACTAGGTTTTTTAGAAAGCTAAAAAACCTGAAAAAGTCCAAATTTTAGGTTTTTGAAAAAACCTTAAAAACAGCTTTTTGGACTTACAGTTACAGCGGAAAATTGTAGCATTCCAGTCTAATTAGTTGTGTTTATAGATATGTTATAGTCTGCATATGGCTATACATGATGTGGTAGGAGGAAGGGTGTATCACGTACGAGATATTCTTTGTGAATTTCTGGGTCATAATTTTGTATATGGTCTTCGTACATTAAAACATTAAAAAACTAAAAAAACTAAAAACCTAAAAACTTTTTCTTAAAAACAGATTTTTTTAGCCCTGCTTGAAAGTAATTAAGCACAGCTGAAGTACCGGAGACGCAGTTAGCCTACAGACCATTACAAAAGGAGTTTTTGTGGATGGGTCTGATGTCTGACATTAGTTTATAACGATTTAACCACGAATTTGGATTTTTGACCTTTCTGAGGGGGTCAGATTCAGACCAAACTTTACAGTCACCATCCTCAACCAGTGGGGGGGTTAACCCCCCAAACACCCCGACAAATCGAACACTGGCCGTGGGTGCATATAAAATGTTGTAGTGCACCATGGCAGTTTTGTGCTGCAGCATTGCATTATTTACTGCATGAAGCAGTCGTAGATGTAAGCTGCTACCAGCCATGATCAACATGTCTTAAATGTTACATTACGAAGAAGCCTGATGTGCTATGGAATTATCTAATTATCTGTCCCATAGCTATAGCATATAGCATGGGACAGATTATAAAATCGGTTTGCGTCTGTGTGTGTGTCTGTGTGTGTGTGTGTGTGTCTGTCCGTCTGCGAGCACTCTCACGGTCGC
>Ga0049105_1000414_pt1 | contig 14452 bp, 10 predicted proteins | sample WorMetvaBAHAMAS1_FD_61260 | JGI IMG/M metagenome (GOLD analysis project Ga0049105, IMG submission 61260) | Worm MetaG Olavius vacuus BAHAMAS.1 | ecosystem: Host-associated > Annelida > Digestive system > Unclassified | place: Germany: Marburg | collected 2013-04-09
GCTTTCGATTGGTACCAAACTCGGTGACCTTGAATGACCTTGAACGGCGTAATAGCCCTAACCTCTGCGTAATGTCACCCAATTCGGTAGCTTTCTGGGCGCATTACGTAAAAGTGGTCTGCAGCAGAAATATAGCCCAAAGAATCTACTTTTAAGCGATATAATGCGATATTGGCAGGCGAGCGAGAGCGTAATTAAAGTGATAAACTTCCCTCTAGCTAGCGAAAATTTGACCATAACTTGGAAACGGTGCAAGATAGGAGGTAAATTTGTATTAATCACTAATAGGAAGTCGTATATGAGCTTTCAATTGGTACCAAAATCGGTGACCTTGAATGACGTTGAACGGCGTAATGGTCGTAACATTGCGTTATTTTACTGAATTTGGTAAACCTGCGTTTGCGCGCAAGAAAGAAAGTTCACGTTCGCTATCTCATCTGCTGATGAGCTTCTTGTTTGTTTTAAGCAAACCACTGTGATTGTGTGTGAAATTGAACGTTTCAGCAATACTACAAACTGAGTTACGGTCACGCCATTAATACACAGATGAGCTGTCCTCTCGTTTCGCATATCTTTCGACAAATGGATGAACAGATCAAAGCAAACCGGTAAGAAATGTTTGCTTTATTCTATCGGTACCACATCGATTACTTTTCACAATAGTCTATGTAAATTACAACAACATACATATTACTTTCACAATGTGTGCTTCATAGTTCTTACGAGCCCGTAAATTACTTTCGCCAAGGACACAAAATACAAAGTAGGCCGGGATGTTGTACGTCCTCTGCATGGACATATCAAGGACAAAATTTGCAGGCCTTGGCCTTGGCCTGGAACCGTGTAACTTCAAATACATCGGAAATTGCGACAATGGCTTTGTGTTGTCAAAAAATATTAGCTTACTTATTGCTAATCTGTATTTTTAAAATCGTTCGTTATTTGAGTTCGTTAACGTGGCTACCCAACTGAGTTCGCTAGTTGAATAAATTATTTTGTTGGCTAGTAGCCTATCTGGCGGCATCATAGGCCTATGACTCAATCTTTTATTTTATATATTCTTTTGGCATGGGGCCGCTGCGCGAGCTGGAAGATTCAACACTTTTCCCGGCCCGTTTATTTGGGGGGATAGTCACCGCATTTTCTCAGAAATGGGAGATAGAACTACATCGTGATTTTGGGAGGAGACAAAACCGTTATCGTTGCTCCCCTGAATGAATTTGTTTCAGATTTCAGACACACTGTTTCGTTTCGGAACTAGAGCGCCTCAAATGCCAAATTTGCGGCAAATTTCGCAATTTTTGACCCCTATAAAACTCGAGAGGTGAGTCGACAGAAAGAGCAATCATTTGCGTTTCAGGTGGATGTTTTTTGATTTCCCGTACGTTTCTACGCTGCTCCATTTCGAAACCAGAGCTCGTCAAATGTGTCGAAAATCGAGGCAAAATCTCGCACTTTTTTACCCTTCCTTCCCCGTAAAATTTAGGGGAGGGATGGGCGAAATGTCTGAGTGAATTTTACTAGTTCGGTTTAGGACCAAACCTCTGGTAGGCTATACTTTTGACAGTCTCTTGGCTGTATGAGAGATTACAGTATGAGTGTTAAAAGATAAAAAAGAAGGAACAAAGACAAAACATAAAAGGTCTGCTGACATTGCCTTTGTTTTGTCATTAATGAATGAATGAATGAAAGTGCAGTGATTTAAAGTGCGTTCGAAAACCGACTAGGAGCCGGCTTAGTCTAACACCATGCAAACAAATCCAGCCGTTGAGCAGAGTAAAATTATTAGATGGCCCGAGAGTCCGTGGAATCAGTCCGGTTGGAAAGGAAAAGGTCTATGAAAGAAAGGATTTGCTAATAGTTTGGTTTTTGATAGATCAGCGGAGGGTGGCAGCGCATCGTTCTACTTCGGTCACTCTGGTACAATTCTTCCACTGTTCGCCGCCCTTGGACTGTTCCGCGACCCTCATCCACTGCGAGCTCTGCCCATCTCAGACTTCACCTCGTCGTTGTCATCAGTCGATGAGCGTCAGATGCGCTCCAGCCGCATCGACCCGATGTCGTCAAACATCGCCTTCACTCTCTACGACTGCATCCACTGCCAAGGTGCGAACATGACTATAAGGTATATTGCATTTACACAGGTCAAGAATGCGAATTTCAATAATTTTAAAGTTCTAGAAAATCACGGATTTTTACGAATTTTGAAAATGTTTTTTTAATTCGTAAAAATTCGTGAAAACGCTGTCTATGTAGGCCTAAGTGTTAGCGTGAAACACGCAGTATGCCCTGTATATGTCAACCTTCTTACTCTGAGAATATTCGATAGGTCCTCCATCCCAGACGTCCTCATCAACTCATCATTGGTAATAATGAATTAATGATCTCACCATGCCCAACATGGCGCGCAAGCATCTACGGTGGAAAACGTCCAACATAATGTGAAATTCTATTTCTTGCTGTATCCTCCCACGTACCAGCTGCCGGAATCACAGTTGATTTGTACAGATGTAACTTGGTGGTCGTGTTGATGGCAGACCTAAGTCTATTGCTGTTCTGTGCTTGGCGGAGGACGGAAGTACATGTAGCTTTCACAAAGTAACAATAAGGCAGCCTTTGTGTTAACTGGGCACATCTGTATACATGTCAAAGGCTCTGAAGGACTAAGCGAAGATGACCGATATATTCTACAGCTTGAAGTGAATGCGCGTTCGGTCAACTGGCCCATCGACGGTGGCAACCATAACAGCAGCGCCTTCCAGAAGTACTCGGATGTACGCAGCTGGTACGCGAAACACATCGACCGCTGCCGTTTCGACGAACTATGCGCTGTAAGTGTGCTCACTACCATAGGCGTAGATCTGGCTGGACTTCTGGGGGACGCATGGCGAGCGCTGGGTCCGTGCCGAGATGGGTGGGGTACGGGGAGGGGTGTCCCCTCTCCAGCCGACTAAGGGGTCTGGGGGAGCGTCGTGAGCTCCCCCAGCGGGGTCCGGGTCAAAGCCCCGGCCGAAAACGGATTTTGGCGTATTTTGAAGGCCACAGTGACAGAACGCTCATTTTTGTACCTATATGACAAAATCTGGGGGGACAATTTGCATTAGCGTCCCCCGCTCCAAATTCTGGGGGGACTTAATTGTCCCCCTGTCCCTCCCCCCGGTGATCTACGCCCATGCTCACTACAGCAGATCGGAGCTCAGACAAGAAAATGATATTATTTATGAATGACTGGCCTCGGAATGGTTTGCCGCAGCAAGTCACAGTCATCTGCACTATCAGTGTCTCAGAATAACTACTCTTGACCAGGCATGTAGAAATGGGGTTTTTAAAAACCTAGCTTTTTAGGTTTTTAAATGTACGAAGACAGGACACGATACTCTCTTTCCCTGTCACATCATTTATAGCCATGTGCAGACTATAGTATAGCTATAAGCACAGCTAATTAGACTAAACGTTTCGTTGTATTTTGTAATTCTTGGTTTGTAATCAAAATTTCAATTTTCTGCTGTTACTAGTATTTGGCTGAGTAGGCCTATCAAAGCTGACAGCAATTACTCTCTTGCTGTGGTGTTTTGTGCATTGTAGATATCATCTGCTACATTAAGAACGGTCAACGTTCTCTGTGTCACGCTTTGCATGCTCCTGTTTGCCAGCAAAGAGCTGTAGGCAAACTTCACATCCAGCTGTAGTAGCTTGTGTGTGATAGACGTGCTCTGCTGACTTACTGGTATTGTAGTACTGTACTGATTTTTTTCTCATGATGTTCTCTACATATATGTTTTTGTTGAATTATGTGACAGTTTCTGTAACAGCCAATTGTGTTTTAAACTGCATTACACACTGTTATGTTTTTGCTTTTCTGTTTTTTTTCTGCATTTCTCTTCACTGAACGTTTGAATGTTTAGTTGATATTAACAATGGGTAGCCTGCTGTGATGGGCATATGCCCTTCTGGTAGCGCTCCTAATTTGTGTAGTATTGGTTTGTTGTTATGTTTTTGCTTTGTTATGGTAAATAAACTCTCTCTCTCTCTCTCTAGTACTGTAGCGTGTCTCAGAACGGAAACGTTAATACTCGTCATCTGTTGACAATGCATACGACCAACAAGCTCACACGATACGATACCCAGACAAACGGAATCAACGAAGTGTTCAAACGCAGACAATCAACGTCACATTTCTCAACAACCGCTAGCGGCAACACCGGCATTCAATCAATTCTCACTGGTGCTGTACGTCTTACAACAGACTAGACTATACAACCAGGATCAGTAGCAAAGCAACGGTGGGGAGGTTCAGTAATCAGTAAGGGCAGGTTTAGTGCCAGGTCTACAATGTAGGGCAACATCTGGTATCTTAGGGGGGACATGGCCCCCTTGGCCCCATAAATCCGCCAATGGATGGACAAGAAATCTATGCAAAACGTTCCATTACGTACATTTTAGTACTTTTTGATACCAGTCCTTTAAGCGAATGATAAATTTCTTACTCCAGAAAATCGGGACAGGCATCCAACGAGGGTCGTGCCGCGACGTAGGACATATGGGCTGAAAATCGGGACGGGTGGCAACCCTAGCCTAAATCGAGCCAAGCCGGCCTGGCAGTACAAAAGTCCATGAAGAACAGAACATGAAAATAGGAAGCTAGAAAAGGTTGCGGCTTTAAGACTGAAGACTGGCTTGCGACCTGGCTGTTTTACAAATCCTTTCCATTGTAGACATTCCACAACTATGACCACGACCATTTTGTACCTACTCACCTCACAGCATTTTGTTTTCGTTTTCTCATTTTAGCTGTTTATTACTGCGATCACACAGTGGGGGTGGTCGGGGCTTTAAGACTTAATTAAGACTTGACTTAAGACTTGACTATTCTGCAAATCCTTTGCACAACAGACTTTCCCATCCACCGGACTGATTTCATAGATTTTATGACAATTTTTGGACCTGTTCAGCTCGTCAGATTTTACTTTAGTTTTCTCAGTCTAGCCTTTGTGTTTGTTAGACTAAGACTGCTTTGTCCACTTTCCACCGCACATCGAATCTTTGCTCATCAAATTCATATCTTATCTTAAATGAACAAGTTGTCGCTCATGGAATTTCGGCACAGTGACGCAACGGGCTACACTGTTTCTTTATCCAGCCTGAATGCATGGCCAATAACGTTAAATTTCAACAATTTTCTATTGACAATGCCCTGCAACCCACACTGGGGAGGAAGTATGGTGCCCCTACCAGAACCCACCCAACCCCCAATCTGACATCCTAGCTCTGCCTATGACCAGGAGATTCACAGCAAATACGAGAAGTCGGCATTGGATGTCGTTCCCGCCAGCTAACGAATCTGATGCAACAAGCTTTCAACAGATCAAAGACAACGCAAACAATGGTTCCGGTAATTCCAACGAAGTTTATACACGATGCACTATACAGGGTGACCACTCCCGACACTGGGAAATTCCCCGACATCTCCTAGACAAAGTTGCAGTTACTCGCACCATATTTAACAGTATGAACATGATGCTACTAAACAATGGCTTAGTTCCAACTATGAAGTTAGCAATAAACAATGTTTCCCAACAAAATCTTGCCGCGACACTTCTGGTCGATTTCCTCTCATTTCCTGAGAGAAGTCAAATTCCCCGATATTTCCCGGTTTTCTAGCTTTATTTCAGACAAGTGGTCACCCTCGATATAATCACTAAGCTACGACTACAGGCCCTGTGCAAGGAACGAACGGCAGCGGCGGAGAAGAACACTAACGTTGTACAAAAATAACACATGGCACAGACACGTTCTCTGACCAGAACAAAATGTTGGCAGCAATTACCAGAGCTTGAAAAGAAACACTCGCAACACTTTCTGTCACAATAAAAATTTGGCAAGCAGTAATACTGACTGTGTGACTAAGACTGACTAAATGAACATGGGACTTAATACACTAATACACCCGTCACATGTCAATAAATAAATACGACTCAGTTCTATTTTACGTCTATCGTCAAATACTCAATACTGGTTCTTGACGTGGCACAAACAGCAACGAGAATAACACTGTATCAGAAATACGTAACTACACTGATTCAAAATATAAAATATGATAACATTTAAAATACGATAAAACATTAAAAGTTCATACTCGGTTGAAATAATTTCAACACATTTTGCATCTGTGTTGAATTCACTAGATTACGTTGGCTACAAACTGCCGACTGTTGTTCAGTGGCTGCTTCTGTGACTGTGAAAAATGCCCAGCATTAAAATATGCATACTTTGACAAATGCAAATTTTAATTACAGTCTGCAGCCAAAAGTGCAACCCAGAAGGACAAGTTTAAAGGCTCATTAGGTAGTGCATAAAGTAAATCGAATGTTTAATTTACCAGTTTGCGATCACATACAGAAGTAAGTCGGGTCAATCAAAAATTCTATGAAGTCAACATGGCCAACATTTATTATTAAACTCCTATCTGAACAATAATTTTTGCCCCAACTTTTCACCTCACTGAATGCAAAAAAGCTGTCATCAGTTCTAATTTATTATTTGTGAAATTCATCGAACATGCAATAGCAAGAATGTGATTTTCCCAGATAACAATGTCATGTAATACATAGAATATGAAAAACGGCTTCATTTCTACTCTTGCGACTTAGAAGTCTAAAAGCAAAAGTTCATTTAAACTTGTAAAGTTTACTTGACAATATATGCAGACTCCAGTATTCCTGGTGTCACCACTGTCACATAATAGCATTTATAATGACGATAATTTGCAACAATATGCAACTAAAAATCAGACATTCAAGAACAAACCAGAGACACAAATAGGCCTAGCTCTCATTTGATTAAACTTCGATCAACATTCTCCTTTGTTATTCGCGAATCATCGATTCCAGTTATTTGACGACACTTTAATTTTATGCCATCGAATAATTTCATTACTGATAAAAAGTTACAAAATAAATTACGAGTTAGATGCACGAAAGTTAAGTTGCTCAACAGTTAAGCAAAACTCAAAAAACTGTCCACTTGTTTTTCAATACATGCAAAACGGTTTGAAAGAGTTAGAATCATACATCAAATTTAAAATTCATTAGAAAATCACATCACTACATATGTATTTTTTTCTCCTCGTATTCCATTTTATGCTTCGAGCAGGTAGCAGCAGAATGTATCAAAGTGGAGTTATAACAGATGTTTTAAGAGATGCATAAGAGTTAAATAACACTCAACTTTCTGGTGATGACCCTGCCACTGACCCCAAACTGAGCAGCACGCAACAGTGCCACAGAAATACTGTAAGAATATGACCGAATGCCAGTATAATAATTAACGAGAAAGATTAAAATGACACGTAAAATAAACCGAATACTTCTCCGTCTGCCAAACTGCATATCACGAAAAAGACACAAAGTAAGTAAATCGGTCTGTACAAAGCACATTCCAAGTCTGTTGAGAGATATGCATTGCCGGTGGAATTAAGTGAGGAATATCACAAACGAGACGCAAAACACACTGCAAACTGCTGTTGCAACCGCTATTAAAACTAACATTACAACCACGGCAACACCTGTGACTAGTAACGACAATAATTGTAAAACCGAACAGTATCAGCGAAAAGAAACGCGAGTAACTCTAACTCATAACTTGAAAAAAATGCGAGATGAAATCAATTAACTGCTTCATTTTGCCAGGCTCTTGTGACTCATCCTCCTTCACTTTCAGCCCATTTCACATGTGCCAGTTCATCATCATCATCATCACCCGCACCTTTAATCACTCCTTCACTCTTTCTACTCAAAGCTCAACACTCACCACTTCCACAAATCTTTCTCACCACAGATTGGCAGTACCTCACCAAAAGGACTGATTTCATAGACTTGTTTTTCAGATTTCTTTTCCTCCCTAGTGTAGCAGGCGTGTTTAATCGGATGTGTGCTCTGTGGCGCCATCTGATGAGTGCTTGTGAGGTAAAAGCCCACCTGATCGGATGTTGGCAATACCTTGGCGCCGTCTGTTTCTGACAGCCTTTGGGCTAAACCTGGTTGTTGTTGCTGTCCTGCGTGACAGATTGTTGTGAGGTTGAGCGTTTTGTCTTAACTACAATAAACGAGGATGTTATGATGTTATTTATGCCTTTGACAACAACAGTACGAAGACAGCATCATGTTTTCATGTCGACGTCCGTCCAGCCATCCGTCCGCCTGCCAGTTATGCGACTTCTCTTCACTTGATAGATGGATCTGAAGCGAACTTGGCACCAATATTCACCATGCGAGTGGGAATATTCACCATGCGAGTGGGCACTGCTGGAAAGGTTTTCAAGGTCGGAGGTCAACGAGTAATTGTACAACAGTACAGCAAAAAATCGAAGGCAAATGACCGGAAACAGGAAACAACGTATGTGTATAAAGTGAATCACAAAAATGAAACCGTATAACTCAACATAACGGCGCCAATGCTGCAATGTCGTGGAGGCATACATTTCGACAGTACTGCATATTATATTAAGCTTATTTTCACAGTGCAGCACGTTAGTGCGTACACTGCTGTAAGGGCGATACCTCCAGTCAATGGGAGATAGCGATTTTCGGCCACCTGGGGCTCCGAAACCCGTGAACTGATCAAGTTGAAATTTGGCATGATTGATTACGTCCAGCACACGACCCCACATACCAAAACTAATACACGCCGCTTTAGGGGTATAGGGTGGGGGTAGGGGTGAAGTTGCCACCTCGCGTGCTTTTTTATTTCTTATAGTGTTATAACTTCATTACTTGTTATTCTGATAATGCGGTTAGATTACGATGACTAACCATCAGCTTCTGAACACATGATAAATACCTGCACATTGCATCATACGTATGAATGATTAGTGGAACATGCAAAACCAACAGACAAGCATGGAAAGTAAATATGACAAGACATATAAGAAATATGCACTCAAATTAAAAAGACGCAACTTTCACAGTACGCAAATTTCAACCACTGCACACCCTCTGTGGCCCCATAATGCAGCGATGTACCAAATTTTGGCAAAACCAATCCACCGTTGAATTATACCAATTCTAATATTGTTCCGTTCCATATTTATTGGATTGTATGTGTGTCAATAATTATTTCAATAGAAACACGTCTGACAAAGTTATTGCGAAAAAAAACAGTGCAGTTTTTTTGACTCACAGTGTATAAGCATAAATAATCAAAACAAAATAAAGTAGAAAAGGTGGCAATTAAGACTCCATTGCCACTTGAGATGGCCCTTCTGTTGCTTCTCCTCCGAGTTGAGCAGACTGAACTGTACCAAATTTCGGAAAGAAACGGACCAATATCGACACTTAACAACTTTGTTTCAGATCTCAGCCAAACTGACGCAGTTCAAAACTATGGAAACACAAAGACGACATGGGAAATGTGTTGAAAATTTATACATTTTCACTGCCACACCGGTAAAATTTAGTAGTAACGTAACAGCTTTGACACAAGGCGTGCATCTGTGTGTTGATGCGGTTGCTGTAAGACAGTAATGCAAAGTCTGTATGTGACATATAATCCAACAACCAGCGAGGACTAGGTTTGCCACCTCTAGCACTTTGGAGAGCAGAACAGCTCAAATTCCAAAGGCGTGAGGAATGAGGTGCGCTACATGAGGGGTTATTCTGTCTGCAAATAGCACGTTTTTGTGCAATTTTACAATGCAAACATCCCACTCTAGAGGGATTTCACAGTGCAGTTCAAGGTAACATTCAAAAAGTGGGACAACTGGCAGCCCATCAGGGATTATGGCTGGATGTGGGACAGAAGTGCTGAATAATGGGACATCGCACTAAAAGTGGGAAGAGTGGCAACCCTAGCAAGAACCATATCACAACTGATGATGACTATGTACACAGAATGATTGACACACGTACATACAGTTCTGAACAACGCACGACGGCTACCATTGACAACAGAATGTGTTAATGCAACGGCCAGCCGGCCGACCACTCGCGGGATTCCCCGGAGAATGGATTCCGGCTGGTGGAAATTCCTGCTGTCATCAGAATGGCAACTGTTGATCACACGATGCTCGATGCATGTGCAAGTCTTGTCTTGTCGCATTGATCAACCGTAACAACCAACAGTTTTGTGCTTCTCTACATCCTGTCAATATAAATATAGACACTCAATATAAATATAGACACAGTAAATACAAAGAGTAGGAAATGAATCGGAGATGAAAGATACGCAGCAATGAATAACGGGATACACATACACATGTTTATCCATAACTGTAAACAGCCGTAAGAATGAGAAAAAACAAGACTGCTTTCTAATCTAAGACCGACCACCTGCAAATGCGTGCAACTAGTTACGTGTGGTCATTTAGGGTCACAAGAAGAAGATGGTGGTCACACCATTCAATCCGCCATAGCCGAAAACCCCATGCTGCATGTACCTCGAGATAAACCGGATGAGAGAAAATGAACTTTTTACACCAAGGCTTCGAAAGCTATCGTCTGACAAACATACATACAGACAGACAGACAGACAGACGGACAGAACCGAAATTATATACCATGCTGCTTTGCGGGTGGTAATAACATTTCTATTTTACAACAACTTCCTTTAAGCGAAGTGCTGAATCCCGCAACAGGTGTGACAGGCAGTAAATAATTTGCATGTTACAGCCTTTGAACAAAAAACTGAGCTTCGATGCCACGCTGACGAAATATATGCCTCTGCTAGTGTAGGTTAAGTTTGGTCTCGTCTTGACCTTGACCTTTGATCTCTGACCTTGAAAATCTTTCCAGCAGTGCCCACTCACATGATGAATATTTGTGCCAAGTTTCAGTGAAGACCCTCCACAGAATACAGGAGACTGTGTCAAGCAGATGGACGGACAGACAATGAACGGCTGGAAGGAAGGTTGACGTCCCACCAAACACATTATAGGTCATATTGGGGATGGGTTTTTACGGGTCAAAAGAGCAAACCAACAGTGTCAAAGCACTAAAAGCCAATACGTTCCTGAGGATTGGGCTTCAGTCCCATGAGGTCCACCCCGCCGTGTCATAATAATACAGTATGAAAAAACAAAATACAAAACACACATAAACACAAATGAATCTATGCACAATGAAATGTGCCCAGCGTGACGAAACCCAATCCAGAGAACTGTATAAGAACTGCTCATCTATGTCTGCTTATGAGCGAATCACTTTAGTGCACAACTTTATAGTACACACTACAACAAAGAACAGTTCTGATAATCTCCCCTCTTACCTCCAGACAACCATCATAGCTTAGATGTTGTCTATTGGCACAAAATGAATGGGTGGCAGGAGAGATGACTTGAATACACAATGTCTCCTCGGCCTACTGTTGGTAGAGGCATAAAAAATGACAGTGGCAGTGATCGTAGTGATGTACATAAGCACAAGTTAATAATATTCAGCGGCAGAAACACTGTACACACATGGAGAGAGAGAAAGATGTCATAGGTCGGCGGCTGAGAGTGCAAGTGCGGAGGATGCTGATACCGACGACCGGTACGGCGAACGCAACGCTGTTTCACCGGCGTCGCTGTGAGGCAGGAACGCAGTCGACAGCAAGCTGTTCTCGTTACTTACCGACTCGTGCTCTGACGACCTGCACAGTAATAACACTCAACAGTGCGCTCTGTCAAATCATAATGAATTAATGAACATTTTGCCACACGCCTTTGATACCGTATGTACTTTCATTACTTCACTGATCTCTTGGGTGCATTCATTTACTGAATCATATCTATCTGACACTGATAACATTGCACTGTTCGAAAATAACACTCCCAATTAATCTGATCAACCTGCTCTGCGTTCTTTTATTTTGACCTTTTCATTCTGATTAATAGAGGTGATATTTTCAAACGGTACAATGTTGTCAATGTCAGGTAAATATGATTTAGTAAATGAACGCACCCAAGAGATCAGCGAATCAATGAAATTACATAGTCTAGGGGTGTGGCAAAATACCCATAAAATTTATTATGCAACTGGCTAATAACAGTTTCAATGAATATATCTCATGTATAGTTCTAGTGCACCTCTGTATAGTTAATTAAACTTTACTGTGTGTGTGTTATTTGTTTATATGCATGCATGTATATTTTTTATCTGTAAGCATAGTGCGAATGTCATGTGCAGTTTTGAATAATTAATGGCTATACACACATAGCACTAAAATATATATAATGTTCAGAAAACGACAGGAAATTACTGCTGGTAAAGAAATGATTCAGTAGCTGACGGAACGATGACAGCGACTTCACAGATAAGATGCACAGTACATCTACATTACTTGTACTCCCGGTCACCAGCACTGACCCACACTCCTTGCAGTCATGTACCACAGATTTTCTCACCATGATCGCATAACTCAAACCATGTACATTAAGTCATTGAATTTTGTACTAAAAAGTGTCTTTAGGAAAATATTTTTAATTAAGTCTTATGATGTTGCCAGTGAGTGTATCACATTTTCGACTGTTCTGTGTCCGATGCTATATATAAAAGAAAACTTAAGTTTTTAACTAAACTACGGCACTCAGAAAACACTATATGCAAACTGTTTGAAAAATACATCGTTGAAGTACTGGATATTTTGTTTAGTTAAGTTTTTTAAGTTTTTCGTTTGTTGTATCATTATTATTTTTTGTATATCTACCATGTACTGGTGAATAAAGATGATTATTAACCGTGGTGTACACATGCCAGCCTGCCACTTTGGCCCGTGTGAAAGGAGAGCTATGTCGAATACTGCTCTGCTGAATGATATTTAATGCTGCTTTTGACTCAGTAGTACACAGCTGTTTTTAATTTTCCGATAATCAGTTTAAATAGGTATTACGTTACGCATATTGAATATTAACACAAGTAATCATTGGCTTACCGACAAAGTCGACACCAGAGATACTGCTGATCAGGACCGTAACGTTCATGACATCTCCGCATGTTTGGACACTCTGCAACCAGGAAAGCATCAACAATGAAATCAGCTAGGTCTTACTGCATTACACATGTACCAACCTTCTCACACAACTTACAGACACAGCTTAAAACAAACAGTAAAAGTAAGTAAGAATATCTGTACACGGCGCAAAAAAGCAACAGTCACTATGTGCCACAGCCCTACACAAACCAAAGTGTCTTCAAAAGTCTCTTAAACTGTACAAGTGAGATATCTCTGTCACGTAATGCGACAGGCAGAGAGTTCCAGAGTCATGGTCCAGCAACGGAATAACTCCTGTCTCCGAGAAGCGTTCGTGTTCTTTTTGTGGCACACGTCAAGACATCAGCCGATCGCAGTGATCGGCGGCCAATGTCGGTCAAGAGCTGACAATCTTCAGTCAGGTACTGTGGAAGCCGGCCGTGTAACGCCTTGTGCACAAGAACAGCTAACAGTAGTATTCACTGTGCCTACCCATAGAGGGGTGGCCAGGCTGAGCTGACTGGTTGGACAGCCATGTACCAAGTTGATTTATCCACTCACGATGCTCCACGAATACAAACTATTGGCACATACCACAGTCGCCGTTGGTGGCGACATCGACAAGATCACGAGACTGAAGTCTGTGCTGCGACAATGAAGACGACGACGACGATGATGATGTGGGATGATGCTGCTGATGTTGGTGGTTGAGTGTAGCATCTCGCGGCTTCAGTTTCTTCTTCTTGGTGTGCGTGGCATAGTTGTCGCGTGCGCTCCAGCCCGGGTACATCTGCATGTGCAGCTCCTTCTCTTTGCGAGCCATCTCGTAGTACTTCGCCTGCTCCGACCGATCCAGTGCGTGCCACTATCATATACACACCACATTCATAACATAACATAACATAACATATTGCTAGACACGACGTATTTTCGAGGTTTTGTTTTTTTTGACTTTGTAACGTGTCCTTGTAGTTTTTGGACTGAATGCCACGATAATCTCTTCGTTTATGATGATGATGATATTCGTTTAATGACCATGCTTGACAGAACACAAGATGCTTACAACAATTACAAAAGAAGAGGTGTAGTAACAGTTAGTCCTTGATTCAGTGTATGTGTAGATAGTTTCATAATAGCATCAATAAATGTTTCATGTTTCAAAATATTCATGTTGTATAGATAGTTTCATAATAGCGTCAATAAATGTTTCATGTTTCAAAATATTCATGTTATGAGATATCAAGTTCACACTATTTCTATGGCCATCACTGTCTGACATTGACCAATAACCTTAGAAATGTCATCAGACTCAAGTGGACCGGGTAGTGAGTATTTGTGAGTTTTGTTTAAATATGTCTATGTATTTTGTATATACAATATGAACCATAAAAACGTGACATTTTATTTTTGACTATAACTTTGGCTAATCTTAGCCGATTTTTATAGTTTTTATATCATTTTAATCGTGAAGAAATTCTACATGCGACTATAATAAAATTTATCACAT
>Ga0049105_1000415_pt1 | contig 14447 bp, 7 predicted proteins | sample WorMetvaBAHAMAS1_FD_61260 | JGI IMG/M metagenome (GOLD analysis project Ga0049105, IMG submission 61260) | Worm MetaG Olavius vacuus BAHAMAS.1 | ecosystem: Host-associated > Annelida > Digestive system > Unclassified | place: Germany: Marburg | collected 2013-04-09
CAGCTAGCATAGATGCATAGATGCTAGGTAGTAATAACAGTCCGGTCACATCACCACGCGTTTCGCTATATTTCTTCAAGCGAAGTGCGATTTTAGGCGGAAATCGGCCTTTTTTTGCGTTTTTGAGCCCCCTCATTCCTTTGGAGGGGGCGGCTTAGATGCAACGTAATCACTTTAGGGGCATTTAAAAGCGCGTAGTAGACTTCCTATTAGTGTTAATTAAACTTTTTTCGCTAGGTGTTACGGCTGAAGCGCTACGAGCGTATATCGGTCCAAGATCGGCGATTTTGCTCCAACGGGGCCAGTTGACCAAAATTTCAGGTAGAAGGGGTCTCCCCATACCAAACCATTCTTTTTCTCAGAAAACTAGGCTAAATAATCTTTGGTATGGTATAAAAATTTGCCAGCTCTTTCTTTCCTTTTGTCACAATTTACGCGTTTGACGGACAGACAGACGGACGGACGGACGGACGGACGGACGGAAAGCTTTCTCATCGCTCTACCGCGTCTGCATTCCATGCAGCGCAGTAAAAATAAGGCAGGTATATCTACAAGGGTGCTTATTCATACAAGTTAGTAGCAAAGGAAAAGCGATAGGAGGGAAGTGGCCGTCCGCTATAGACCGCTAGGTTTATATATACTGATCGCCGTCATGCATGTAGCCACGTACTCTTCCACCGTAGGTCTATAGCGCCACTGTCCGGTATACTCTAGACGTGCCACCCTATTTTCTGCACCCCATGACCGCCACCCCAGGTCCGCCCCCTTAAGTCCCCACCGTAAATCGCCCACTTATGTCCGCCACTGTAAATCCGCCACTGTCTGTCATGTCCGCTGGCCACTTATGACGCCATCATAGGCTATATGCCACCCTAACTCTGGCATCCCAGGTCCGCCTGTCTAGGTCCGCTACGTACTCCCGTTCGGGAGAATTTTCCGCGAAGGGTAATTTTTACGTGGAAATATTTGGGTTTGTACGTCTGCATGGTAGTTTTCCGGGGTAAAATCATGGCTATAGAAATGGGTTTTAAAAACCTAGGTTTTAAAGGTTTTTAAACAGAAACTTAAAAACCCTCAAAAGTTCAAATTTTAGGTTTTTAGGTTTTTTGAAAAACCTAAAAAATCCAGATTTTAGACTCACGGTCACATAGAAAATTGTTGGCTTTTAAAAAGTCTAATTGTTTATAGCTGTGCTATAGTCTGCACATGGCTATAAATGATGTGATGTATGAGATATTCTTCGTGGATTTCTGGGTCATAATTTTGTAACTTTTTCTTAAAGATCTAGGTTTTTTTCTAGCCCAAATGTCCGCGGTTTTTGGCTGGACTTTTCCACGGGACCAATGTTTAGGGGGTATCTAGGGTAATTGTCGGGGATTGATGTCTCTCTATGCAAAATTGCAAATTCCTACGTATCGCAGTTAAGATTTGGGCCACCCTGGTACACAAAGTCCACGGGTAGGCGGCGGCGCCCAGAAAGTCGTTTGCTCGTACGTCCCATTCAGTATTTAGGCACATTAAAACAGAGGCGTGGCCAGTGGGGGCGTGGTAGCACGTTGTTTGTTTTTGTCTTTCAGAAGATGAAAAATGTGTGGTAAGTTATTATATAGGAATCACTCAGTAGCACACGATTACCAGATATGATCATTTTGCTATACTTTTATTTGTCTGTACTTCTTGTGGTTGTATGGTTCGCTTGTGCTTGCTTCGAAAATATTGTGCTGCCGGTCCGTATATAGAAACAGTGTCAAGACACTTCGGACCCAGGACACTTCGAAGTGCGATTTCAGATGGAAATCTGGTTAGAATTGGGGTTAGAATTAAGGGTCAGGATTAGGTTAGGTTGCAAATCTACCATGACGAATTTACTTTAGGTGATCGTGGCATGTGAGGTAAGACTTTTTTGTGATCAGGCTGAAGATTATTCGTACAGGTTTGTGTGTACGGCCGCCTTAGTGGCTACTTATATGGGGTTGTCTGGTGGGTATTCATACTGCTTAACTGTACCCCTGACTGTAATTCTGACTAGGCCGTTAGCGCCCTATAAATTGTCTTACTTACCTACTTATAGCTACTACAATGGCATTCTATCAGACTTAACATAATTTGCTTAAAGCGATTCATTACAATAACAGCAACCATAGCAGTGCCATCTTGTCATGCGTGCTGCTGTGTATGGCCCTGGGCCAGATAACAGTGAGACAGTTAGTTCTGAACCATTCTTGACTAAGTATCATTGAGTTTTATTTAGAATTAGGGATGTTAAACGAGCTTCGATTAATCGATGTTTGAATTTAAAAGTGATGATCGATTTCGCCAGCAGATAATCGATAGATTGTTTCAGCTTCGTCTGGTCACGGCAGTAAACTCCGCCATTACAAGCTTTCTGTTGTTCACGGCGTGAAGCGCAGGCACTTTAAGCCTTTGATCAGCTGCCGGTGCGGGTCATGTAAACACGCCACCCCCCACCTAGCGTAGGCTATTAAGAGCGCACTGCCACTGTTACTAACAACTTTATCACGCCGACTGCCGTGCTATCTCCCTCTCCTTCCATCCCATGAAGCTAGCGTACGCCGTACAGTCAGCGCCACGCCTGTTATGTGACTGGCCGATCACATGCACGCAGCGCCACACGGAGAGTGGTGCACGCAGCGCCGCACGCAGAGCGGCACGTCTTAGAAGTCTGTCAATTTGAAACCCCTGCAGTCTTTACGAGAGTGACACTGCCCGCATACGCCGGTCAGAATAAACTTTCAAACGAGACTAAACGCTTTGATAAGTGACCACAGACACATTATATGCGCTTTCCACTGCAAGCACTCGACTGCTTCTAATTAACTCCAGACTCGTATACAATAGTCTCAAGCACGGATCATTCCCCCGCATACACCAATCTGTTCAATAGGCTAGCGGTCCTACAACCGCTGCAGATCGTTACCGAGCTCATGTCGGCAGAGCAGAATATCTAAGCGTCGCTCATTTACCCGCTAGTAACTAAGCTTGTAACGCATGATCTGGCTGAGTGCGCGGACGACTTGCCGACCATCGCCGACTTCAAGCCTGATCTGCGTGCTGCCCTGGATGACCGCTTTGCACTTAGCAAGGCCGACGCTGCTTCGCACTTGTTCATTACGGCGATGGTCTTAGATCCGGCGATAAAGCCGTCGTCCGGAGTCGCTGCGTTTTGCAGCGTATGGCCACGTACGTGCGTTGATGTCAGAGGCTGCCGCATCATTGCAAGCCGAGACCGACGGCGGGGACGCTGATGAGAGTGCATCGCCGACAGCCAAGCGTGACGTGACGATGATCGGTTATGGAAAAAAACGAGTTTCACATCCCTATTTAGAATTAAATACAAATAGCCATGAGAACTAGCTGTACGGTGTTCACGCAGAGCCACAGTATTGTTGGTTGAGCACGCTCTGTTCACATTGCCACAATAACCATTGTTTGCTTTCATGCTCACGAAAAAAGTGTGTTAAGTTTACTGTTTGCCAAAAATATTGGCTGAAGGCTGAGTGCTTTTTGGTACTAAAGGTTGTTTTTAAACTTAGTGCTTTATCATTATTTCAGAAGTTCAAACATGAACAACTGGGGGTTTTTAATGCATTTTCATTTGGTTAGACAGTTTTGGTTGTAGTTGACCCAATTGCTTAATTAGCTTTTCTCCACTTAAGCATTTTTTAATTGTGATTTAAATTTTTGTACAATAAAATTAACTGAAACAGAATTTTAGTTGTACTTAAAAGCAAGTGATTTTTAGTTGAGTAGTGTTTTGAGTGACATTTATTTAAGTGTTATTTGCATCAGCATCTCTGCATGATGCCACTTAGTTTAGTGCAACTGACCCTTAAGTGTTTGTAGTTCTTCTGTACCATAGACCCTTAAGTGTTTGTAGTTCTTCTGTACCATAGACCAGTAAAATTTACTGTATGTTGTGGTTTTCATGTGTAAAAAAAGCCAGTATTTCCACAAATTGTAGTCTTTACTGAGTTAATTTCATTCTGTAATTTATGTCTGTGCTGCAAACACATCTCTTTGGCGACTGAAGTGCCTAGTGACTCTTTCTACTTAGGCGCTATATAAAATATAAATAAATGTATCTGTCTATCTATCTATCTATTTATCTAAAGTCAAGTTAAACACAGTGTTATAATTGTAAGTGTTGCCATAACCATAATAACTGTTGCAGCTGCCTGCAGTCCAGAGCCACAAAGACAGACCGATGTACGTAGAAAGATCAGGGATAGCTGGGTTGACTGGGATGACCAGATACAATCCTGGCAACGACTGAATGCTGAAGGACAGAACCTTATTGCAGCAATTGCCAACACTAAACTGAGCACAGTGTACGTAAACCTGTGATGTCACAACTCACAAGTATGTATGTTGATAAGAAAATTTATATATAGTGCCTAAAACAAAAATGTCACTACCTGCTACACAGTCTCAGTCAAACATCTATGCCTTCAGCAGATGTCTAATGCAGTGGTTACATCTGAAATAAAACTGAAATAAAACTGAAACGAAACAATTTCACTGAAACAAAACATTGTTTTGCGTTTGTTTTGTTTCAGTTTTATTTCAGTTATAAACACTACTTAAAACGTGTATAATTATCCTCCAGATGCAATGAAACTGGCAGCATGCTCCACACCCGAGGATCGGCAACAGCAAATGACATATCACCCAGACGTTCATAAACTTGAATACTGTTTGGTGATGGGCATGTGTGAACAACTTGCCTAGGAGTTAACCAAGTCATTCATTGAGAAAGTGATATGGCTAAGAGAATGACATATGTATTGTACTGCAAAAATCTGTTGGTCACAGATCCGATGCTTTAAAGCACCACATGACCTACATTGTAGATTAAACTTGGCAATGATTCTTGTAAATTTTGAAGCATAGTGTTTGCTCAAGATTTACTTTGAATGTGTTACCGGGTAATCTGTAAAATGTACTTTATATCTGCCTTTGAGCCTTGTGTTCAAGGAACGTGTGGTCACTGTCACTGTGCACATTTTATAAATCTGCTCTCGCTGTAGCTTGCCCATGTGAATTGTTTGTTAAACTGAAGTTTAAAACAGTAATTTCAGAAAATAAGCAAACTGGTTGATGTTATAGTGTGCATGAGGAAGAAACAGACAGCTGCCAAGAAGATGGTGTGCACAGGAGAGCAGCTTCCATTGAAAAGCAGAATTTGTACAGAAAGATAGAAGGGCTGTGTAACCAGCTGGTTACAGTTTATACAAACATGGTTGGTTCATTAATAAGAGCAGCGATTGCTTACTTGTGCAACGTCGCTGTTAGTTTCAACTGTCATACACTGTGTCTCGAAAAATTTGTTACTTTTTAATTGGCTCTAATTTTGTTATTTGTTCACTGATTTTGATATTTGGTGTTTTAGATGGTGAGAGTGAGACTTTTTGCTACTGATTACATGTACAATCATTTGTTTGATTGTGTCAAAAACTAGATGGTCTTCGATGCCTAGCTGGTCAACCAGCATGCCTTCGCTGGAAAGCTGCATTTTTGAATGAGTTTAAAAAAATTACACTTGGTCTAATCATGACTTGACCTTTGACCATTTGACCTCGCAATCTAGTCAGTTCATTTTTGTCCCCAACTGCACCTAAGTTGTAAATTTGGTAAAATTCCCACAGACAGTTTGTAAGATATTTTGTTCAGAAACTTTTCGTATATGGTCACGCATGAACATATGCACGCATGTAAAGACAGGCCAAAAACAGGATGCCTTCAGCAGCTAATTGCCGGCAAAGGCATAAAAGTGAAATATTTTTGCAGGCAACAGTATAGGCCTAATCGTTTTCTTTGTGTGTGTCTCTGAAAAGTGGAAAAGTGCTGGTTACATGGTAGCTGGGTGACTGAAGAGCTGGTTGGTTAAAGCAAGCACTTGAAATTATGCCCATTTGCCTTCATACGTGCTCATAGTATCCCTTCAACTGAAAATCATTTTTTGAAGACCTTGTTGTTCTTCATGTTTACAAACACTGTGCTGACGTGCACAATTACATACATGTATTTTTGTCCGATGCTGTGAAATGATTGCAAACTTAAATTTTAAACCAGTATAACTGAAGTGTTATAGAAATTTTTTATGTACACCAAATAGCTAAAATACAGCACATACACATATAACTTTGGATTCAACTATGATGCAAAATGACAGTGACTGAAAGTTGTGCACAAGCTTTTATTCGTACTGTGGCATAGAAACCAACAAGAGTGTTCAAGGTCATATGTTGTTAAAATAAGCTCCTGATAGTGCTACACACGTGCAGCATGCACATTTGTAGTTTGCAAGATGCGCATTAGCACATCTGCTGTTTGTAGAAAGCTAATGTTATGATCACTCACTAATTTTGCAGCATATGCTATAGGATGCTTTTCTACTAGGGGCAACATTGAACGTCCTTATGGTCTCTAGCAGGCTGCGTTGTTAGAAGTTTGCCACATAATCTCACTGTAGCCTCATTACGCATCTTATTCTATCTATGTTTATAAGTGTATAAGTAATATTTATTCAAGAATGGTTGAGATCACACAGATTGATGGGGCTGTGTAACAATGTTTGTAGAACATATAAATAAAAGGTCTCGCAAGCCGCATGCAGCCCACAGTCATAGTTTGCCAACCGCTGTGCTATAGTTTTCTTTGTGATACTCCGTAGACACCAATCAAATGTTGCTGCCACTGCCGTATTGTTTGATTGCAGAAATCACAAGTCCAGAAGATGGAGCGTATTACACACGAGTTTGGTGCTATGTCAGAACTTCAGCAGTATCAAATACAGAATGCATCTGCCTCATCACAAACTGCGTTTGAGGCTTGCGACATACGGACCTTTTGTTAGTTACTCTACTGTGGTTGTTAGAAAGTATCAAGCATAGAACAGTGTTATTTGCTTTGCGTGTTATACACAGTGAACCATAAAAACGCGACATTTTATTTTTGACTATAACTTTCGCTAATCTTAGCCGATTTTTATAGTTTTTAAGAAATTCTACGTGCGACTATAATAAAATTTATCACATCACCCGATTTATGTGCACATCTCACCGTGTGTGCGAACTGGACCAGTCTGTTGTGAACCACGCCATCGACGAGTGGAAGCGCCGTCCGTCGGCCTGTGTCGACGCTTAAAGGCGGACATTTTGAACATTACTTACGATTGCTACTTTCAAAATAACGTCAAAATAGCAACACTGTAAATTTCATAATTGGAGACGACTTTTTGTTCTCTTTTGCTGTGAACGTAAATGAACAAAGAATAATAGCGTTTTTAACTGAAAAGTGTTATTATTTAAATTTACGAAGTAAGATGCACACACAATTAAGGCGATGTGGCAAATTTTGGTACAGTCACATGTAGAATTTCTTCACGATTAAAATGATATAAAAACTATAAAAATCGGTTAAAATTAGCCAAAGTTATAGTCAAAAATAAAATGTCACGTTTTTTATGGTTCACTGTGTATGTACACAGCATATTTTTAATACACATCTGCAGTACATGTACTTGTCTTTGAGCAGGGATCTAAACACATCCAAAGTCTTTGGGATGCTCGTCCCTTTCTTCCTTCTTTTCTCTACTTTCCAGCCATTCTTTACCTGCCTGTTTCAGCGAGAATTCAGTTTATTTGGTGAATTTTAAGCATATTAGAATGTATGTGGTGAGCTGAGGTAAAATTTGTGGCTGGGGCTACTAGCATAACCATTCACCCACATAGATTATGATGCTGTATTTGAAGTACAAATTAGTTTATGCTTATGATTTGAATGTAGGTAGTCATTAACGCATAATTGCTGGTTTTTGTTTGCAGACAATGCATCAAAGACACTTTCAGATCAGTACAGAAGAGAGTTGTCTGTGAAAGAGACAATTGTTGCAAACGTTGCATTGACTAACGACAGAAATTTGTTAATGTGCTACAAGTTGACATGGTGGTGTCAGCCGTACGTCTCTGAGGGCACAGAATCATTACTTGAAGCAAACTTAGTCGCAGTGGGCCTTAGAAAATAACGAATGGCTTTGCTATGCTAGGCAGCATTCACTATGCGCTTTGATTTTGTCAAGGCAAACCTTGGAAAGTTGGAAGATGATCTGACCTGTGCAAAGCCTACTACAGCAGTGATCTGTTGAGAATCTTGTACCAAACAATGCTTTGCAGAAGATGGCACGAGTTGATGCTATATGCTGCTGTAGCTGTAAGGCTACTGAAGTTACTGCTCTAGCAACTAACTCTCTATACAGTGCAGACAAGTCAACACCTGACTAGCAGTGAGAGCTGGCCAGATGGATTCTGGTGGCAAGTGCATATTGCTACAGCTAAGCTACAAGAGCTGAACTCTCCCACATGAGACAATGTGATAACAGTCCTGATGGCTGCACAGAGTTGAATTGCAGTTATTGTCGTTATGATGTGGAATTTTTGCAGATTACTGACTGACTACAGCACTAGCAGTTATGACTTAGTGAATCACAACAGAACTCCATGTGCCAGCTCTTATTTGATTGAACTAACACTTGCACAGTAGACACATCAATAAATAAATGCTCAATACAAAACCAACGGTTTCACTATTTTTTTGGCACATCAGTGTTACAAATAAAATTAAGAACATAATAAATACAAAAATGGTGATATATAATGCAGTAGCACAGTGAACAAAGTACCACACAATGTGACAATAAGCAATAACACGTCGGTGACTTAACAAGATGACAATTCTACAATAAGTTACAAGCAATACATGTATGTGAAGCTCTTAAACGTGGCAATCGTATTTCTACAAAAGGAGTATTACATTGGATATACTGTCAACAGAGTTACGGTCTAAATAAAAGTACCATACTTATATACAGTGCAAGATTAAGAGAATATGCAGTAGTACAGCATTCGCAAGTTCATGTGGCACATTGACATCCTGATTTCAATAAAAATAGGGATGTGACACAGCGTATCAAAATCTGCAGATTTCAGTGAAAATTTAAATGTAAAATACTTTCTATAATGCGCGCATGCACCAGTAGCTGCTTACGTATGGTTTACCAAGAGTCCATTTTGGTAAAAAATGGGACATTCACGTTTATATGGTTTAGCAAAGCTGATGTTTAGGTGACCAAATACAAAGCTGTTTAAAATCCATGAAAAGATCTAACAGATTTTGAATCTGCCAAAAAAAGCATTATTCAAATACAGATTTTGTCACATCCCTATTACAAATGGACAGTCAAAAACTTGTTCCTAACTGCAGTCAAACAATGTGCAGGCAGAAAATATATGAGAAGTTAGCACCCAGCTGATTTCGTACTAAGCTGCAAACTACTTTGATTCGGGGGTGGATCCACAGGGGGCACGCGCTATATAAGAATCACTGGCTTTAGCTTTATAAACTGGCAATAAATTGGCAAAATTTCATGGAAAGATACTCAGCCTCAGTGAAAATATTGCAAAAAGTTTTAGGGTTTACTTACTCACTCTGTTCTCTGTATATATGGCCTTTCAGTTCCACATGGGATCCTCTCACCTCTCTGAGGCCATCCCGGTCTGGGGGTTTAGGGTGGTTTGCTCTGGCTCTCGGTGACGCCGTGTATACATTTTCTTACTTACTTTACTAAACTGCATGGTCTCGGTCTTAACAAATGTTAGACATAGGGCTATTATACAGGTCTGTGGCTGTACGAATACCAGAAACTGTAGTAAGCCTATCATATTCACAGTTAATGTCTGCAGTAGACACACTAGAGAAGACATTCGTTAGCAATAAAAATTGAACAATTATCTATCACTTAAATGCAGTTTTTTTTAACCTGCTATAGGCCTTATGAACTGGCTATTCTTGTCAGAATAAATGCCAAAATGCACTATTTTGAGCCAGAAAGTTAAAAAAAAAATCTAGCCCCTCCCCAGATCCTACCCCCTCGGCACCTCGATACTTGCGCCTTCGGTGCTTAACCCGTGCCCCCCATTCCAAAATCCTGGATCCGCCCCTGCTTTATTTGTCATATAATCTATAACGGAACTGACTGGTGCAGTTTAGACCTCAGAATCGCTGAGACCTCCAAGCTCCATTGAGCTGACAACATTAGCAGAGAGCTCCATGTTGTCTCTGCTAGCCACCAAAGGTGTTGTCTCGACTAATCGTGATCGAAGACTCGTCAGACTCTGGCTCAGCCATCGTGACCAGCTGGTAGTCGAGTCGGCTTCAGCTGTACTGCGCTGTTCGTCAATTACGCGGCAGACTATTGCACGCATGATGAGTGGAAGATCATTCGCTGATGGTTCACGCAGAAGTGCTGACCTGAACTCTCGTATGATGCGACAGTATGACTCTGGAGCTATCTGACGAAACAGCTGTTCTAATTCCAATCTCTCAACGTCACTCAGATCATACAGAGGACGTTTCTCGGTGATAAGCCAGCTGCAAACATATCGCAGAAACATTAGTTCTCTTTCAGATGTATTTTTAATAAGTTAGAAAATGTTCTGTATAACAACAAACCAAACACAAATATGGCAGCCTTATTATTATTATTATTATTATTATAAATGTTGATGTTTAAAGTGGCGTTATCACGCGCAAACGTTGCAGGGCCACCTAACAAAAACTAAACAGTCAGGTGTTGACAGTGACGCGGCTCAGATATTAGCATCCTCGCCAAAGGATGTCCTGAACAGTACTGTTTTCAGTTTATGTCGAAAGGCTGCCAGTGACTGTTTATCTCTGACGAAAGACGGCAGAGAGTTCCATGCACGGGCAGCTGCAACTGGAAACGCACGGTCTCCCAGAGTCCGTCGTCGCGTAGCTGGAACAATCAGCGTCAATGTGTCGGCAGAACGCAGGCGACTGCAGGAACTACGGCTGGTTGTCAAATGCATCCTAGTATCCTTGGAGCATTATATAGTCATATATGTGGTCGGAGTGGATGAATGGAGAGCCCAAAGCCATAACTGTGGATGCAGCGTGGATATGAAAGTACTCAGTGAGTAGGTTTGTACTGTAGTGTGGTGGATGGCCACCCATTATCCATGAATAAGGTACACATCACATGTCAGTTTAACAACTGAGTTCAGATTTCAGAGTCGAGTGTACTGCAGTATATTCAGAGTAAAGGGCCACGCCGCATGGCCTGTCATTGTCGCCCGACAGTCATAGGGATAGCCAGAATTTTCACTGGGGGTGCACTTTTTTTCCTCAAAAAGGTGACAACCTTTATTTTGGTTGTCGTCCTCGATACGTAGGCTGAGACTGCTAAGTTAACCACTCCTGCCCTCCAACTCTCCCCACAGAGCAAAAATTTCCTCGGAAAAATTGACTTCTTGCTCTGCCTGGGAGATGCACTTACAACTTACCCCTAATTATGCCCACAAATTTTTTGTCCGCCCTGAAGGATGCACCTGCACCCCCTGGCTACGAGTATGCCGACAGTATTGGTCATCCCTAAACCCTAACCTGAAATTGATGTGCGATGAGTTCAAAGCAGCACACTGACCTTGTCTTGGCTGGCATCATTAATCATTAGTTACTGTAGCTTGTACACTTCAGTAGATATTTTTTGTCATTTTCCACCATAGGTAAAACGCACAGAACGTGGCCATGTCGTACCTGTAATCAACACTTCCCGCAGCTGACAGTTCCTGCTGGTGACATTTGTTTTGTCTTTCTTCCAGAATTCTGCCTTGCTGTATTACTTCTACCAGAAGGGATTCAGCAACATGAGATGCTGCAGAACGCCGACGAACAGGCTGCGAATCTGACATCCAGCTTCCGAACCAGGATACAACAGGAGTAAACCAGCTCATTGCTGTACTACTGGCTCGGCTGGCCAAATCTTGGTAAAATCCATCATCAGAATCGCTAGATTTCATCCTGCAGTAACACCGGACAAAAGACAGCAGTTACCAAACACATTAAAGGCCTGTTCAGAGCATACGACTCAACTCCTCTGGCAGTTGAGCTGAGTTGTAAGAGTGTTCATATCGGGTCGGGCGCTACGAGCACTTACAACTCGTCAACTAAAAAAAATTGCTCCAGTTGCGGAGTTCTGGACGTTTTCATAACTGGCTGAGTTGAGTCGGGTGCTCTGAACACGTACAGTAATAAACTGCTTAAAACTGGCTGTGAACCAATCTTCAGTTATTGACCAAACAGCAACTTGTGTCGACTGGGAATTCCCAATAAAACCAACTTTTTAATTGTAAACAGAGCATGCAGATGAAAAAAAGCACTAGCTTTCACTGGGATTTAGTTTTTGCTCAAGTATTTTCAGTGTACGAAATGTTTGTCTTGTTCTAATCCAGCCTCTTGGCTGCCAGAATCCAATAAATGTTATGTTAAATCATCGTAGCCGAAGACAAAGACTTGTCAAAAGCTGCGGATGATGCTGAACGACGAGCAGGGTGTTTACAATTTACAAGCGTCAGCTTCTTGCTGACTGCATCGACAGTCAAGTTCTTCTTGTCCGCGATGTCTTCCATTTCCTTTCTTTTTCATGCTTACTGCTGTAGGACTGGCTATTTGCATTATATAAACATGACATTTTTGCCACAGTTTAACAGAAGTCTCTTTCCTTCTAACAACTCCAATTTACATCTACATTTTTGTACCTAACATGACCTAATGAATTTTCAGTAAGTATATGATACTGATACTGCCTGAGTTCTTTTTCATTGGCCAGGCCCGGCCGTTCTTTTTTTGACGACCGGCCGGGCCCTGCCATATTGGCCAGCATTCTATTTCACCGGTCAGAATTTCCCAAAGTTGGTCCGACTGTTTAGTTTGACCATTATGCCATGCCCACTTCCCGCGCTTTTCATATTTGCATGAATGATGTCAGGGGACGATGTGCATTGTGCACGGTAAAATCATTATTTTTTAGTTAATTTTTAGTGCGTTTGTACGTAAATGACATAATATTGCGACCTGCACAATTTTTGTACATTTCAGTAGCACTGTGGAGCTTGTAAGTTGTCAGTGCCTTTAGCAATGAAACTGCGCAATACCGTAAATCATATCATGAATTGTTTTTTCCATGATAAACAGATTGGATTTCCATTTGAAGATGCTGACATTCGCAAAGTACTGAAGTGTACAGCGTTGTCGGTTAATGTGGTTTGGCGCTGCGCAAGTCTTCGCTGGTGAATGAAATAGCCTGTAAGCAATGACTAATCGTTCTTTTTCCTCGGGCCAGATCTATGCTGCCCGAATGATCTATCACGTGACGAGACCAGCCCGGGCCATTTCAAAAGAACGGCCCCACTGGTGTCAATGGGTGACTTTAACTTTCGCTTAGTGTTTTCGCTGAGCGGTTTCGCTAATATGAGCACAAAAATTACTACTAAGCGGGAGTTCAGATTAAGTTCTACTGAGCGAAAACACTTAGCAATTCCGCTCAGCGAAAGTGATTAGCAAAAGTGATTAGTGAAAGTTAACGTGAATTCCGCTGGTACTCGGCGCATATTCTGCTGAGCGAAAGTTATTAGCGAAACCGATTAGCACTTTCAAAGCACTAAGCAGTTTGCTGAGTGGTAATTTCAACTTCACTTGAAAAAATGCATTAATTAGCACTCAGCGGGTTGTTTCCACTAAGCGAAAGTGCTAAGCGGTTTCGCTCAGCAAAAGTTAAAGTCACGCAATGTCATGCGGGCAGATGAAAACTAGGTCACAATTGAAGCTCATTCTCTTCAGCTGAGTTGAGTCGGGCGCTCTGAACAGGGCTTAAGATCGAGTCGCTGTTAGGTACTTCAGCAGGAACATCATCAGGTCCGCTGTTGTTTATAGCGCATGTGCATGATGTTCCGAAAATTATTTCTCCGAAGTTTGCAGATGACATGGTGGCTATAGCAGTTGGTAGAGATGTAGGTCAGATTGAGGAATGTTTGCAGAATGCTACTGATCAGCTAATGCAGTGGGCTGAGAAAGAGGGCATGGAGCTTAATGCACTGAAGACAAAGGTCATGTTGTTTAACTTGTTTGGTGATACAGTGAATAAGGTTTCTGTGAAGATTAATGACAAAGTTCTGGATTGTGTTACAAGCTTCAAGTACCTTGGTGTTTTCTTAGACACACAGATGGACTTCTCCTTGCAGGTGGATTATGCTGCTTTGAAGGCAAAAAGGGCAATGGCCAAGATGGGCACTTTGATAAATGGAAGGAAAGGAATTCCTATTCGTATCGGAATTGATTTATATAAGGCCTTGGTTCGCCCACATCTGGAATATGCGGTTCCAGTGTTGGCTATCACTACTGACAAGCAAGTCGATAAACTTCAGACTGTTCAGGTTCATTGTTTGAAGATTGTTGTTGGTGCAAAGGCACATTCTTCTTCTTCTGCAGTTGAGGTCATAACTGGTATATTACCATTTCGTTTCCGCAGAAGAGAATTATGCTGCAGAGAGTATGTTAGAATAATCACTCAG
>Ga0049105_1000416_pt1 | contig 14445 bp, 8 predicted proteins | sample WorMetvaBAHAMAS1_FD_61260 | JGI IMG/M metagenome (GOLD analysis project Ga0049105, IMG submission 61260) | Worm MetaG Olavius vacuus BAHAMAS.1 | ecosystem: Host-associated > Annelida > Digestive system > Unclassified | place: Germany: Marburg | collected 2013-04-09
CAACAGAGGTGTGCAGATCATAAAAAAATCGAATTGAATCGAATCGAGATCGAATAGTTGATCGAAAAATCGAATCGAAATCGATCAAAATCGATAAAGCCGTATCGTAACATCACTAGAAACTTGTGCCCGCATTCTTATACCACATGAAAGAACATTCATCGTAGTTTTCTGACAAGAAGAATGGTTGGTGGAAGGCAACCCCTTCTACCTGAAATTTTTGGCAAAACGAACATAAAACCGAGCCAAATGATCCCCGTCGAAAGTATATCAGTGGTTTGGGCCTAGGTTGAACTGGTAATATTGACTCATTTAGGTCACCCTCCCGTAGTTTTATAAGGGTCAAGTCCAAAATTTGGATTTTAACCGTACAGTGACTTAAGGGGACCCATGATGCACCAGTTTACCACACTTCAGCACTGCTGAGTTATCGAGTATTCAACAAATTTTCGGCCCGTTTTTTGTGGCATTTTCGTAGCTCCTAGTTCTCAGAAGTAAATGGACTGAAACTGAAATTTATCAAATTTGTGGAAGACGCAGGACAGTGACTGGAGCTCCCAACAAATTTTTCATATTTCCAATATATGCTCTGTCTTGAAACTAAAATGCTTCAGAGTTGACTGGGGTCGAAAATTGAGGCAAATGATGAAAATTCTTCACTTTTGTGACAACATTGAGTCAGCCACCAGTGAAGTGAAATCTTACCTAGGTGACAGCTGTAAAAGTTACTGTTTAAATGTTGCTTACCCAACACTGACAGTAATCATAGTTGAACAGTTTGCCTGCAAATTGTATGTTAGTAATGTTAGGATGTTTGCCACGCATGAAATGTGTTTCCTCTGCAGCTTTGACCTTTAGTGTTCAAAGTTTAAACTATCAGTAATTGTATTATCCGATCAAGTAACTACCGGTACTCAAAAAACTGATGGCTTCTGATTGGGACAGTCTGACCCTGAAGCACTTGAAAATTTGATAGGGTCAAATTGGCATCAATGAGTTGTGGAAGAACATTGTGCATGCAGTGCGAGTGGACAGGCTACAGCAGCATTTGTACAGGTACAAGTAGGGACAAGTAGTGCGACAAGAACAGAAGTTTTTTAAAATTGGATTGTCTTCCAGACACACATTGTGGATCAATTGCTGCTGCAGCAGTTACAATGGCATAAGTTATACAATAGGCCGCGGTGGGATAAACTGTTTACCAATCTTTACTCAGTTAATAATCGTCACCCAGTTAATTCTAATTAATAGGCTTGACAAAAGATGATTCATACCAAATTTGAATTACATTAGATAACAGGGAGATGTGTCAGTACAAATTTAAGCAGTTTAAAAAAATAATAAGGAATGGAGTTTGCTATCAGTGTGACTTTAAGGTTGTAAAAGTACCACACAAAACTACTGCAGAAAACATTGAATTAACTAAATTGACAAACTGCAACACACACAAAACTACTGCAGAAAACATTGAATTAACTAAATTGACAAACTGCAACATATCCTGTTGATGTCCAGTCTCTGCTACAGTAGCTGTACAACTCGTCATTCTGATCCGGGTGTATCAATTTTTAGAGTACCATAAAACTTTGGATAGAAGCCGGGCCCCAGATAGATGCCGGGCCTCACATACAGGCCAGTCTGATTCATTTGTACTGATAGAAGCCGCGCCGTGGTTACAAGTCGCACATACAAGCCGGGGTAGGTTACTGGTAGCTACATACGGGTATTGTTTACTGGTGATTGGTTCTGGATTACTGCTTGAATCAAGTTTTGATTATGAAACTGGCAAAAAAAACTGTGTATGTTGGTTAAGTAAGGACACTTAGTCTCTTTCACACTAAAGAATTTAACACCCTCCGGCGCCGTTGTAGCGTTTCAGTGATTCCGGCCCCACCTACAAATATATTCATCTTTATTCACCATATAATATGGTAGCACAAGCAACACAGGAAAGCAAATGCTGTGACTTCAAATGGTATGCGTGATATGTGATATGATATCTCTCACTTAGACTGTTGGTTAATCTTATTGCTACTAATTTGATTTCGTTACTTATTCGGTATATTCCAATGTTATAGTGCATTGTGAAAATAAATAAAATACTGGTACTGGTACACACTGGTCGATGATTTTTGAATAAAGTAACACAGAGTTGACATGTTGTGATAAAAGCCGGGCCCCGGATACATGCCGTGCCCCACATACAGGTCGGGGGTCTGATTCATTTGTGGCTTCTATCCAAAGTTTCATGGTAGTTACATTGAGATTTCCAGTCTGGTCCTATTGTATTTTTTCACTTTATACTTTTTACAGTCAGATTGCCTTGATTGGAGCCTACCATTTTTTACACCCTGTACTGTAGTAGTTACGGTCAATTCACCGATCTGATCCCCTCACTAAGTACATTAACCTTAGCATTGATGTCGTGAACAGCACCTCTTATTGTACTGCATGTGTCTGTTCTGTTTGTTCTATTTTGAATGCGTTATGATCGCATGTTATGGATTTTTAATACATTTGCTCTGTTTACCTATACATTTTAACAACTGAATGATTTGCTGCAGGTTTTGGACGTACCTGAATTGAATACTTCAGAAGTTGAAAGGTTGTCAGTGTAAAACACGACAGTCACTTTGACAGCGTGCTGAAGTTTCATTTGCTGCTTTCTTCAGTTTCTCTGTACTAATAGCAGTCATCTCAACAACAAATGAATCGTAAAGGAAACCTGCCAGGGGCTAAGACAAAGAAAACAAATGTGTTTGGTGTTGAGGAAGATGATATTGAGCCAGATGTGTTCTACAATCCTGCGTCATTGTTTAGGCAGGACTCATCCAAGCCAGTGATGGGATCACCAACATCACAACTTGCGTCATTTAGCAACAACATGTATTCTCAGTCCACAGGCATTGGCATGAGTAGCTTACAGCAGCGGGCATTATTTGCATCGGCAGTTCCTCCTACTAGCTTGAGTGGTGTTGGTGTCGGGTCTTCCTTTCCACTTAGTCTTCAGCAGCCAGTGCGACCACAGCCGGTTTCACCTAATAGAAGTATGTTTTCAATGGGCCAGTCACATAATCTCTTGTCTCAATACTCATCCCAGCAAAACATGAGTCAGATAAGAAGACCCAATCTATTAACGTCCGGTTTGTTGAGTGGAGGCAGCACGATGACAAATATTGGTAACTTCTCTCGGCCAGTGAACGATGGTGGGCAGCCCTCGTTCGACTGGACTAATGATTTTCCTTCAATTGGTGGTCGCAGTATGGTGCCTCCGTCGCAGCTGTTACCCACAAGAAATTACGTCGGCATGGTCAGCAAACCACCACAGGAACCAACTCCAGAATTTCAGATACAGCAAGAAGATTTTCCAGCTTTGCCAGGTGCTCAAAATCCAGTAACATCAACGTCAGGTTCGAGTGAAAATAGCTCCAAGCCGTCTTCAAATGTAGGCAGTTATGATCAAGCACTGAAGGAGACAACAGGTGGGAAAATGTTAACAGATAAGGCTGTAGGCCGCCGAGGTATTCAGACGCATGCTGATGGCACGGTATCAAACATTCCTGCAGGCATGGTGGCTGACCAGTTTGGTATGGTAGGCCTACTGACATTCATTAGAGCTGCTGAAATGGATCCTAATTTGGTAGCACTTGCACCAGGAATTGATTTGACAACTCTGGGACTGAATCTGAACTCGGTTGATAATCTGTATTCCACCTTTCAGTCTCCGTGGGCCGATGCACCATGTAGACCACAAGATATTGATTATCATGTGCCATCTGAATATCTCACAAACATCTTCATTCGAGAGAAGTTGGCACCAATCAAATTGAATCGTTATCAGGAGGATCTACTGATGTATCTGTTCTACGTGAATGGTGGCGATGTTTTGCAACTAGCAGCAGCGGCGGAACTGTACAACCGTGACTGGAGGTATCACAAAGAGGAAAGAGTCTGGATAACTCGTGCACCAGGAATGGAGCCTGTCACTAAAACAAACTCATATGAACGTGGTACATATTTCTTTTTTGATGTGCATAATTGGAGGAAGGTTGCCAAAGAGTTCTACCTGGAATACAGCAAGCTTGAGGATCGGCCACAACTGCCGGACATGATGTACAAAACTGCGTAAAATTTGTGTTGGCTATGTTCTCCTGCAGTGCACTGTATTGGACTGAGATTTTGTGATGTAGAATATTGCCTTCATTCATGGCATGCAGCTGTAATGTTGGAATCAGTGATGAACAGTTCTGTGTGAGAAAAACTGTCACTGTTACACAGTTTACATGCTGCCATAATATTCTGTTATGCTTTTTACACCATTTTCCTCAGAACTGACCTCTGACTAGTAACTTAAGTCGACACTATTATTGTTAGTATGGACAAGGTAATTACTGCTGGTTGTACCGTGTCGTCATGTCAGATGCTAGTTTTTTTAGAAAGTATCTCTCTGTGACATGGACTTGGTACAAAGCTGTTGTTGTTCTGATCAGATATGAGCTGACATCTATAAGTGTTGAAGATGCAGATACGTGGAGGTCGTTTTGTCCAGCGTTCGTAGTTTACATCACGTGATGATAGCAGTGATGTTGTGTGATATTTTCTGCCCTTTGACACACATCTGCCATTTAGGGTTTTTTTTGTTTTTTTTTTACAGTTCTAGCGTTTACATAGTCAGTTTGGCTTTGCTTGGTTTCACAAGCAAAACTGAAATTCTGGTTACAGTTTTCTACACAGAAATGCGTGTTTTGCAGCAGTGGTGCTGTAATTGGGAAATGGGGGTGAAGGAGACAGGATAGTTTAATGATGGGAGTTTGTCTGTACATCAAATACATTGTCAGTGATAACTACCGGAAGTCCTCGCACTTGCAGCTTCGCTGATTGCCGTTTAACGTTTCTACTAATAAGTGAAAATGATTTTTGTATGTTTTTCTGAAAGCCTTGACCTAGAAAGTGCATTTTTGGTATGCAGATATACAGGTTGGTATGCAGGTATCTGCGTAAGTTCGTATATCAAGGTCATTGGTTCAAGGTCAAGGTCACAGGACCAAAAAAGCGTGTCTTTGCATTCTGTTTGTGGGTGGTCTGTCTGCCTTCAATCGAAATGCCGTCTTGTCTAAAATGTGGTTTAAAATTTGTGTAGGTTTCCATGCAGCATGACATTGATTCGAATTATACGACTTGCTTTTCTGTAAAATTCTACACAGCAGTTGGCAAGGCGTTCTGGTAATATTGGCTCACCGTGTAAGTGTGAGGATCATTCATTTGTTTGCTCTAAAATACCTGTAGATTGCTTGGTATCATCTACTCTACAGTCACCATTAGTAGGTCTATTCAGCAGCTCGAAAAATGATTTTCTTTAGTTATTTTAACATATCATTGAAGATGTATGACGTCGTCAACGCAGATACTGGAGTGACGTGTATCATGAAAGAGATGCTAAAAGTAAATATTATTCCACGACTCATGCTGTCAAAGTACAAGATGCTCAGCTGTTCACAGAGACCATGCTGCAGGGTGCGTCGTTTTTGGCCAAAAGTGGAAGACCGGAACTGGGAGTCATTATTTTACGCACATTATAGGTCTATCTTAACCATTGTGTAGGGATGTACCGGATATCCGGTTCCGGTTGGCCGGATATCCGGCCATTTTTGGCTATCCGGTTCCGGTTCCGGCCGGATAGCACATTTACTATCCGGTACTATCCGGTTCCGGCCGGATAATAAAATTTACTATCCGGTACATCCTTACCATTGTGACATAACTGGCCTGCATAGTTATCGAATTCGGTGAGAAACGCAAAATAAGGACTATTATGCTGTAAAAGCCGTCAAACAATCTGAGAATCTATGAAGTCAGTGCGGTTAGCGAGTAAGTCTGGTGGGAAGGATTTGGATTTGTGGAACAGTGAAGTCAAGCCTGGAATGAAACAGTGCAGGAGTGCTGGAAGACGTGAGTGGTGATGTGATAAACAGGGCCGGATTGAACTACCTTGGCAGAGTGTGCATCGTATTGGTGGGGCCTCTCACTCTAAAAAGTAATTAGTTTGTATCCCTTAGGCCTATAATTATTTCATGAACACATTATTCACGCAGTGGCAAAATGCAGTAGTATAGCGAGCGACGGCGGCGTCAATCCCTTCAGACACTGCAGGGTATATCGATCGTCTTCATCTTTTATCCCCTTCCCTCCTGTTTCCCTTCCAGCTCGGCCACGAAACACAGTTTGGTGCATTTCATTTTTGCTGTGACAAACCAAAATAATCATTCCATTTTTGGAGGAGACAAAGTTATTGACGTCTCATCAACCCAAACCTTGGGTTAGCTAGTCCTACCATTCTCCTCTCTGTACCTAATTGAACTAGAATATATAAAGAAAATGATTTAAAACAATAAAAATGTTGGCTGTCAGTTTCTAAATATAGGCCTACGTTAATGACACTTCGTGTTTGCCAGTATGGGATGGCCTCCAAATTTTGCTTTGGTGGTGGGGCCTCATGTGCACGTGCACATTGGGTAATCCGGCCCTGATAATAAAGATGATCAACTGGCGAGTTTGAAGAGATGAAAGTTCGGTATAGAGAATCTCGAGAGCTGATATTGACAAAGTTAACAGAACGTTGGTTCCATCCATTTCCATAGACCAGTCGATGTGTATAGAAAAGTGTAGGCTACGTGATTTGTGATTTTCAGAGAGGAGCAGGTTGTTGGCCAAGCATGAGTGATAACAAGATGAAGTACAAGTGTTGTGATCGAGAGAGAGTGAAAGAGTTGAACAAAGAAGAGGTTCTGCACAGCAGGTAACTGCCAGGTATAGGTCCCCCTACGTATTGCACCGCACTGACCGGAAGGACGGTTGTGTGAGAAACTCGCACTACTTTTACTCGCGTATATGGTTTAACTTTCTTCGGAATTTTTTGCCTTTGCGGTGTTAATAACGGCGAATAAAGATCAGTAAAAAATACAACACATCACAAGTGCAATGTGTTCTTTAAGCGCCCTGGTTGCAACTTGTAATCTCAATTGACATCATTGCCACGGGATTTCCAAACCCGATGGATTTTCCCACAGTGTTGAGTTACCACGTGACCCCGGTCTTTTCCAAGTCAGAGATGTTGCGGTTTTTCCAATATGGCCGATTAATATAGCCAGTTTATGTGGTAAGGTTGTTGATGCAAGCTGTCGTTTGATGACAGTATTATTTGTTATTAAAACTTAATATAGATATTATATATTGTCACTTAACTATTTGTTGTTAGTGATGTGGATCATCTTACTTTCTCTATACGCGTTTGACGTTGCACGCTCTCGTTCGCTTCGTAAAACCACAGCGTGAATTGCAGCTAAAAGCAAAAACATTCTCGGCATTTTTCTGCAACCAACTTGAACCATTGCCGCTTTAAGTCATTGGGCTGACGAGATAGGCAGCAGAATTTGGTAATTGGCATCATGTCTGCTACTGTGAAGAAATACTTAGCAAAATTGGGCTTGCCTACATTGGAAATGAGTTGAATCTCGGATGATGATCAAGTTTTTTAATAGTCAGTGTACTGCATTCGGTTAAAATACCACTTATGCATGAACTTAGTATACCTCATAACAGCAAAGTATGGTTTAAATGGGACACATACTTTACTGCATTTTGGGAATGGCCTAGGCCTATAGTTTTTGTTAACAGAATGTTGCTGCCGCTGCTCCCAAATTTTGCATTACAGTGCAGATTTGCCAGCTAGGCACCAGTTCCAGCTAAGATTTGCAATGGGAAGGTATTAAAGTAGCTTTCATGTACAATGTCTAGACTGGCATATCAGTTGACACTGTTGTTTATCTGATGATCAGATCTGTGTTAGCAGTAGCTAGTGCTTTGATTTTTATTTTCAGTTTGAACTTAATGTGATGGCATGAACTTGGCATTATCGAGGACTAGCCCGTGGGTTAGGATTAGGGTTAGTGTTAGCATATAATCTCCAGGATAAGCCCCCGGGGGCTCTTCCTGGATATAGCCATGAACTTTATTTATGATGAGCTTCAACTGTTTTATGAGTTTTGTGTATCTGAAGCAACTTCCTGCAATTATTGATTTAAAATTTACAGTAAGCAGTTGGTTTGATAATTAGCTTATTCAAAAGATTTTGAGCAGTTTTTGAGAGGAGCTCAGTGTACCGATATGTAGAATGTATTTAGTTTGGACTGACACTAGTGACACACTGAACATTTGATGCTGTGTCTAAAACAAAACTGTGTGATTCTGAGTCTGTTTTTGCAGCATAACACTCTCATAGCAACAATCTCATTGCAACATTGTAGTAATGTTGACGACTTCTTTATGTAATACTTCATTTGTTTGTTTGTTCGTCTGTTGGTCCATTAGCAAATGCACACGAAATGGGATCTTACGTGAAAATTTCACCATAGCCTAGGTTTATTTTTGGACAAGGAAGATACTGTTAAATTTTGAAAGTCATTGACCTCTAGATCTACAAATTATATAAGGTATTCTTCAACATTGCAAGATAGGATATTTTCCATAGTTTAGCCCTTTGGACAAAAATTTTCCTGTCTTCTGAACTGCATATCTGTATTTGATTTTTGTTTAACTTCCTCATGACATATGCTGTTTATCTATTGTCTTCCTTGCTCATCCACTGACCTGCTTTTCTTAGCAAATGTCAAATTGGTCATTTCGATATGCATCACCTTGTCTTTGGAATGAACTGTCTGATTCATCTTGGTAGCCTACTGAGATTCTGTCTCTTTTACTTTCATTTCATTTCATGCAAGCCATGCAGTTCATGTCACAACTGTCATTATCCATCACTGCTTCACTCTTCCATTCCAGGCTCAGAACTTACCTTTTCTACAAATCCTTCCGACGTAGATCAAGTACCCTACAGCTCAGGCTGACTTCATGGCTTTTCAGCTGCTTTTATAATTTTGTACCCAGTGTATTCAAAATTGATTTCATTCATAATTTTTATTTTGATTCTGTGTGCTAGACTAAGCTGACTATTTGTCAGCTTTTGATTGCACTGTACATACTTGCATATCGTATCATGTTGTATCGTGAAACTTGTAGAACTGTGTTGACATATTATTGCTGTAGATTGTCACTACAAAATGCCTCCTCGACGACGGGGCTCTAGAGCATCACAGAAGGAGTCTGATGAACGCTTGAGTGTTGCAGAGACAATTGCAGGTCTTGCCAACAGCATTGAACAACCTCGTCATGGTGTTATAACTCGTCAAAATTCTTACGATGATAGATCAGCTGCTAACTTTGCTAGATTACCATCAATGGTTGTTGATGAAGTCGATTGTTCTGGTTCTTTGCCTTTGAGCCTGCATAACGTACCATTGGTGACTCGAAGTGTGTCTGTCGATGGCAGTGCCAGCACAACTAGCCATGGGCATGTAGACATACCAACTCGTAAGACAAGGTCACCGGCTGATAGGATGCCGGTCCATGTACAAAGCCAGCCATCTGTCTGCAGTGCTAACGATAGTGTCCTTCAGAGTCAGTCAACACTTCAGAGCACATCGGATGTGTCTGAGACTGCAACGTGTATGGAGACCGACACTGCCAGCTGTTCAGTGTTCAGTGCAGTACTGATGGGCTGGAATCCACCAGTGCTTGCCAGTTGCCCTTCTTCCACTGTTGAGTCTGGGTCACCGGGTGAAGTTTCTACACTGAGCACTGTTGAGCCTGATAATCACAATGCAAGTGTCGGAGTTGTAAAACTGCCGCTTGTTTTAGAACCGATATCTGATGGTACGTGGCTGTTAGTGCCAATGTCTGCATCAGCAGCATGTGGGTCTACTGTGTTGCCAGACACTGAATGTGTGCCAGTCATTCAGACTGTGACACAACATAATGGACAGTCTGCCGACTCACTCAACAACAGTGTGACACAAGCAGATGTTGCACATAGCAGTGAATTAGTAACTGCTGCTGACAGTGCTACACTTCAGCTGCATTCTCTTGGCTCTCTGAGCATTCTAGGAAACTATTATAATGTGTCTGGTGGTTGTTCAGCTGGCTCGTCCAGTACTGTCACTGGTATTGTCAACGGTGTGAGCTGCAGTGGTCATGCAACAGGTGAATCTGCATCTCACAGCACGAGTGCTGCGTCATCGAGTGACGAGGCAGTCGGTCAGTTTGGATCACTTGGTGCACTGCGTGACTATTACAGTCGTATCAGTGCAAGTGTCGCTCAGTCAAGTTCTTTGACTGCCACTAAAGTGCAGGTATTCAATTCAGCTGCAAGTGTTGCATCTGTGGAAAATAATGAAATTAATAATGCAGATGCATTACGTTCGCAGATTCCTGCAGTCTCTGTGCCTGTCTGTAATGATCACATTGTTCAACCAGTTCTGTGCACTGTTGATATGTCAGCAGCAAGAAATTTTGATACACAGACAAAGTTGAACCTGCAATCAGCATCTAGTGAGGCTGCCAACAATAGCTTGCCAGTGAGGAACAGCAGCCGAGTATTACCAGCAGTTTCGTTAGATCATCATCAGGCATCATATGACACCTCAAGCAATCAGCTTGTCACTGAATCTCAGTGTAGTCTTGGTGGATCAAAACCCACACCTGCACTTCTGATTGATGGAGGTCGTGAACAAAATTCTGTGAAATATTTAAGTACCAGTGACCTTCTACGTCATCTTCCACCAAAGAAGAGACAGAAAGTGTCTAGTGACATACAGGGTGAGACAGAACAGAATGGCTGTCAGCACAGAACAACCAGTGAGATAGAGTGTGAGCAAACAGCGGATGATGATCAGAGGAATGTCAATGTTGATCCACCTGATATTTCACTGAGTGAAGAAATAGTCACACATATAGAAAACCCATTGTCTACAAGTGTTGCAGGTATACCTAATGTCAGTTCTCTTTAACAGTTGTGTTATTGATTAGTTTTCTAATATAATGCTTCATTTTTGTGTTGCATTTAACTTGTATGTGGAAATATTGAGTGCTGTTTTATCTTGTTGGCATTTGTTACTTATAATTGACATACAGAATGCAGTTATAAATCGGAATCTTGCAAAATTTCTGTTATTTTCTGGCCAAAGTTCCATATCTCTGCATAATGTGTTTTATTAGCTCATCTGACTGGCTGAGTTTATGATGTGACTGATCAAAAGCTGTCTGTCTGTCTATCTGTCTGTCTGCCTGCCTGCCTGCCTGCCTGCCTGCCTGCCTGCCTGCCTGCCTGCCTGCCTGCCTGCCTGCCTGCCTGTCTGTCTCAGTCTGTCTGTCTGTCTGTCTGCCTGTCTGTCTGTCTCAGTCTGTCTGTCTGTCTGCCAGTCTGTCTGTCTGTCTGTCTGTCTGTCTGTCTGTGTGCCTGTGTGTTAACCTCGGAGGCCCAAGTCACCACTGCTACATGTTGAGACTTGTAATGTAATCCTGCATGGGGATTCAGACACCCAACCTGGACAATTCCCCACCGACATTTTCTCCATGAAAATCCCCTCCCCGGAAAATTTTCCCCAAACAAACCCCTGGACATTCCCCACCGAGCATTCCTCCAGACAGTTCCCCCAAAATGCCAGCTTAGCCTCATGCCTCAAGGCTGCTTGTTTCTGATGTTCTGTCTCTGTGGTTGCCATGGTTGTCATTCACATAGTATTACAGTTCTTTTTCATTATTTGTGTTATGTTGAGCTAGATGTCTGTGCTCAACACTCTGTCCTTAGCATCCACTTAATTTTAAGCTGGAACATGTTTAGATATGTAGGCGTTGTAAGGATAATTTTAGTGATGTCAGGAATTTGTAATCCTGTGTGTACTTTGCACAGTGACATCAGCTGGTACCAACACAGTGGACACAGCAAGTGAGAAAGAGAACGAGCATTCATTGACGCAACTGATAACACATCCCATGCTTTGTCCAGATGAAGACGGCGATCTGTAAGTATTGCTTTGATAATGTTTCCGACACTGGTCTTGTTTCTAACATTGCTAAGTTTTTAGTTACTGTGTGTGTGTTTTTTGCTTAATAAGCTACTAAAAACCTCAAATACTGTATACATTTTTCAAATAGGAAATTTGGAGATGTATTCTGTACATTGTTCGGATATTGTTACAAGTTATTTTGGCTTGATACAGTGACATATTCTGCATGAGACAAACCACATTTGGAATAATAGAAGGCCTAGATCATCTTTTTCTGCTTGTTGTGATGTGGTTGTGTATAATCACTGTGGTAAGTGTCTAAGTGTTCTGTGTGTGTGTTTGTGTGCAGTCCACTGCATGTTGCAGTTGTTCAGGCAGATTTGTCTCTCATTCAGCAGATCATGCAGACTCTCGCTGACCTCTCCGTGCCAGTCGACTGCTACAACAATTTACGACAGGTTTGCTCAGTGATCAAGTGATCGTCATTGTCGTCGTCGTCGTCGTCAACATCATTATTATTGTCTTAACTTTACCACGTTTTTTTCACTGGAAGCATGGACAGTCTGTACTCAGCAGTTAGGAACATTATGCAGCATGTTTCTACAGACTGAATGTCCTTACTATGAGTGTGGTGAATTTCTCATAGGACAGCTGTATTGATAAAGTTCTCACAGAACTAGTGTATTGGTGAAGTCCTCATAGGACAAGTGACCTATGCTGATGTCATGCCCAGGTAATGAAGATTACTAATGCATTATACCAGGTGATTCATAATTAGCGGACTCCCTAGCTATCAGTGACATAACTTAGTCAATATACTGTTTATATAAATAAAGAATTTTCCAGCCAGAGCGAAGGATAATGCAGTGTGAAATGCTGACAGAATTTCCACATCCTGTGCTGCCTTTACCATGTAACGTCTACATCAGTGTGACGTCATTGTGATTTGATCAACACATTATTGATACGGCAGTCAGACAGTGTGCATCTGTGTGCATGAATTGTCAAAGCAAAAGGCGGACACTTATTCACTAGTTAAGCCTATCGTCACCTAGCCTGTAGACTGCTGATTGGCGTAATGAATAATTTTTGACCTCCACACTGCAGATGTTTATATTGAATTTCATTGCAATTATCATTCGTTTCTGTGATCGAGTTGACTTTGATGTTAGTCATGCTAAAGGTGTGGTGTGAAATTTTATAGTCGTAGCCCTTATTATAGACTAGCTTAGATTAGAATGTATGTTTCTGCATGGATTTTATTATCTTCTGTAACTCTGTTCAAAAGTTATACAAAGACACTAGCATAGGGTCTGGTAATCATGACTCACCGTGATGCCTTCATTATGACAATGTTTTGACGTCACACTGATGCAGGCATTACACGGTAGAGGCAGTACATGTTGTGGAAATTGTGATAGCTCTTCCGCTGTGGCTTGGAGATTATTGTGTACATGCACTGCATATTGACTGCATTATGCCGGTGAAAGCTAGGGGGTCCGCTAATTATGAATCACCCTGTATTGTCATCTGTTCAATATTGTTTGTGTATTTGCACAAGGAAAACAATGGTCACTTGTTTACTTGCTTAGTAAGGTATTTGACAAACACTCCTTAACTTTCTGGAGTTGAATGTAGCAAAATGTGTTGTTGTCGTGCTATCCAGTTTGCTTCCTTTACTGATGTCTGTTGCTTTGTCAAGTTGTAACAGTACTAAAGTATAAAATGGCTTGCTGATGGAGGTAGGTACTGCATGGTGATTTGTCAGTGCAAATGTGTAAGTAGCATTCCAAGTGTTTACCTGTTGTCTGTCTGTGTCTGTGTGTGGTAGACGCCACTGCATCTAGCCGTCATCACTGGTCAGACTGAAGTTGTTGTGAGTTTACTGGAAGCAGGTGCATCACCCAATTGCACTGATAGAAGAGGTTTAAACAGTCTGCATCTCGCTGTTGTCAGCAACTGTACTGAGTGTCTGAGGTCACTGTTGACACTTGGCCGTCATCCTGTAGATCTCGACGCCATGAACTATGAAGGTAATATATTTCATTTTCCAGTAACCTTTGTTTCTCTTCAAGTATTTGCCATTCCTTATGAGGTTCTTATGTCATGTCATCGTGGTGCATAGCCTACATACTGGTGCATAGCCTCGTTCTGGTTAACTCATGCATATTCAGTGAGAAAGGTAATTGCTGTCTTCAACTGTAGCTGTTAAACTTTGCCAGTATTTTAGCGTGCCGTCTTTACTAATGCAGTGTTATTGTGTCTCGTTACTGTAGTGACAGTCGTTGTCTCATTGTGTGCAGTGTGTGCTGTAGCTAACGACTGATGTTTGCACGTCTCACTTGTTGTGTCATTGCGTGCAGTGTGTGTGTGTGCTGTAGCTAACGACTGATGTTTGCACGTCTCACTTGTTGTGTCGTTGCGTGCAGTGTGTGTGCTGTAGCTAACGACTGATGCTTGCAGGTCTCACTTGTTGTGTCGTTGCGTGCAGTGTGTGTGTGCTGTAGCTAACGACTGATGTTTGCACGTCTCACTTGTTGTGTCGTTG
>Ga0049105_1000417_pt1 | contig 14438 bp, 8 predicted proteins | sample WorMetvaBAHAMAS1_FD_61260 | JGI IMG/M metagenome (GOLD analysis project Ga0049105, IMG submission 61260) | Worm MetaG Olavius vacuus BAHAMAS.1 | ecosystem: Host-associated > Annelida > Digestive system > Unclassified | place: Germany: Marburg | collected 2013-04-09
GGGGGGACTTGTCCCCCGCCCCCCCCCCCGTGATCTACGCCCATGATCACTGGCCAACACTTTCGGCGTCACCGGGATTCGAACCTGGGACCTCTCGCTTATTGCCGAGTGACTTAACCACTCGGCCACCCACACGGCCGCTCCCGTACAGTACCACGAGAAGACTGAGCACCTGCAATGTTGAGAATGCTGATCTCGCCGAAAACAACGCCCTCGGCGAGGGTTGCGAACACTGTCGAGCCGTCGTCCGAGACAACCGTCAGCTTGCCTCGTTTGATGATGTAGAGTTCTTTGCCGATGTCGCCCTTGCGACACACGTAGTCGCCTGGACTGAACACGGCCAACTTCAGCTTCAGCACCAGCTCCACCAACAACCCGGACTCACACTCCTGGAAGATGGCGACGCGTCTCAGCGTCTCCAGGTGAACCTGGAAAATAAGTCGAGATCAAACTACTACAACCAAAACGAGTCAATGAAATCGAACCCGCTTCGGTGATTTATCAAAGTTTGATGGTTGAGGAGAAATGCCTTTAGTGTCGTCGATCGGGGCGATGTCCGGTCGAATTGCGTGTATAATTATCAGAGGATAGCCTCTTTTTAAAAAGCAGTCTGTGGTTGTGCCTGTGACCAGGGCTTTCGATAAGAAACTAGCCAATGAACGTTAAGTTGCTGTCGTATTTCAGCGGAAATATACTTGTTAAACTTTCGACTTGACTGCTCTGTGGCTGATGAGAAGTGTGCGAAATAAGGGACTGCTTATTATGGGGAGGCGGCACAACAAAAAGACGCCATTAACTGGATAAATTACATACAAAGTTACAATGACCCGGAGCTGTATGCTCATTTTCAGTACATTTAAACTTAGCGTAAATTGTTAAATATTACAAGTTTGTAGTGATCGCACGTACTTCTGAGCGTTTTAAAGATGTAAAGAAGCGCTATAATAAATTCACGTCACTTTGCTTTACTTTGTCAGGATCTGACCCCTGATTTCGCACATATCCGCGTCCCTTTACATGCAATTACTTTCATTTTCCTTGACTCGTTTCACTGCAGTCGTATACCGTGCGACTGCATGCAATGCAACGCACGGTCTAGCCACGAGAAAGTCGTCTGTCCGTCAAACGCGTGGATTGTGACAAAACGAAAGAATGTTCTGCCCACATCCTTATACCACATGAAAGATCATTCATCCTTATTTTCTGACAAGAAGAATGGTTGGTGGGGGCGACCCTTCTACCTAAAATTTTGGACCAAACTGACCCAGTTGGAGCGAAAATACCGATTTTCAATCAATATTCGCTCGTAGCGCCACAGCCGTAACACCTAGCGAAAAAAGTTCAATTGACGCTAATAGGAAGTCCATTACGCGCTTTCCAATGAACCTAAGATAAACATCGTACGTTACCCTTAAGCCCCTCAAAAGGGGCTCAAAACCGCAAAACGACCGATTTCCGTGTAAAATTGCACTTCACCTGAAGAAAGTCTGCTACAAAGTTTCTTTGCGTGAATACTGTCAGTCAGCGACAAAGACGTAAGGCCTACATATCCGTGCAATGGTTCGACGGTGACGTCACTACGTGAAAATTTGGCCGAACTGACCAACCCTCTTCAAAAACGCCGATTTCCATGTCAATATTCACTCCTAGCGCTTCAGTCGTAACACCTAGCGAAAAAAGTTCAATTAACACGAATAGGAAGTCCACTATGAGCTTTCCAATGAGCCTATGATGAACAGTGTACGTTGCCCCTAAGTCCCTAAAGGGGCTAAAAAAACTCAAGTGTCAAAAATTTGAACAATCATCTGCGATACTTCGTAACGGTACGAGATGTCGGTTAGTGTTAAATTACTAATAGGAAGTCACATACGGGCTTCCGACTGGTATCGACATCGGTGACCTTGAATGACCTTGAACGGCGTGATAGCCCTTATTTTGAGTCATTTCATCGCGATATTCGATAGCTTTGCAGGCCGATTACGTTACAGTGGTTGAAGATGGACCTATAATGCCCGAAAATATAATCTCCCAGTTATGTTTAGCCAAAACTGACCCACGAAACAGTCGCACGGTGTCTTTGCGACAGCTAAGCTTCTTGGTTTTATTTTCGCATGCAAAAAACGCGCATGGAATGCAGCCGGCATGCACCTGCATTGCAATCTCAGCTTTCAGTTTCTCAGGCAGAGATCCGAGCACTTCTTGTTCGTCCAGCGTCTGTTTATTGCTCCAAAGATAATCAAACCACCTGCACATACAAGTGCATGACATTTCAAGCTCAGCTGAATATCAGACAGAAGCATTCGTTGAAGTTTTCTCTTGAAAATTTCGCGTCATTTTACACACTGATGCGTTTGCGTTATTGCTGTCCTGCGAGACAGGCTGTTCGTTGTATATGATTGTATACGTATACATGTATTATATGCTTGTAAGGTTGAGCGGATGTTTTAACTATATTAAAGGAACGATTATTATTGTTATAATTATTATTATTACACTGTCAGCGTGCCCTCGTATATCACTAATAAGTTCTGTCACACTGTATCTTGGCTATCGTTTTGCATACATACATACATGCCCTAATACATTCACGCATTTATTGAAATCAAGCAACACAATTTACGGATTAATTTCACTCATCAGTTTTATGCCTCCGCCAGAAACAATAGGCGACGAGAGGCATAATGTTTTCGAGTCTGCCCTCCGTGCGTCCGTCTCTCCGTTGTTCGTTAACACATATTTCGCGTGAGGTGATATCTCCGTACGTATCGAAGATGTTTATATGAAACTTTGCATGAATATTCATCATGTGAGTAGGCATTGCCAGCAGGGTTTTCAAGGTCAGAGGTCATTTGAATACTCGTATAATAGCAAAGTAAAAAGTCGAAGCGAATGGCCGGAAACAGTTCACGACATATAGCACATTATGAGTGTAAAGTGAATATCGACACTGAACACGAGTAACTTGTTGTAAGTAACGACGTGAATGCTAGTATACCGGCGGAGGCATACATCTCAACGGCGCGGCCTCGAGGTTCACTTGTTTGTTTTAGATTTTTTTCACTTTTGCCTTTTATTTTGATGTCATGTTTTAGACTGAGCGGGCTTCTGTCAGCTTCCGAACGCAAGTGTAGTAACATAACATAACATAACATCTTCGTTTATTGTAGTTAAGACAGAACGCTCAACCTTCACAACAATCTGTCACGCAGGACAGCGACTATATATATAGCTAGTTCCTACGCTGCTATGCAGGACAGCAACTAATGACACGACTGTCACGCAGGACAGCCACAACAACCACGTTTAGCCCAAAGGCTACCAGAAACAGACGGCGCCAAGGTATTGCCAACATCCGATCAGGTGGGCTTTTACCTCGCAAGCACTCACCAGATGGTGCCACAGCACACATCCGATTAAAGGGGCCTGCTACTTATTTAGTCTTTGCTTGTCATCGTATTATCATGGCACTGACGACAATGTTGACGACAATGACAGTGACGATCGATGAACGATGACGATGATGATTGTGACGCCATGATTGTTGTACGACATTCACAGCGTATAGCTTATAATAGAAATCTGACCTAATGACGCGTTGCTCAAGATTCTTGTGTACTTTACGCAGAACCATGTATCTCTTTCTTGTGCTAGAGCTTTCATGTAGGCCTACTTCTACGTGAATTGGTGGCTGTTTTCATCGAAACGTTGATCTTCCCTGCTACCTTGAGGCTTGAACCGAATCAGGAAGAACCATGTATCTCTTGATGTTACGTTCTTCTACGTCTTGAATTCCACGTCTCAAGGAATTTCAAGAAGTCATCGTAAAGATCATGTATCTCTTGACTCCAAAGTTCTCTAAAATTTATCCATACGTGACTATGTATCATCGGGATGTTTTTCCATCACTTGTACTCGATGAATTTCCAGAAGTTCGCGAGACAAGTGCCATGTATCTCTTGACACCGTCCATCTTCTCTTGAAACTCAGTTCGCTCGGCGTTCATACTCGAGATGATGTTGCCGACGTTGCCGATGATGGTGGCGAACACAAGAACGGCGACGAGGAACTCAATGACGACGAAGATGTACTCGAAGACGGTCGTGGGATGCGGAACGTCGCCCATCATCGCTAGCGTCAGCGTCGACCAGTAGAACGTGTACGTGTACGTATTAAGCAGCGACTCGGCGCCCGGGTAACTGCCGTTCTTGTCGAAGTACACCTTCATCAGTCGACATTCCGTCGCGTCATCACAGTCGTTGTTTGTGCTAATTGTACTAATTAATTATATAACAAGATAGGTGGCCAGTTAATGAGCGTTTGCTTCACTGGCAGCCTTCCGGCATATTCTTGTATTCAACTGTTATTAGCTTTATTTGTTTTATGTTGTGCTAGAAAATAAAATATGATGATAATGAATACTGTTCATATTGCCCAGACTAACCGTTGGAGTCAGATACTTTGTTAACTGTGCATCTTTTTATTTGCAGTTTGCAGCCTAACCGACCGTGTTTTCTGGAGCCTACAACTCGCAGCGTGGGCGAAATAAGATTTTTCAAACGGGGACAGATGCCAGAGCAATGGCCTTGTAGAGGCGAAGACAGACATTTAAGAGTGGGGATGGCGCCGTAAGTCTAATAAGAGGCGTCATAGTCCCTTTCCAGCGGGGGTTTGGGAACACTTCCCCAGAAAATATTTGGGATTTATCTTTGAAATATCTGCGTTATGGGTGCACCTTGGTTGAAGCTATGGCACCGCAATGTTATTAGTTTCAGTTGATGACTGTAGAGCCGCCTACGGCTCAGCGTTATGTCGAATTGCACGTTGCGAAGCAGTTTTCCGCATCCACATCGATGCGCCATTATTACGTTGTCTTAAACGACATTTTAACCCTGCACACTCATCGAAGGTGTTGCAGGTATGTGAGATATATGGCAAGCGGAATTAACTTTTATTCACAATTAGTGAATAAAAGTTAATTCCGCTTGCCATAGAGATACCATGGAAAACGGTAGTTTTGCAACAATTATCTTCTGACTTTTGAATGAGACGACTCCATCACGGAAAAGCACAAATGCATAAGTAACAATAACAAGATAACTGTGAAATTCTTGATTATGCTGAGGCCAATTTAGAAGTTTGTATACTAAACAGTTTCAGTTTTTACTCTGATGAATTTCTAAATGATTACATACAGTGTGTCTCAAAAAAACATCTACCGACATTTTTAGCTGTAACTCGAGAAAGCATTGTCGGATTTTCATAATGTTTGGCATGCATGTTACCGAGAAACTAAGCAATAGATGCTATAGTTTCCCACTGCACCTAACTAGTGCTTCTGCACTACCTGAGAAAAAGCAGTAGTTCAGACACAGCATCATTTCACTCAAATGCTGTATCACTGCTTTACCAGTTTAAGCAGTCGCTGCTAGATTTCTTCAAACTTGTTGACTCGCGACTCATACTCGTGACTCTTAATCTTATAATCAGTGGGGTTCACCAATCACATCTGGGCTGTTGGGGTCATCGGTCAGAAAAAGTGAAGTTCAGAGGTATGGACTATGTTGCATACAAGATGTGCCAGGATGTTGTCTTACCGAAAGACAAAATTATTATCCGCAATGTGTTTGGTAGCTATTAACATTTTGGTTTGATGGTAGAACACCTCAATAATGCTATCTGTCAACATGCAATTCAAACTTCCATTCTTGACATGGTGCCCAAGCAGCCAATCGGCAGATATGGTGATCGATAAGTGTGTGCGAAACAGGTAGCTAAATGCCTTTTTCCCTTTCTTGGTCTTGTTTGGTGCACACATGTCGTTTTATAAATAAAAAGTAGTCTAACAGTGATTAAGTGATAATTCCGATGTGACTTGTGTGTCTATTGGCAAATCAACATGAAACATTTACATGAAAAAATACAATTTCCGTGTTTTTAGTTTCGCAAGGTAGTGCAGGAGCATTAATTAGGTGAGGTGGAAAACTAGAGCATTTTTGATTGCTTACTTTCTCAGTAATATTTCTGCCAAATGTTAAGAAAATCCGAAAATGCTTTCGCGAGTTATAGCTGAAAACATCGGGGATGTTTTTGAGACACAGTGTAGATATTCGACATACAATTGATGCGTTATGAAAGTAAATAAAGATGTTTACTTCTTGCTCATGTCAAACGCACAGTACAGTACAACGTACATCAAGACTGACAATGTTACACTCAACAAACCAGTTGCTATTCAATTATTAGATCATTGGCATATACAGTTCCACACCAACGGACTGGACTGATAATAATTCTGATGTTCAGCTCTGATAAAGATTTCGTTTTTAGAGGCAACAAACACCTTAGTATTTATATTTCCTAGCCGATTAGCCTGTTCTAGTATTGACACTCACTGCTATAAATGTTAGGCGACACAAACCGCGTCAACAGCACACCGAATATCGACATTCACTATAATCTGCGACAACGATCTCATTCCTTTACCCTACCTTCAGAAGACAATAATTTGATCAGGAAGAATTTTCTTCATAGGATGCTACATAGGGATATTTACTAGGTGTTTGTATTGTGTTATGCATTTCATTTCGCTATTTTAATGTATATGTTGAGAACTCTTCATCCTAAATTCGATTGTATTTGTATGTATGTTGTCTGGTTTGCGTCTGTCAGACTTTAACAAAGAAACTACTTACTTACTTACTTAAATATACATATGAATATCACACCCAAGCGTCGCTGCCGAGTCCAATCCAGACGCTGATCTGGTAGTAAAGACAGGCATTCCAGTGGATGCTGACGATCATGTAGATGACAAGCTGCAAGACGCGGAAGATGTGTGGGTAGTTGGTGCGCGAGTCGGTGCGATCAAAGAACTCCAGCATCCGCCCCACACGAAGCACTCGGTTGATGCGCACGAACGGAAAGTCAATGCCAAACAACAGGTAGAGCAGGTCGGGAAACACGGAATGAAGGTACGACAGGTAAAATAGATTATGGGAGAACAGATAAGATAAGGTATACATGTATAACAACTGTGTACAATCAGACTGAGAAGATTGCAAGACAGGTAGAGCAGGTCGGTGGGCAGAAGACTGACGATGTCAATAGGGAACTGCCAGGTGTACATGTGACACAGGTGTATTCGTGACACAGGTATACACGTGACACGGGTGTACACATAGGGAACTGCCAGATGTACATGTGACACAGGTGTACTCGTGACACAGGTATACACGTGACACAGGTGTACACATAGGGAACTGCCAGGTGTACATGTAGTTGCGACGCAGCTTGTCAATGTCCGTGACGACGAGACCTTGTTCCAGGTAGGCTTCACACAACATTCGCTGTCGCGTCAGCAATTCTACGGGCTCCAGGACATATCGAACAAAACCCTCATTCACATAATTCACATGGCCTATTTGTGCCTGCTATGTCAGTCCACCAGGTTTAGGCTTTCTGTATCACAGCACAGTGCGATTATGTATGGCGTCGTTAAAGCTAATAAAGTAATGGGGGTATATACGCCCTGGTTAAACGTCTGCAACTTAACGCATCTGTATGTGTGGTACCATAAAATATGCTTTATTTAGAATAAGGGTATTGAGGGTATTCGCACCCCTGTGATATAGCCAACGCGATGACCAAAATGTGAGCGGTATATGAGACTATTTTAAAAAGTGGAATCTAGTTACTATCGCATAAGTTGACTTATATAGTACGTTGGAATATAGACTGGGAGAGAATGGGATTTGGGATGTCGTGGGCAATGGATTGATTATTGGTCAAATTTTCGCTATCGACATGGGAGTGCCTCACTTTAACGCCCTCGCTGGGGGTGATCCCCTGCGAATATCTAGATAAACTTTACCTCTCCAGAAACTAGAAGGATCGTTCTACCAGATGCTGAAAACCGCACCATCATATGTTCATTCGTCTGGCAATGCGGACTCGCGGTAAAACGCGTACTTCACAGAATAAGCAAAGTTGTGACGTCACGGACGCGTCGCGGTTTTGAAATGGCAATAGATCGTTAATTGTTACGAGGTTTAAGACTTGTTGGTATAGGCAAAACCAGTGTAACTAACTGATAACAGGTCATCGGCAGAACCAAGGACAGAAAGGGGTTTTGCTCCGTTTTAACACGCTGAAAATATATTGTATTTTATCATAAGAATAATGGTACAGAGGCAAATGATTTGACGCTCTTCCTCTTGCTCCACCACTCTAAAAAGGTTGACGGGATGAAACACGGTAGTTCGGTGGTGTCGACGGCATTTCGGGCGTATGCATTCGAAACCCCTAATTTTATTAGAATTAACCTGATATTGGACAAATTTTCAAACCCGAAATTTTTAACGCTTGGGCGCCGTGTGCTCGAATCGACAAACTCACTCGTTCGAAATCGAACGACGATGTCGAAGATGTAGATGAGATCACAGACATAGTCGAGACTTATCCAGACGGCACGGTACGAGTCCTGGAGGTCCGGCAGCACGGTGCGTCCGACGATGATCGTCAGGTTATACATGGCCGCCAGCGTGATGACCGCTAGCCAGCGGTAGTACAGGTCAGACGACGGGTCCACGGTCCAACGACCAAACCACCTGATACAGCTACGAACACACATCGGCGCATGCTTACAAGTAAGTAAGTAAGTAAGTGCATTTATAAGGCGCTCTCATCGGAACAGTCACTAAGTGTCACAGTCCTCAGTAAAACGGGTACACAGGCCTATGCCGTATTCAGCAACAAGGCCTACAATACTATTATGACATAAGAAAATGAGGACCTACGACTGTAGCTCTTCAAAAGGGCGCGCAGTTTTCAGAGTGGACTTCACGCTCTCGAGTGTCACGGCACAGGAAAATCTGCAACGGTCAGAACTCAGAATATAATGGTGGAAAATGAACAGTAACTCGGTCGGCATTCTTCAGGTTGCTGGAACAAGCTGCCAGAGGAAGTTGTCACACCTCCATCAACATTCAACATGTTTAAGAAGCGGCTGGACTGCTGCAACTGCAAAGAGTGGGGCGACTGAAAGGCGTCTACCTACATCATTATCATCACCATCATCATACGTCGACTTCATCAAGTCTCAGGTACGGTATTAAGTAAGCATTGCTGGAAGAGAAATGTGTGCAGTAACCAGTGAAAGGATGCCAGCGACTAGAGACAACGACGTGGCGTGGCAGCCGAGATGGTCCTGCCGCTGTCAGTTGACAGTTCGACAGTTGATGGCAGTAAACGTCGGACATCCGACCAGCAAGCCGCTGTGCACGTTCACTGCTGTGTCATATTGGAGTCCACGTTATCAGTAGATCAGATATGCAGGAATTCAACGTGCAGACAGACAGAAGTCAGCTTAGAGTAACGCATATATATGACATCAAAATAAAACGCTAAAATGACACACACTAAAACGAAAACCGTTTAGCAAATTGAGACAGTCTAAAAACTAGTCATAGAGAATCCGTGAATCAGGCCTGTGAGTGCGGAAAAGCCTTCAGATGGAAGGATTTGTGGAACATCACAGAGTTTATTTTCAATGCCGGATTCTCACACAAATGTGATTACAATATTTCATTAATATCGCAGGTATAAGAAAGTCGTCGGGATACTCACTCGACAAAGGACTTGCTATGCTCGTGATCGTCGCTCTCCGGCACGGCGGAGGTGGCGTTGGCCGTGCTCGCACCGTTGCTGTCCGCTGTCGTCACTGGACGCAGTTTCTTCTTCGCTCCGCTGGCGCTGGCGCCGGCGACTGCCATGCCGTGTCTGGCCAGGAACAGGTACGGGTTGACGGCTGTGGACACTTCACCGAGCTCGGCGCCGTCCACGTCCGCATCTGCTACGCCCAGCCGCCGCAGCTTGCCTCGCATATAGCGAGATGCCCAGGTCTTCACCGCCTACAGCACAGCCAGAAATTTATACATGGAATACATCAGTTTTTGTCTGGCTTACACTCACAAAGATTTATTTATTTGTAATTATGACTGCAGCAACTTAACGTTGTGTTTTCAGTCTCTCCTGGTCCTGCGTATATATCAACTTTATTTAACTAAAATGGTAGCAGAACAATCAGAAAAGAACGAGAGAGAACAGACAGACAGAAAAAAAACAATACCCTAACTGAGTTAGTCACTGCAATAAACACACGCTTGATAGCATACATATAACTGAATTCTGTATGTCAGGCATACGCATTTATTGGCATTGGCAACGTTTTTTAATTCAACGTTTACAAAGGTTTTGTCAAAATTAACATGACGTTTTTTTACGTCTTTAATGTCTAAATTCTTTTGAACGTTTTACAGCTATGATCTGTGAGTTAAAATGACAACAGAATTACACAAAACACAGTCAAGGTTGTCAGTTACTATTAATCACTAATAGGAAGTCGCATACGAGCTTTCGATTGATACGACCTCGATGACCTTGAATGACCTTGAACGGCGCAATAGCCAGTATTTTGCGTTTTTTCACCGAATTCGATTGCTTTGCTGGCCAATTTTGTGACAGTGGTTGAAGATAGACCTATAATGTCCGTGAAATATTGTCTCCCAGTTCCAGTCTTACACTTTTGGCCATAACTAATCCACCCTGCAACGCGGTCTCTACGATAGCTGATCTACTTGTCAGAATGTGTGACAGTAATTACCTGCACCGTTGACGGGTTGTAGTTGTCCATTCTATTACTACTGCGTCTGTCTCGCACGATACCGACAGATCACTATCTGCATCTCGAACAGGTGCGCTGCCGGCTAGTGTATGTATACGCGAGTATCCATGGCAACGGTGACGCCGCGTCCGCAGCTGATAGCGCCTGGTTGTTTCAGCCGGCCAGAGCACTGCCATGCAGCTACTGCTGTACGTGGTAGGTCGTTGTCAACTTGTCGCATCTTGTCGATAGGCCTACTGCCTAGAGGTAAACGTTTGGTAGACTACGTCATACGCCTATACGTCGCAGAACGTCTACAACGGCTCATCACTTTCGCCGCGGAAAATTGTGATCACTGATCAGTCGGTGTGCAACGCCTGGTAGTGTGGGGCCCATACGGTATTACAAGAGTGAGCACGGAGCAGCTGCGTCTCGTGCTATATATCCTTCACCCACATTCAGCCTGCCCAAATACGCGCATTTCAACCTTAAATTTTAACATTTTTGGGTGCTCCTATCCAAACCCTATTTCATTACGATATTTCGATTACGATAGTAGTAGTATATTTATTTCACCATCAGCAAGCGAAACATGCAGTATAACAATTAAAGAAATGAGTTTTACAAAGGCAGGCAACCAGAAGGGCAAATACCCATCATGCTGGCCACCTATAGCATTAGCGCAAGCAGAAAAAATAATAGTGACTAAATAAAGCGATATGTTAGTGAACAACAAAAAGCCAATGAACAGACACAAACAAACAAACAAACAAACAGGCTCACAGATTCTGCATGCCCCTTGCGGGCCCGGCCAGTTATGAACAAGATTGTCTTTCAATCGAAGGCAGACCACCCGCGAACAGGATATACATGACACGCTTTTTGCTCCTGTGACCTTGACCTTGACATTGACCGAATGACCTTGATATATGACTTGACCTGGATATTCTGTTGATATACGACGAATAATAAACTTCACGAACTTTCTAGGTCAATACTTTCAAAAATAGAGCAGTATACCTACAGACAAACCGACACTATAGAACAGTGGAACAGTCTTCCAAGTTCCTGCTGCTCTACGGAGACCGGATATGATACCACGTAGCCTACTTTCAAGCGACAACTGAAGGCCTATCTTCTCCACTCCACATGTGTCGACGAACAGAAGGATCATTCACCACCGCCCGGCGCAGCGGCGCTGTTGTGGCGTGTATGTGATTCCGGCGCCGGATACAAACTGCAAACTTACTTACTCATGACAAATGCGACTGAAAACATTACTAAGCCGCATTTGCGGGTGGCAAATAAGGTGACAAGGTCACATGCAATTTTTCGCTTTCATTTGTAGCTGGACGAGATCAGTACATTATAACAAAACGAAGGGGTACCCCACGAGTAATCCCCGTCCTGATAGCACGCATCACAGTGTTTATGAGCGCATGCCACCTGCATAACTTTGTCTATGACGAACACCGTGACCCAATCGCGCGGCTCAGCCGTCAACGCGCAGGCTTCTCCGCCTTCTATAGCGCGACTATTAGATCCGGCGACGGTAGCACAACGCCATGGCAGTCTCTGCCCAGTGTCCGGGGACTTTCCCCAAAGACTTTCGGAGTAACAAAGTACCCGTACGTATCTTCGAAAGCAAGTCTGCGAGGTACCTGGGTTAGTACAGCGGTTTGTTCAGTTAGTAAGTACCAAGTCTCGACTGGTCGGAAAACTGGTGTTCGATAAAAAAGACACCCAAACAGAACTCTCATCAGCACCCGGATAGTAATACAGAAATGTGTGTCGTTTCACGTATTAGAAAGTGCTCATAAACAATTCTCTTGACACGTGATTGTAATTGACGATATTAAGCGAGATCCAGTCTAGTGATGCGTCTAGTGTCGCCCCCTGGCGAATATTCACAGAGCATGTTTCTCGTATGCAAAGTTATAGTTATTAGTCATAATTTACAGCAGTTTTGGTATGTTTCACAGGCATGTAACATATGTACAATGTGTAAAAAATGACACCTGTAGTGTTAACGGCATAGTGGTTAACTGCAAACACCGATGAGTAACTAACAGGCAAGGCAAGGTAAGCAGTGCCTCTGCAATCAATCGCTATTATTTAATACCTGCACACAAAAACGACCAGTGTCCAACTTAATGTAACGTAACTGAAAAAGGACAGCAAAACTGACGACAGTGAGAAGTATGTCAAATACTGCCTACTGTGGAATGTGGATACCGGCTATTTCTTGCCTGTTTCCAGACAACATTATTATTTACCTTTAACATGTTAAATATTTTATGGCAACATAGGCGAGGCTGGGCGTGGCCGTGATACGTGGGCGTGGCGAGAAAAACTTGGAAGTTGAGTAAAACGTTATATTAAAATTGGTATGTTTTAAGGAAGCCGAATATAGTTGCGTACATGTGCTATGTGTAGAATATACAGTTGAACATAGTAAATTTCGGAAATATCGTCCGGCTTATATGATTAGTCGAAACCTACCTGTTGCAGGTTGATTGCAGGTAGTCTTTCCAGGTGAGCTTCTTGCTTGTCGCCTTTGTTACAAAATATCTACAGCTCTTCAGTCTTCAGTTTTTCGTTGGGTATCTGGCAGTGATTGGCGTAAGCATTATTGACAAGGATATAAGGTGTTGGAGGTTGCTTATGCATTAATTGTGCTTTCATAGGGAGTAGTTACGTAGAAGGGCGGATCCGCGGGCTGGGGGGACAGTAAATGAACAAACCGAAAACGGTAGGCTTACAGCAGTGTGCTAGATTGTAGTTTACTGGGCGCCATAGCAATGCATTACGCTCACTTAGGGTTAGGGTTAGGGTTAGCATTAGTATTTAACGAAACATAAACTGCACGGTTATAGTGTATTTCAGTGGCGCCCAGTAAACGTAATGTGTCCCCAGCAGTGTTAAAGGAAAGGTTGAAAACTGAAATTTGAATGCATAAAATTTTTACTGACCATTATCATGACATCCTTCTTTTTACTGACCATAACGTCAGACAAGCTGTGGCCATTGCATGAATTGTTATGTATAGCGGATTTACTAGTTCGCAGTGTCCCCAGGTCCAAAAGTCAGACTTTTATTTACTAAAACTATGGGTTCGAAAGTCTGACGACGAGTCTGAAAGTCGGATCTGTATTTCAAATGGACTCAAAAGTCTGAAAGTCCCATTCACTCTTGGCATGCTGAAGTACTGACTTTAGTGTACATTAAATTAATGTTTCAATATTTATTTGTATGATGATGACATCAGTAACTCAGCTGGCATTTCCAGGGCCTTCTGGGGACAGCATAACCAACAGAGGCGTTTTTACTGCGCTGCATGCAATGCAGACGCGGTCTAGCGATGAGAATTCTGTCCGTCTGGTCGTCTGTCTGTCCATCTGTCCATCACACGCATGTATTGTGACAAAACGGTAGAAAGATCTGTCCAGATTTGTATACCATACGAAAGAACATTTATCCTAGTTTTCTGAGAAGAAGAATGGTTGGTGGGGCTCAACCCCTTTTACCTGAAATTTTGGGTCAACCGACCCCATTGGAGCGAAATCGCCGATTTTCAACCAATAATCTCTCGTAGCTCCTCAGCCGTAACACCTAGCGAAAAAAGTTCAATTAACGTTAATAGGAAGTCCACTACGCACTTTCCAATGAGCCTAAGACGATCGTCGTACGTTGCCCCTAAGTCCCCCAAAGGGGGCCTCAAAAACGCAAAACGGCCGATTTTCGTTAAAAAATCGCATTCATTTGAAGAAAGTCTGCT
>Ga0049105_1000418_pt1 | contig 14433 bp, 9 predicted proteins | sample WorMetvaBAHAMAS1_FD_61260 | JGI IMG/M metagenome (GOLD analysis project Ga0049105, IMG submission 61260) | Worm MetaG Olavius vacuus BAHAMAS.1 | ecosystem: Host-associated > Annelida > Digestive system > Unclassified | place: Germany: Marburg | collected 2013-04-09
TTGGCGTCGTAGTCTGATACCACAGCGTATGACCGTGCACGACACGGTGGAACTGCTGAAGAATGAAAAACCACTGCTAGCAGCAAAACTTCTGCGAAACATTCCCAGCTGCGGATCAAGACGAAGCGGAGGAGACCATCGCTGCCATTACATGCTTCAACAACAGCACTCACAGCGAAGAGTGCAGATCTACGCCAATTCCTAACTGTGGAAAAAATGCGCTATCTTGCAATGTTCAAATGCATACGGTTTACTCAGAGCCGGCGCAGACCACCCCGAATTTCCCAACCGGGGAGCCTCAAGTGGGTAAAAGGGCCCCATTACGGGGTAAAAGGGCCGTCAATGGCAGTGAAAAGCCTCGGTGTAAAGGAAGAGTCATACGAGAAAGGGCTGGTAAAAGGACCCATAAAAAAGATCGCTAGATTGAGTGTGACGACTAAAAAAGGTCGTCAAAAAATGAGGGAAAATTCCTACCCTTTGGAGGAGCCTCATTTAGGCTTGCGACGGCATTGCAGTTTACTTATTTATTGTGGGACGGACAGTGACGTCATGAGCAATAAAGTCCAGACAGCTGCAGTCCATGGAGTGTGGCTGGAGCACGTGAACGATCGGACTCGTAGCTATTCTCGGTGCCGGACACTTATTTCGGTATGCAACCAACCAGCCACCCATGGCCAACTCAGCCTTCCATCCCTCCGGGGTCGGTAAATGAGTACCAGCTTCGGCTGGGAAGACAAAATATGGTTCATTCCGTTAGCGGATGAACGCGGGGTGTGCAGGTAAAACTGTGAAATCTCTTGAGAACGCGTACCATACCTGAGCGCTTAGAGATGTGTTTACGTAAAGCACTATACAAATCCACGTTTACCTTACCTGTTCTACTGTTAAAGTTTTTTTTTTCATTTTTCGGATTCTTATGATCCAGATGCGGATGATTTCCAAAGTTAATGTTATTTTCCTTGTCCAAAGATACATCTTTGATAAAATTTTCATGAAGATCCGTTCTATAGTTTCTATGTGAAGTTGCTAACAGACAGACAGACAAACTCTCAGACAGACGCTCGGTAAAACATAACCCTCCCCCCTGGAGGTAATATATTTTTTTAAAATTTCGACCACGTGAATAACGGTACATGTCATGAATGTGGGCAATAGCCGAGCGTCCTTCCTTTACTACTTGTCTAGAAGCGCCATCGAACGGTCCAGATCGTAATCCAGTAGCCTAGACTACAACATCTGGTTATTGATAGATAGGCCTATACAGACGATGTACAAACGTTGCACAAAGGACGTCAGTGAGCCACAAGAACGTGCTGTGGCCACTTGGAACGGACTTGATCACCACGTTATCGATGATGCTTTCAGGCAGTAATGTATTTTAAGTTACAGATGTACAGAGTACGCTTTTTATCATCACCCTGTATACTCGTCATTGTTATTGATGCAACTGTAAGTGAGACGTGCATCGTGCAACTTTGTAATGTACATTAAACGCAATAATTATCAATTTGTTTGCACCAATGTTCGACTTCTCAAAAAAAGCAGTGGGGGACCGAGCGCCGAAGGCGCGAGAATCGAGGCGCCAAAGGCGCCGAAGGGGTGGTTTGTGGGGAGGAGGTGTCCCCCTCCCCGCCGAAAATTTTGTTTCAATTTCCAAATAGTGCAGGGGAAAGGTACGTTATCATGGTATTCTCGGTGATTGACAGTGATACATATATAAAAACGTCGTTTTCATCAGTCTCGTAAACTTATCCCCGTCCAATCAGTCATTAGCAACTCGCGTCGGTTTTATAGCTACAGTAGGCATGTGTTATTGGCCTAAAATCATTCTATATGAGCTGCAAACGCAAGCTGCACTGTAGGGCTACCATTATAGGCCCGTGGTGTGCAGCGGATTGAATACATGGGGAATGTATACGTTGCCATAGCAGTAGTCTGACATCTGCAATCACACTGTATATGTAGATTGTGGACACTTTACACTAATGCAAACGCATAACATTTGAAGAGAATACAGCACAAACTCATTAAAAAACTACTTGAAAGTAATTAAGCACAGCAGAAATACCGGAGTGGCAGATAGCCTACAGACCATGACAAAAAAGTTTTTTGGAGATGAGTCTGAATAATGTCTCACATTAGTTTGGAGCGATTCAACAACGAATTTGGATTTTTTTTACCTTTTCAAGGGGGTCGAATCCAACCCCCAGACCAAACTTTACAGTCACCAGTAACGGGATCGTCCCCAACCAGTGGGGGTTAGACCCCCAACCCTCTCCCGACAAATCGAACACTGGTTTGCACGAGAAAATGACACAGTGTATACAGTGTAGCTAGCTAATATACAATAGTGCATGCATTCAGTGAACATAGCCGCTACGCCAACGAGTAAAACGTGAAATTTTGAAGAAAAAAAATAATCGTCTTAATTATCTGCCAGTGATGTTAAGTACTGACTCGAAACAGTTCTCTGGCCGACATCTTTGTCTTTAACAATGGCTTTGCGTACACGTTGATGTAAGTAGGCCTATATGCTAGTTGCATGCTTAATTACCCCCGCCAAGGAAGTTATGTTTAAATGCCCGGCGTTTGTGTTTCCGTCTATCTGTCTGTCCGTCGATCTGTCTGTCTGTTAGCAACTTTACGTTATAATGCTGAATAGATCTTCGTGAAAATTTTACCACAGGTGTATTTGTGAACAAGAAAGAACTTATTAAATTTTGGAAGTCATCTTTGGATCCATATCCAGGATTTTTATTTAGGATTTTTGAACATTGCGAGATAGGGCATTTTTCCATAATTTGGCTAATATCTCTGGAAATACTGATCGAATGTCATGAAATTATAGATGTGGCCTTTGACATGGAAGTATCCATTAAAGTTTGCAAGGAAATTTTGCAATGAATCCGGATACGGACTGTGGATCTGGACTCCGGACTTTATTGGCCTTGGCGGAGGTCTGCGCTCTCCGGGTGCTCTTGTTTTGCTCTGTTACTTATTTGTTAGTATACTCATTACACATCTCTTGGTTATATTATACACATTACACATATTCTACGTAACCTAATTAATTTAAACATCGTAGAGTCCACGCAGCAAGTAATCGTGAGAGAGTTTTGATGCCGACTTGCAACAAAACATTTACGTTAGGCCACATGTACGCCGTGATTAGTCGACTTATTTGAGATCGTGTGAGGTCTGCCGTCTGTGAAGTGTTTTATTCTCATGCGGAGTAGTATTACTACGAGCTCGATCACACAAGATACAAACATTGGACACGAGTAGTTGCAAATACTTGGACTGCAGTAACAATTAAAACTCTGGACTTGTCGGAACTTGAAGTTTTACGAGACTGTAGAAGACATTCTTTCTCTGATGATGATTTTAATGGTGCCGTCATTGAGTATTGTGCCTTTCCAGTGGTCCTTGTTATAACTGCTACCATCACTACTACCAGTACTACCAGTGCTAAGTGCTGAGTGCTGCTACTGCGCTAACTACAGCGACGGTGCATCGACACTCGACACAACGGAGTCATGATGACCGTTCCACTGTTCGACTGCCAAGTGTACTAAGTAAGTAAGTAAGTAAGTAAGAAGATTTCTAGTCAGCGCCCTTAACGTTCAGACACAGGGCGCCGCGGCCCAACTAACCAAACATAAACGTTTTCAACGATCGTTTTAATTGTCCGAAGTTGATGTCCGGTTGCCGAAGCTGTTCAGGCAGACTGTTCCACAGCGTTGGCCCGGCGGCGGCAAAACAGCGGTCACCGAACTGGTTGCGTGACCTCTTGACCAAGCATGGCAATCCTGCTACTAGGCTATCTACCATGGGTGTAGCCAAGAATATTAATTTGAAGCCTCAATCATACAGTGGAGTATAAGAAAAGGCTTCAACGACAAAAATGTCTTAACCTTTAAAACACGCGAACAACATAAAACTAGAGAATTCCTGGAGATTATAGGGCCGATGCCGCTATGCCTGTATGTACGCCCATCTGCTTGAAAAGATGAACTCATTACCCTAAATGACGTCCACAACTGCACAGTGACTTAAAGCGATTAAAAGAGTCAACAGAAGTAACAGCAACACAAAAGCCGCATTTGGGTCGACGTGGTAGGTCGGAAGTAGCATGATCAGTGCTGCTTGTCGTAGCTTCCGGCACCCTTGTATGCGCCGACGTACCCGGTGTTCTCCTGAGTGTCCGAGCGTCCGGCTGCTCCCTTACCCTTGCCGCTCTCGTCAAATCGCTCCTTGTGAGAGCCAGTGTACTTGCTGGTGTCCGTCAGACGGTCGACTCCGCCAATCTTCGACGCACCCTGGATGTACAGCAGGTGCCCGCTCATTGACCGATATGGTAATTGAAGCTCTAGCTACGACAGACGGTCTACGCTGCCTACCTTCGTTGTGGCCTGCACACCGAGTACTCAGCGCCATGTGAACTCATCTCATAAGCGCATTGTATTATTTACAATTAGCCAGGTTTTGTGGTAAAATATTTAACGCGTATATGAGTACGTATAACTGTAACCTTCAATTAGACTGTGTCCTTTCCATCAATTTTAGCTCATATGTTAGGGTCAAAGGTCAAGGTCAAATAAGCCGACTTTTAGTCCAGTTATGGAACAACAAGATACATTACCATATAAAATTGCACCAAAATCTAACCAATGGTTTTCCAGTTCTAGGCAGTTTAAAAATTCGCTCGGTGGATATTTTTCTTCATGGTTACGAATACTCTTGTACGCACACTCCCGATATTGGAGAACTATATTTTAAACGGTATAGATTTTTAAACGTTTGTATCTCAAAAAATAGGCTAGGAATGTAGTTGAAATTTGCAGCACCTGTATTGATTAAATGGTACTAACTATGACAACAGTGGCATTCAAACACAACAAGATTGCTTTCTAATTTAAGGCCCACCACTCGTGAATACGTGCATTTACTTACGAGTGGTCACTTCCGGGCACGTGACAAAGATGGCGGTCACGCCATTCGATCCGCCATAACCGAAAACTCAATGCTTCATGCAAACTTCGTGGCTCTATGGCTATCTTTTATAGAACCGGAGTCACGGCCGATTGAAGTTTTACATTGCGGGAATAGGGTTTCGAGCCTTATTTTTTGCTCCAGCTGTGACCTTGATCTTGACCCGATGATCTTCGTATACAAACTTGACCCTTATTCCCTAGAGATGTACCGGATGTACGAAAATGAACTTCCTGCGTTAAGGCTTTCGAAAATTATCGTCTGACAGACAGATAGACAGACCAGACAGACAGGACCGAAATCATATACCACGCCACTTCGCGGGTGGCATGGCCAATAGGCCTAAGTCTTGTTAGAATAACAGCTATTTGAAATTTGAGGTCACTTCTATTGGTACGTACTTTCATTTATTTATAGACGCCATCCATGACTGTGATGATAGGCGTCTGACTATTGAGACACAGTGTGTTTATTTATTCCCACTCGCTTGGTGGCAGCACCGTTTTGACACCACGTTGTTAACACACATTATTAAAACACGCACAGAAAGGCAGCTTTTGACCGGTTATACTATTAGCTCAGTCAGCTGAGCTAAAGGCCGGCTAAAGTCGGAACATTGGCGCATGACCAGAAATTCTATAATTACCTTAATGGAGCCTGAAATTTGGGGGCGGATCCAGAAGGCACGGCTAGGGGGCGAGGGTTGGGTGGGGAAAGGGATTCGAGGCGCTGAAGGCGCCGAGGCCGAGAGACCGAAGGCATAGAGGTCCGAAGCGCCGAACTGACGCCGAATGCGTCGAGGGGGGTGAGAAATGGGGAGGCGTTTTCCCTATCCAGCCGACTAGGATGTCTGGGGGAGCGTCGTGAGCTCCCTCAGCGGGGTCCGGAGTGGAGACCCGGTCGAAAACGGATTTCAGTGCTTTCCAAGCGTCACAGAACGCCTGTCGTTGAGACGTTTGTCCAAACTAACGTTCTGTCAGAAGATCTTTGTTAATAGAACAAGATGCTCAGCTATCGCAGAGAGAGAGAGTGCTGCAGGGTGCGTTATAGTTTTGGCCAAAAGTGGAAGACTGGAACTGGGAGACAATATTTTACGGACATTATATGTCTATCTTCAACCACTGTGATATAATCGGCCTGAAAATGTATCGAATTCGGTAGAAAAAACGCAAAATAAGGGCTCTTACAGCGTTCAAGGTCATTGAAAGTCATCGAGGTCGGTACCAATCGAAAGACCGTATGTGACTTCCTATCAGTGATTAATAGTAACTAACATCCTATCTCGTACCGTTTTGGAGTTATTGCAGCTTATTGTTCAAATTTTTGACACTGCGTTTTTGAGCCCCCTTTTTTGGGAGAGGGGCTTAAGGACAACGTAAGATGTTCATCTTGGGCTCATTGGAAAGCGCGTAGTGGACTTTCTATTAGTGTTAATTGAAGTTTTTTCTCGCTAGCTGTTACGGCTGAGGCGCTACGAGAGAAAAGACATCGAAAATCGGCGATTTCGCTCCAACGCGGTCAGTTTGATTCAAAATTTCAGATACAAGGGGTCGAACCCACCAGTCATTTTTGCATGGATAGTAAGTCCAATGAATGCTTACAACTTTGCCGCTGACAGTTTTCACACAAAAAACTTTGTAGCAGACTTTCGTCAAGCGAAGTGCAATTGTAGACGAATATCAGCCGTTTTGCGTTTTTGAGCCCGGCAACATACGACGATCATCTTAGGCTCAATAAATAGCGCATAGTGGACTTCCTGTTAGTGTTAACTGAACTTGTTTCGCTATAGGTGTTATGGCTGAGGCGCTACGAGCGAATATCGGTTCAAAATCGGCGATTTCGCTTCAACGGGGCCAGTTGACTCAAAATTTCAGGTAGAAGGGGTCGCCCCCACCAACCATTCTTCTTCTCAAAAAAACTAGTCTAAATGACCTTTCGTATGGTATAAAAAATCTGGACAGATCTTTTTTTCTGTTTTGTCACTTTGCACGCGTTTGACAGACGTACAGCTTTCTCATTGCTATACCGCGTCTGCATTCCATGCAGCGCGGTAAAAACCATGGCATTTGATGGTATAGGGGGCTCCCCAATTAACTAAGTGGTCTGTGGGAGCGTCGTATTCTCCCCGGGCGAGGTCCGGGGCGAAGCGTGGATTTCCCTGCTTTTTAGCGTCACAGAATACCTCTCGTTTAGATGTTTGCCGTACAGTGACGTCCTGTCAGAAGACGTTTGTGGATTTTCGTCTAAAATCGCACTTCGCTTGACGAAAGTCTGCTACAAAGTTTCTTTGTGTAAAAACTGTCAGAGGCAAAGTTGTAAGGCATTCATGGCATTCATGGAATACCATTGCATCGTATCGTCTCTGAAGCTCCCCAAGCCACTATAGGTTGTCTGAAGCAGCGTCGTGAGCTCCTCCAGTGGGTTGGGGCGGAGCCCCGGCCGAAAAAAAAAGATTTCAATGTTTTTCAAGCGTCAAATAAATGAAATGAGCTTAATGCTTCTCGTTGAGATGTTTGTCGTAAATTGTGGTCCTGTCAGAAGACGTTTATTAATGGAAAAACACGCATATGGTCGTCTGGGGGATCGCACCCCTTGTCCCTCACCTTCCTTGGATCCGCCACTGCTGAAATACTGTTAACCGTATAGCTTTTTAGGGCTTGTGAATATTGGTCATATTATTATTATTATTATTATTAGCAACGAGTTAGATTAAGGTGGCATTGTCACATTACTGCTGCAGGACCACCTTACAATGTCAGTGTCACGAAACAGTGCTAAAGCTGTCAATCGACAGAGTACGACAGCCTAAACGGTATAAAGCTAAAGCTAAACTTTTGCCTTGGGCTGGGGTTGGGTCGTCTTGGCTACCACACAAACTTCATTGTCTTCCAATGCATAGCAGAATTATATGCTGCAAGTCCTATTCACTCTTCACAACGCCAAAGCTGCCGTGCACATTAACGAACTGATCCACATTGTTGCGTCTGTATCCCTCCATCATGGTTTCCTGGCTTCATTGCGTTCATATATGACACCCAAACTCTGCGAGCGCACTTTTTACATTCTTGGCACAGACGGCTACGTGAACTAAACTGCACCTACACTGTAAGTCTTTCTTGTTTAAAACGCTATTTTAAAAACATCTTTGTAAGACTGCTTTTATAACGTTGACTCTCGTCCTCAATATACAAACTACCCCCTAAATTAGCCACATTTCTCGCCGTCGGAGGGTGTACTTACCCCATTAAGCCCAAAAATTTGAGTTCTCGCCCTAAGAGTGCACCTGCACCCCTTGGCTACTAGCTGTAATGCACTATTGTACTTAATTTTTGGCAATCGGTGAATTACAAATATAAATGTGTCATGATGATGATGATGATGATGATGACGACGACGACGACGATGTTGATGAACGGCGATAACTGACTGTTGTTCCGTGCAGCTTCGACTGAGCTCCAGACATCTTCTCGCGCAGCTGAGTCTTGGCCGCATCAAGCTCGATCTTCTTGTCGTCTTTGTACTTGATCGCCATCTCATCGATCAGTGCCTCGATTTCTTTCATCGTTAGATTCCTGCGACGCATAAAGTGTGGACGTATCAGACATCAGTCTGTTAACATTACCACGGGGGCGCCACGCCAAACGTTTTGGGTCCAGGCAGCAGTCCAAGGCAAACTCTATCTGATAAACAAATAACTACAGAAAACATCCTCAAAGTAATCTAAACAAAGAAACTGAAATCACAGGAAGTCGCAAAAATTTTAATTTTACGTGCTAGAAATAGGCTTATCAAATACTCAGGGGCGGCTATTATTTGTGAGGTCAATTCCGGTAAATTGCATTAGGGCCCACCCGGCCAAATTACTGGGTGGTCTGTGACTTTGATCTCACATGCGAATAAACATTCCTACATCACTGTTATTATAACACCATTGTTCAGATAAAATGACAACATAGAGGCTAAATCTGGCAGCAAACACAAAAAGTTATACACATAAGCAAAAACGAAAGATAGTCCTTTCTTTACAGTGAGTGAGAGAATGAGTGAGTAGTTTCTTAACAGCACATCAGCACAGTCAGCTTTAGTGCGAAAGTTACAGTATGATTGGATGTAAGTGTGTTTGATGGTAATGATAAAATGTTGGTTCAAAGTAAACGTGTATGATAAGATTAGAAATCTGTATTTACTTTGCGCCTTTGACTTTGACTTTAGAGAAAGCGATGTCGATATGGTTGGAGGTGAGATTCTTTCCAAGAATACCGGCGTCCTTAGCCCACTTGTTGATGTCCGAAGACGTTGCTTCTGCTCCGTTCGCCTTGCTCGCAAATTTCTTGAAAGCGTCCTCCATTGCGTTTTGAATCTTCCGAGTAACTCTGCAGATATCGAAAATGTAATGTTAATAACTTACTAGCGACACTTTCATATTGGCCACGGCTGGTCGATTATCATCGATTTGGTTTTTACCGCGCTGCATGCAATGCAGACACGGTCTAGCGATGAGAAAGCTATCTCTCTGTCCGTCTGTCCGTCTGTCCGTCAAACGCGTGAATTGTGGAAAAAAAACTATCAAAAGATCTGTCCAGAGTAGTATACCATACGAAAGATCATTTATCCTAGTTTTCTGAGAAGAATGGTTGGTGGGGGCGACCCCTTCTACCTAAAATTTTGGATCAAACTGGCCGCGTTAGAGCAAAATCGCCGATTTTCGATTTCCTCGCTCGTAGCGACTTAGCCGTACGTAACACCTAGCGAAAAAAAACTTTAATTAACACTAATAGGAAGTCCACTACGCCATTTTTGCTACAGTTTTAACCATACTCACTAACATTAGCCTACCCCACTCCGAGTTGACATGTGAAACAGAATTTCGAGTGATATCACGTTTCTATGAAAAATAATACGGGCTACCCAATTAACTAGCTTCATATGTATCCTATCTTTGATTTTCATGCAGTTTTTATATGCACAACTACTTGCTTCTGCAATATGTCTTTTGTAATTCTCTGCTTTCCCTGGCTGTCCATTCCACTACCATTGAATTAAGCCCCATTTTACATGAGAGAACAGTGTTCGACACATAAGCACAATATGCCTACTTAGCAGCCCGATCATTCAGAAAATAAAGTACATGCAGAATACGTACTACATTACAGAATTTTATTAGCCATGGTTAACCTAACTGCATTTTACCTGCTATTATTCTTATACTATTAAGCTTATATCATTGCTATTTTGCTAAAAGAAAACCTTAAAGCGACATGTAATTCATTTTACCAAATAAAACAATTGGGCAAAAAGTTAATATTTGTAATCGTTTAGTTCGCTTAAATTCATAGGCCTACGCGGCTTTTTAATTCATTTAATTGTTATAATTGCTGTACGAGTATAACTAGAAATACGTTCTCTGGAACGTGGTATCTGTCCCATAGCCAACTCCGCAATGAGCAAACTGTTCCTATGATTAAGGTCGGATGCATTACGCATGCACGAAAGGCCATATTTTCACTTCCCCTCGACTTCTAACAATTTCATTTTTAGTTCACTTTGGAGTAAATCTGAAAACCAACTATCCACGTTTTGTGTAGTCTGCGAGATCAGCTGATGCAGATGTCAACAACTCACAGCTCTTTCGATTAGTACCGCATTAGTCACAAAACTATTAGTCATCGAGCAGCTGCTGCACCCGGCCCTGAAGTCCACAGTAAGTGCCCCATGACATAATTTCCATATTTGCCCCTCCTCGCCACAAATCCTAGCGACGCCACGCCACTGGACAGACAGACTGACAGACAGACGCAAAGCAATTTTATAATCTGTCCCATGCCATATGCTATAGCTATGGGGCAGATAAAAAGCGAAGGAAAACGATACCCACACAGTGCAGCTGTAGAGAACTTGTAGGCGGACTGGCTCAGTGCACGTTGCAAGCGCGGATGAGTCTCCCAACAACGTAATAAACAAAAACAACAACAATATTGACATCAGCGACGGCCGATACGATATGCCGCGCCGTTTGCTATGAATGAACTGGCTGCAGATTACTTCAACAGATTTTTAAAATGTTTTCGAATTTATAGTGAGTTTTTACAGCGCGTCCGCATGGCTCGCAATACAAAGCGCTGTTATAGTGTACTAGCATTTCATGAGTCGCTGACAGTGATAAACAATACGAGAGGAATGCTGGAATCTGCCACAGCTTTTTCTGTACTGAACGAATGTCAATGTCCTCGAATTCTGGTAAGGTAAACACTTCGATAAATCTAGGAGATGACTAAAGGACACGTTCTACGCAGTCTGACTGGATGGCGATAAATGTTCATGGGTTCCAAATGGCGGACGTAGGCAAAACATTGCAGACGTTTCGGGATAGATTTGTGGGTTTTCCCTGCAGAGACGTTAATATTAATCACTAATAGGAAGTCGCATATGAGCTCTCGACTGGTACCAAAATCGGTGACCTTGAATGACTTTGAACGGCGTAATCCTTGTTATGCGTTATTTCGCCGAACTCGGTAGCTTTCAAGACCCATTACCCCATTACGTAAAACAAAATGCGTTTGTCGTTTGTGAAATAAAGATTACTTACTTAGTTTAAACTTACTTACTTACATAAGCGAATATTAGCGTCGTGGACAGTAATCACAGTCGCACTGTTTGCATGCTCTTGTTCAACAGAAATAGAACGTCCTTGACAACTAGGCAAACGTTGATCTCGTGACCTTGACGTTTCACCTATAGTAACTGGAAGGTTTTTGTGAAGTTCGTATATATTCTTTCCTCAGTTAATGACAGTTTAACACAGTCTTATGAGGCTGTGTGACGTGAGTTCTCGTGACTTCCGTTCATGTATTACATGTCGCAATTCGTGCCTGAGCTGTTTGAAGTCTGGCGATTTTGACCTTTTACCTCTGTTATGGTGTAACAGATCACATTGACACGGCGAACCTGTGTGCTAAATTTGACCTGTTTGCAACAGTTCATTCTTTAGTTGCTGGCACGCAGGCACGTACAGACTGGGAGACAATATTTTACGGACATTATAGGCCTATCGTCAACCACTGTGATATAATCCGTGATATAATTGAGAAAGCTGTCCATCTGTCCGTCTGTCCATCCGTCCGTCTGTCTGTCTGTCTGCCTGTCAAACGCGTGAATTGTGACAAAACGGAAGAAAGATCTGTCCAGATTTTGATACCATACGGACAGACAGACAGAAAGACAAGTGGCAGCGCTTAATGTCCGCTACATTACGAGGCGGGTCATAACAGGCATCGTTACGAGCTGCAGGCGGCGGTCGTCTGGACGTGTCGGAACACAACATAGCCGACCTGCGCTGCGTGCCTAGTGCCTACCCGTCTAGGCTACTGACTCGTGCTTACGGACGATTTGTTTACAGGTTGTTATGGCGACAGCGTCGGCCGGTCGACTGCGTTCCACCTGCCAATGCTATCGACCGGCGTATGATTTATTGCGGTGCCGCTCGTAAACATTCTCGTTACAACAGTCCAGGCGCCCGCGTACGTGCGACCATAGCGCTTGTTGAATATTTTCACGCGCGTTGTTCGTCAATAGTCCGTTACAGAATGCAGCAATAGCAGCTTTTGCTATTAAGATCACTTCCGACTGTGCATTCTTCGGGAAAACAGTGTCAAGGCGACAAGGCCTGACGAAATGCTCTAGTTTAAAAAAAACGAACCTTCCTGTAAGCTTACTGTATAGTTTTATGCACGCATGAGCTTGCAACACCAGCACAGAGGAGGCTGTTTGATAAAATCACTTCGGTATTATAGTGCAGTCAATGAAAATAGTCGCTTTTATTTTATTTCCAGTAGTATGAGACAAGTAATATTTCTCTACTGTGTACCCTTAGTATACATTTTGTATTTTATTGTTTTACGGCAGTTCATGTACTAGTCTTCGGTTTTAGGATTACTGCGTACATTTCGTCTTTCATGCAAATGCAAATATTTATAGATTATATTAAACATACATATAATGTTCATGTATTGCATATGAATATCTTTCTATATGTTCTGCATGTAGCCTATCTTAATGAATTGTCATCGGCGAAATTGATACAGTGCTAGGTCGCAAAGGAGGCAGTAGTTGTAGTAGTATTAGTAGTAGTACAGTAGTAGTTTATTTGCATGACAATAACCAAATCAGTTACAGGTAGGATGAACACAATCATAAACTTACACCATGCAAACAAGGCCCTCACAGAAGTTCACAACTTATATTCTGAGGACCTTAATTACAAATATAAAGCATCCAGGGCGTCTGGAGAGAATGTGTAAGCTCCCCAGCAAGGTCGGCATGGAGCCCTCGACGTCAAAGCATTTTATGCAGTCTGGCAGAACAAAGTGGGTTTGTTAAGAGTTAGAGACGGGTTTTCTGTATAATCTGTAGGGCGGAAGAATATCTCTACTGCAGACACTGGCGGATCCAGGACTCAACGTTACGGGGGGCACATCCATTCCTTTCCCTTTCTCCCCTCTCTTCCCCTTCCCCTCCCCTTCCTTCCTTCCTCTTCCCCTTCCTTTCCCTCCCCTCCCTTTCTCCTTCCTTTCCCTCCCTCCCTCCCCTTAGAAATAGGACCTCCTTGATTGTGGCTAGGAAGTCTGGGGAACGCTTAAGGTCCCCCAGCGGGTTCGGGCGGAGCGGGCGGGCTTATTTTGGTGCATTTTAGGCATAAATTTGCACTTTTTAGAGTGCCTAAATAATGAAGAATTTCCTGTGTCTGTTTTTTATTAAAAGAATGTGGGAACTATTGGGAACTCTGCGTTCCCGTTGGGCCTTGTATTTCAGTGAGGTTGTGCCGTTATGAGACCAGTCAATTGAAATGTCCCTCCAATTAGAAATAGGACCCCCTCGATTGCGGATAGTAAGTCTGGGGAGCGCTTAAGCTCCCCCAGCGGGTCCGGGCGGGCGTATTTTGGTGAATTTTAGGCATACATTTGCACCTTTTTGAGTGCCTTCGTAAAAAAACTAAACTACCTGAAATATACACCTATATTATATTTTAAATATAATCGCAAGCGAAGCGAGCGAAACCCGCCTGATTTCCATGATCCATCGACCTTTAACAATTCCTTCTGCAGCCTGCCCTCCCTAAAACCATGATGGGGGCATGGCCGGATTGGTCTCCTTTGGATCTGCCAATGCCTACAGGCTGCAGCCAGACCTGCAGGGCAATAAGGCCTGCCGCCCACCCCCTTCCTTCTACGCATAAGGTCATGCGGCATAGATTACAGTGTTATTATAATTAACTTCAAGTTCTTCGATATTTCAAACAAAAACTATAAAAGATTGTGATGCTATTGTGAGATCCGGAACCGCGCCACTTTCCACTTTCCACATCCACTCAATCCATTTTCCATTCAATTCAAGTTATCACACACACACATCATTCCCACACATCCTTAAAAATTGTCCTAATTC
>Ga0049105_1000419_pt1 | contig 14419 bp, 7 predicted proteins | sample WorMetvaBAHAMAS1_FD_61260 | JGI IMG/M metagenome (GOLD analysis project Ga0049105, IMG submission 61260) | Worm MetaG Olavius vacuus BAHAMAS.1 | ecosystem: Host-associated > Annelida > Digestive system > Unclassified | place: Germany: Marburg | collected 2013-04-09
ACAGTTACTGATGCTGTTTTTCCTTTGGTTTTATGTTTGTACTATGTATGTATTAGCATTTCTGTGTTTGATTGCGGTTTGTCAATTTTTCAATAAACGAATATTACTATTACTGCCCATATAACTAGCCTTTCAGTGATGTGCTTTTGATGAATAGTAACATGCAACAGCACATTTAATCTATTATATGGGCCTAGTTCTTTGTTTAGTAATGCCAATTCATTATGTTAGCGTGCTCTGTTAATACCAGACACTACTGTTGTTTTCCTTCGCATTACTTGGTGGCTCTAAAATTTTTGAACCAGTTTATAGCGGATAGCATTCAGTGGGTGGGCAATTAAAATAATTGCAATTAACTCGGTAGCATATATCATGTACTATTTCTGGGTATAATGGCCTGTCACAGTTTAGAGACGATACAGGCGAACCCTCGATACGTGTGCCAGAACTAATCTCGTAGCATTCCCGCTAGCCCAATCAAGCTGAAAACCCCCTGCAGACCTGGAGTTGAACCCAGGCCAGCGAGAGCTCTCAGCCCCGTCGGCCCAGCAGACACTGGCCTATTAACAGTGGTTTAACCCACTGAGCCACGGGGCCAAGTGCCTGTTGGTGTTATAATGCTTTGATACTGTTGGTTGGGCTTCAGAAGGGCATGAAATTAGGAAAAATTCTTATGTTGACAATACTGAAAGCTTTCCTTAGGTAGTCACGTGGGAAACTTTGTCCATTTTGGTGAAAATCAAAATCTGGTCTGGTTAAAATAAACGTGACATTAGCAGTGGCAGTGATGGTGATAATAGTTGAAGTTGTCGTACACGTAGTATAATCGAGCCAACCTGTATATCCGCATGAACTCATGAACCAATACCATTAGTCTGTTATCTGTATCCTGCATTTTCAAGATGTTTTGGCCACAACTGAAGCTTGGACTGTTGGATGTTGTGCTTTGAATCAGTCGGCTGCTGCTACGTGGAACTGTATTCCATTTGACATTTGTTATTGTGTTATTGTGACATTACTACTTTTAAACATAGACTTAAGACATACATATTAAAGTTAGCCTTTGGCACTTAGTTATCATATCCCCTTGTGTATGAAATGCAGAAGTTATTTATCAATGTATTCTTCTATTAGTTTCTTAATAAACAATTGTCTGTATCAGGTGTTGGACCACGACCAGGAGAAGGAGCGCATGTGATAGATTATGGACATGGCCAGCAGCGTGATGAGCCTCGCGATGAGGGATCACGTCATTTGAGGTGTGTTTCAAGTCTCCGTTCTGACTCTGTTAGTATGTCTGGCTGCCTCTGGCGTTTTCATCGGTGATAAGTTAAAGTGCTGCGATCGGTTGCTTTTCGTTTCACTAATGCTGTGGTCACTCTGGTCTCCAGCCAGTTGTTTAGCAGGTACTTGAAGTAGTTGCCTTGTCTCTTGTTTCTCTGTGAATGATGGAGCACTGCGCTGCAGGCGGACCTTTCACATTTAGCTGGAGGATACACCAGACTGGATCGATGGTTACAGAGTCTTAACTTGGGGCTTCTTGGCTATTGTTGGCGATTCGAACTCGATCCTGCTTTTGTTGGATTTGGTCAGAAAGTGACATTATTCACTTTTGTGGTTAACAAGGTGACCACTTGTCTAGAAGAGCCGGAAAAATGTCATGGAACAGCTGTCAGAGAATTGTCAGGTAATTGACAGAAAGTGTGTGATATTTTACTGTTAAATGTGAGGTGGGTAACTGCAACTGAACGATTTTTACGGCATACAATACAGCGTCAAACATGAAGTCACCACAGAAAAGTCCAGTAGTCACAGCAGGTAACTATTAAGTAACACTAACAGTAATATGAAAAAAAGACTGTTAACATTATCAAAGCACATGTTCAAAGTGTCGCCCATCAGCTCTCATACAGATGTGCAGCCGTCCACGCTACTGGTTAATTGCCTCATCGATGCAGCAATCGGGTGCCGCTTCAGGTCAGCAATGGAATCTCACAACTTCTTCAAAAGCCTATTTAAACTTCTGACATTACAGCATTTATCAGGAAACTTAAGAATTAACTTTTTAGCTCCATAACCTTTAAATTTGTATAAATTTTCTATCAATATGCGATCTTCAGCACTAAAAACTATGTTTACAGCAAAGCATCGTCTGTTATTGAGCAACTCTTAAGCTGGTCCTCGCCTGACAAAAACACTTACCTGTTTTTTAACAAGTAAGTAATTACTGTCATGCTGCAAATTCCTTCAGGTATGTTTCTCCCAATAATTAGCAAAATATGACAACATCTGACAAAGCTATCACAAAAATAAAAAGGGTGACGTTTTTTTCTGAGACACACTGTATCTACGTTTGTATGTGCAGGGATGGTGGTGATAGTCGACGATGGGTGGACGATGAACCTGCACCATTGCGAGACCGCCGGCAGCGAAGTCCCGATGCTAGACGCGAGTTCCGTGACTCACCTGACCTGCGCCGAGGAGATGGCCGACCATTTGGAGAGGAGTCTAGTTTTGATAATCGGGGTTTCCGACCACACAGTCGCTCACCACCGTGGCGGCAAGATGCAACTCGAGACAGAAGTATGTTGGTTGGGTTGCCAAATTTCTCGACTACCGTAATATTTACCGTCGGTGTGCTGCTGCTGTTTTGTGTGTAAACTAACGGGTCATTTATCACTGACTGATATCTCAGCACAACTTTCATCTTCGTTGTTGGTTATTGTTAGAGAGGCCAGTTTATCATTCTGTCTCAGGTCAGGCCTTATTAATGTATCTCAGAGGCTGAGAAAGACTGCTTCTGCTGCTGTATGTGGGCTTAGTTATGAAAATTTGTAGAACATTGACTGTATGAGGACTGTAGTCACCTGTCAGCCGTCCTTTGTGATTGGCTTGCCAGGTAGAGTGTGTACGCATTGGTCTGTCTGGGAATTGTTGCAAAACCTTGTGGACACTTCATCAGTAAAGAGACATGTATTATTTTTATTTCTTTCAACTTTGTATTTATTAACCAAAAAAATGTAAACTTGACATTGGAACCAGTGACAAGTCACCTTTGTCATTTGTCTACTCTGTCTGTTATGATTTCGTCCAAATTGTCTTAGTAGCAAAAGTATAATTTCCAATAGTCAATATGTTCAGTACTTTATTTTATGGTTGCGTTTTTTTGTTACTTTTGCTGTTTTTTAAATTTTTATTTTTAAATCGCTCATTATCGCATGTATTCGTTGCTACGTTGTGTGTAGGTCCGTTAGGCAGATCGCATGACAGTGATCGATATCCACCGTCGAGGAGTAGCGGCTTTGATGGGGACCGTCCTCGGGAACGTGAACGTGACTTTGGCGTGGGCCGTCCAGATAGAGAATCAGATGATACGAGAAATCGGTGAGAACTGAATGTGTGTTGTCGACTTGACGGTTTTCTGATGAGCTCGTTTTGTAGTCCACATATGTAAGTTTTTGTTAAGTTATGTCACTATATCGATATTACTGCCAATCTTTAGGCAGTAGGCTGTCCTGCGTGACAGGCTGTTTATTGTATATGATTGTATACGTATACATGTATTATATGCTTGTAGGGTTGAGCGGATGTCTTAACCACATTAAAGGAACTATTATTATTATTATTATAACATCTGAAGGTGTTATTCTCTGAATATATGTTGGATTGTGACTTGTAGCTGTCATAACTTTTTCATTGTCAAGTGTTTGTTTAGTTTTCTTTCAACTCGCAGCCCTATACAAATATTCATTTGTAACAATAATAACTATAATTATAATGAACAATGCTGTGGCATGTATAGTGGACCGGAGGTGAGAGGATTTAGAGGAGAGCCGCCAAGAATGCCTCCCCCACCACGACCGCCACCGGTAGAAACCCGCGTGGAGACCATTCAGGTCGATGATCTGTTGGAGCCGCCAAGCCGCTATGGTCGACCAGATCACATTGTAGTGATAATACGAGGTCCACCTGGTGCTGGAAAGACTTATGTCAGCAAGCTGCTTAAGGTTATTAGTTAGCTTGACAGCACTGTTTTTGTCAACATAACTCAGTAACGATAATAGTTTGAACTTCTTGAAACTCTTGAAACTATGCATCGAGGTTTGTCATGTAAATATTTTGTGACCTCTGACTTTATAACTGGGAATTTTGAACGAGAACCGATCTTCAGCGTTTTAAGAATTATTTGATGTTAACTTAGTAGAGTACTCTGTACGTGTCGTTACATGTTACAGTGTTAGCGTAATTAAACGTGTGGATTGTGATTATACAGGACAAGGAGATCGCAAGTGGAGGCACTGCACCACGAATGCTGTGTCTCGATGATTATTTTGTTGTTGAGATCGAGAAGGTGGTCACGGATCCAGAGACTGGGAAGAAAGTCAAGAGAATGGTAATTGGCTTGAAAATGCTGTTTATTAAGAGCCACACAGCATTAGCTTCTGGCTGTCTCGTTTATTGTGTGGTCCTCTTGCCTCCAGCGTACACTTCTGAGCAGCGATGATTTTCTGGAATATAAGAGGGAAGATCGTCAGAACTGTTATGAAAGCTATTGAATACTGCAGCATTAGGGAGAGAGCTAAGTCACATGTTCTAATGCTGCCCGAGACTTACTAATGTGAGTAATATGAGACTTTGTCAATGAAATTCAACTGTTTAAAACTTCGGCTTTTTTTACAAGGGTGGAGGATCAGTCTGGACATTTACAGGGTTCAGAAAGTTAAGATTCGGCAGTTTTCTGCAACTTTTATGTGACACCTGTGACAGGTGATGGAGTACGACTATGATGCTGCAATGGAAACGTCGTACCAGGTGAGTTTTCTGAAGAGCTTCAAGCGACAGATTGACGACTGCTACTTCAGTTTCATCATTGTTGATGCTGTTTTCGACAAAGTCGCACAGCTTGAGGAGTTCTGGAGTTACGCCATGTCCAAGGGCTTCCAGGCAAGTTTTCTTTCTGTTCATGTTGCTCTGGCAACTACAAACTTTGATTGTCATGTTGGTATTATGTTCTGCTGGTGTGTGAATGTGATAGTTCGAGGCAAATTTGTTATTATGACGTAATTGTACTAAATAAGTTTAAGGAAAATTTTTGATTCTTAAGATTTTGTCAACAATACATCACCAGTGGAATTTTATTTTGATGGTGGACTGGTGAAAATCGTTTTCCTCAGTTATTTTGGCTCTCATTTGTTTTCTTTGCGTGGTTGTAAAGCATGTTTTCTGTTTACCTGCGTTTGTGTCTGCGTGCTTTGTATTCAGGTGTATGTCGCCGAGGTTACTGCTGACGTTGCCGTTTGTACAAAGCGCAATACCCACCAGCGCAAACAAGCTGAGATACAGAAAGTACGTCGTTGCCGGGCATTTTTCAGTGATGATATCATTTTGACGACTATTGCATTTCATTATTGGGTTTGTTTCAAAGGATAGAGGAGTATCACAGTGGCGATATATTTAGCCGGAGTGACAGCAATCTAATGTAATGGAATCTTGTCTGGGATTTTTCGAGTTTACTCATTGGCATAAATCACACTGTCACATTGTGACAGTGTGGCTTCCACAGTACCTAGCTGAAGATTGTCAGCTCTTGACCGACATTGGCCGCCGATCACTGCGATCGGCTGATGTCTTGAAGTGTGCCACAATGAGAACACGAACGCGTCTCGGAGACAGGAGTTTTTCCGTTGCTGGACCATGTCTCTGGAACTCTCTGCCTGTCGCATTACGTGACAGAGACATCTCACTTGCACAGTTTAAGAGACTTTTGAAGACACTTTGGTTTGTGTAGGGCTGCAGTGCATAGTAACTGTTGCTTTTTTGCGCCATGTACAAATATTCTTACTTACTTACTTACTTACAATGTAAGAAAAACATAAAATGGCGAGAACACATTGTCAGGAGATGATTTCTGGAATATTGCTGTAAACCTACTCTGACACTGTATTGATATCTTCATGTCATATGTAATAAATTAATAATACTACTACTACTACTGATAATACTAATAACATTGATAATAATGTGCTCTTTTTATATGTCATAAGGGCATAACTCTAGAAGCTGTCATATGGTGATTTTACTCATCATCTGGCTTGAAGACACAGTTCACGTGTTGAAGACACCATGCACGTGTCGTTTGATGTCTGTGTAGATAATTGACGGATGGGAAGAAACGCCAAAGCATTACATGCGGCTCGACTTGCGTTCATTATTACAGGAGGCAGCCATTGAAAATGTGAGTGTGAAGTGTTTTTGTCATCTCAGTGGCCTGAAACACACATTTCTGTTCTGTGTTCTGAGCTAAATATTGGAAATCGTGTACAAGTGTTTACTCTGCACCGCTACTGCAGGTGTGTGTAACCTGGCCTAATTTTGCGATTATTCCTTTCATGCTCCATAAATGGGGAGTGCTCAGTGTTAAAACCAGTGGAGATCAGTAAGTTGATACATGAGAACAGTAGTGTTAGGTGTGGCTTAATAATTTAGTTCTATCACGTGTTCTGCTACTGTATTAATTTATATCCATAACACACTTGGCAACAAGAGCTTTTCTGTTGCCAGTCTGCGGCTGTGGAACAATCCACTGTGTTACTTACGACAGGACGTTAGCTATAGACAGTTCGAGTGCCAATTCAGAACATCTCTGATTAGGAGTTAAGGTCTGACAATGGCTTTCCTTCAGTGCTTTGACACTGTTGGTTTGGTCATATGACCTGTAAAATTGTCCCCGATATGACCTATAATGTGTTTGGTGGGACGTTAAACCTTGCTCAATCAATCAGTCTGACGATGGCATGTCATGGCTGTTTGTGCATCTTAGAAGTACTCTCCCATACTTACTTACTTACTTATTTTGCATGACAGGTGGAAATGGAGGACACAAGCATGGATGTCATGGAAGAAAAATCGGCTGATAACAACGGCGATGATTCTGCCAGCAAAGATGACGAAGATGATGTTGATCCACCGGTAATGCAGTTGAATCCAGTGTGACTATGAATTATGTACTTTCCATGAGTGCTTTGTTTTTCTCGTTAATTGACCACGTATTATGAACGCTGTTGATCTCTTATCGATATTTCGTTTTGAAATACGTGTATCGTATTTGACCTTAATCCTTTCCGTGACTGTCGCAGCAAAGAGTATATTTTTTTCTGCTTCGTTTGCCGTTGCCGTGAGACAGACGTCTGCCAGTGTCGTGCCCATCGGTTCATTATCTTCACACTGTATCCCTCCCGACGAATACTTGCATAATCTTGAAGAATTCGACAGTATGAATTGTGTGTAATATTATTCTGAGTATGTTTTCACTCTATGAAAGGTGCTTTTTACGTGTATTCGGTATGAAGTATAAGGAAAGAGGCGAACGTGCAAGCGAGGAAAAAGTCAGTGTTGAAGTAGGTGTATTTCGGTGTCGTTATTTGGCAGCTAATTACAACTGTGTAACTGTGATGTCATATTGTTGTCACGCCTTTCGTTAGCAGGGTTATCACAAGAGCAAGTGGGAGTTGGACACCTCTGAGGAGCATCTCGGTAAGTTTGCTGTCTTATTCACATAACATCTAATCTTTTATTAACTGTAATTGTGTTTGATGTTGGCTGTGTGAAAGGCAGCAGTGTGACTCTTTGTTTATCACATGCGACTGAGGTGACACCTTCGGAGGTAAGTTCTTAGTGTCGGATGCAGGACGTGGTAAGTTTCCGGGTAAGTAGACGAAATGGCTGCTAGTACACAGTTTGTATTATTTTTGTATCAAGGAACAGTGTCCTTCCCTATCCTACGGGAGAGTTTCATCGGCCAACCTTCTCTGCTGTGGCCCTGTTAGTCATGGCCCAGTGCATGAAGGGGAAAATAACAAAAAAGTGACATATTGGGTTTAAATTTCAAAGGAGTGACACTAATATTACCCTAACCCTACCCTAGTTGTCGCTTCACTGTTATGGTATTTATTGTTATTATTAATAAAATTATTATTACAAATGAGCATTATTAGTGCTGTGAGTTAGAAGCCAAGAAGACTGAAGTTATGGTATTTGGCAAGGAAGGTGAGACTCGGCATGAACAAGTTTCCGAGTAGTTTGGTTAGCATCATTGGCCGGGCTCCTGTGCTGACATCCTGTTAGTGTGGACTCGGTGCACTCTCGAGTGATATAACGCAGGATGGTCAGGATTCAGAATATCTGTAGACATATTTTCGAAGATGAGTTAAATGCGAGAAGCAGAGGTGCTGGGACGATGATTTTGCTAACTGGACTGGAATGATGTTGCCACACTGCACAACAGTGGCAAGCAGTAGGAAGAGCTGGAAAGAATAATGCTGCATCGAATTGATCCGTGATCTCTGAGCTTCAGAAATAAAAATGGAACTGGACACGGACATGGACAGTGAAGGAGTAAAAGAACAAATAACAAAATGGTGACCAATCAGGATGTATTTCAGAGGACTGATGCCAATATATACACTCTGTCTCCAAAAAACGAGCCACCCTATTGTGACAATAATTTTGTCAAATCTTAACCGATTTTCAAAACTCTTTCACTGCTGGAATGTTTGTTAAATTATCAACAAAACAGTATAGACCATTACCCACCACACCTAAAATTTGTTGCCACATTACCTTGAAAAACGTAAATCTTTAAATATGTTGCATTTTTGCATATTATACTGTGTTCCAATAAAAGGCAGCTGCCAAACTCATGGTGATAATTTCATAATGTCTTAACTGAATGCCTGCCTTGCGTGAGATTTCATGGACAGTTAAGTGAGTCTGTGGCGTATATTTTGACTCAGAACCAGATAGTTAACCAGGTCAACATTTTCTGCAGTGGTCTGCCACATCCTGCGAGTCTGTTAACCGTGCTGGTGTCTCAACTGTTTTCAGCAGCCTGCTAATACCGGGTACTACTTTTTGTGCACCATTTGTTTGGAAATTCATTCATCAATTCCGTCACTTTATAGCCCTTCAACTGATAGAATTTTTTGATCAAAATCTTATCTTTGTTGCTGAAACCATGTTTACAAACACTGCGGTGACATAAAGGCAGTGACATAATTCTGATGCGACAGTTTCTCGAGGTAGTGCGGCAATATATTCTAGGTGTGGTGTGTAACGTTATATATTGTTTTGTTGCAGATTTAATATACTTCACAGCAGTGAAATAATTTTGAAAATTGGTTAAGATTTGACAAAATTATCGTGACAATAGGGTGGTACTTTTTTGAGACACAGTGTATATTACTCTAACCTAACCCTATTTGTCATCCCAAATCCCAATGTTATATCATTTATTTCACTCCTTTGAACAGGCCTGTTGATGTGTGTTGTCCCGTTCATTCTTCCATTTTTTTGTGAATTATATTTGGTCGATGAATGTCTGCCGGTTCTTACCTGCAGTTTCTTTGTTCCATATTGCACGTCCTGCCAAATTTTCGGTATTATTGATATAGTATGTAGTAATTTGAATAAGCTTCCTGCCTCTCCCTTCACAAAACTTGATTTGTAGCCTAGCTGCTGAAAGTTGTAGTGGCCAGCATGCGCAATCTGTGTTCCCCATTATAACAAAAAAAGTATTAATTATTACATATTACAATAAAGTATCAATTATTACTTATTTTGTCATAGCAGTGCATTTAAAAAGCACAGCATTACTACTCGTGAATGTTAATGGAAATTGTCACACCATCTGTTGATTTTACATTTATCTTAGAATGTTTTAAAGCCAGAATGTTTAAAAAGACAAATGTTTGCCCTATGTGGAACCACTTTCCACTAACAGATGTTGCCATATATTTTGTCACAGTATTTTTTTCCTTCGGGGTGGACTACGTCCAGCGCTGAGGCCGTCCATCAATTGCGGTCCAGTGCGCAAATTTTTTTGTCACAGTATGTCCGTATGTAACTTTATCTCCTGAAATCCAGCAGGCATGAAAATCCATTGTCCCACCTATCCGATCCTGTCTCGCTTATTAACTAGACAATTTCTTACGTGAACAGAGTACAGGATTGTCCAAAAACTGAACTGTTTTTTTGAGTGAGTGTATCTTTGAAATTAGAACATGGAAATGTAATATGAGCTCAGTCAGACAATACTAAGTCATTGATGAAATTAAGCATTTTCAACAAAATGCAAACAACGGAATGATGTCATTCAGCACGGCACTGCGAGAAGACTTGTGACAACCTCTGTTAACTGATGATAGCATGGCCAGTGAGCAACAAAATTTCAACAGCCTACTTTTGAGATATCAGCTGATTCTCCAGGAGATGAGACATTTGCTCACTGCTCAAAGCACACCATCTTGCCTTTTGTAGGCATAAAGGATAAGTATTACTGAACTTAACAATTAGGCCACCAAACAGTCCAAATTTCTCAAGGTGCTCCATATCACGATTCTTTTGCCAGTAAACGGGCTGCTGCAGTGCCGCTGAAATTGAGTACTCGGTTGGACTCGGGTGTGGACTGTTTGGTGGTCTAATTGTTAAGTTTAGTAACTCTGATCCATTATGGCTACAAAAGGCAAGTTTGTGTGCCTTGAGCAGTGAGCAAATGTCTCATCTGCTGGAGAATCAGCTGATGTCTCAAATTACCCTGTTACCTTGTAGTACATTATAACATTTGCATGCATTGTGTCTCAAAAACCCCCGGTTACATTTTTGAAATTATGCCAAAATGTATCCAAATATTAATGATTTTGATACACAGACTCTCAAAGTATTCTTCGCTTAAATAGATTTCTTGTTTGCGAGATTTGTTGAAAGTGGAGAACCAGCTGAGGTTTTTCTCATGGCAATCAGAGCATAAACTAATGCACTGTAACTGATGATATGGTTTTTTGAGCTTTGAAGAAATAACACACTCTAGCGTTTAATCATAGTTGTTTGATTGTTTTGCATCAGAGGACATATAACACAAAATGCAACGTCAGAGTTCACAGGAAACAGCCTGCATGAATAGTAAATACAAGTCGAAACATGATCTTATGCACTGTTATGCAGCTCCATTACTGAGATACAGTGTAATGTTGTGATCCACAAACGTAAGGTTAGTCTTGCCAAGGTGGACCCTGCTGCCGACGCTATAAGAGAAATGCTTCCTGCCCTTGAACAGTCTTTCAGCTGGAAGTCACACCCGACAGCTACATCAGTGCAGACACGATTGTTCTGTATGTTTATGAACAGTAAAGATTTTTTCATTTGAGAACCAAATACATGCCACGTTGTCTGCAGTCATTTGTGAATTGAGTCATTTTTATGCAGCAAGCATTGTTCTTATCTACGTCTCACAGAAGTTCAACTCCGACACATTGAAATTTCTCGAGATGCAAGCTTTGTTAGTCATGTGCAGAATCAGACTCGACCATCGGTGCAGTGAATTTCTAGTTGACTGTTACTGCCATAATCAGCTGAGGATTCCAGTGTTTTATCGTGTGCAAACTTGACCTGTACAGTTAATAGCGACCTGTTGAAATGATGTGCCATTATTTATGACATTATTCCGTTATTTGCATTTTGTTCATAGAATACACATTGGGTGTCCTGCTCATTCTGATATGAGGCTTTAATTTATTTTACAGCTTCTCAAAAACCGTCCACTATTAAAAAGTGTATCAATTGCCTGTTGAACCTTCAGCTAAGTAAGTTAATAAGATAGATGTTGTTCGGTTTAGTTCAGTTATTAACTGACTGACACAGTGTTGGGGATAAGTTCGGGAGATGAGAATTAAGATTTTGGCTACATTAATAACTAGTGTGACTTAGTGGTTCCAGTGTCTGCCAGTGGTCTACATTTTGAAATAAGATATTTGTGTATGGTGATGATGGATGTAAGATGGCACCGACTGAGAAGTGATGGGAGAGTAGCGATGAAACAGCTGTCCAGCTTTGCAAGAACCCGTTAATTAAAGTACTGTGATTACTGGAGTACAACAAGAAAGTGAAGTCGTGATTTGTGGAGTACCTGACTTTGAACGAATGAAAATGGAAAAATGTTGGCAGTCATTGTATGATATGGTGTGGCTATTGCATGGAGAATATGATGCATATAGTAGGTGGAAAAAATGGACTGGTCACTACAGGAAGGTTTAGCTGGTTTCATTTTCAACAGTGATTGGTTTGGTCTGAGTATCTTCCAAAGAACGATGCTACCAGAACAGTATTCAGTGACACTGTCCAGTACTACGCTGAGCACATGAGGTGACTAAAATATCATGTTGAGTTGACGAATAAGAAATATTTGCTGATAGGACATGAATTATAAAACTCTGTAGAGAAAATGCATACACTGCCTCTTAAAGAGATAACACATATGCGAGATAAATGTATAAAGCTTGTAGAAGACTGTTATAGGCGACGTAGTTGCAAATCTAAAACAACAACAATTCACCGTTTCGTTAGATTTGTAAATAACTGTTTCGTCACTACTGTTCTACTGAGCATGGAGTGATGATACAACTCGCTGTACTTCGGCATAGAAGATGGTTTGATGAGCCGCCTGCAGTCAGTTCAGAATGTTGCCGCACATCTCATGACTGGAGTCAGGCGGTGCGAGCACATCACGCCAGCCCTACGTCAGCTGCACTGGCTGCCAGTCCACAGACGAGTGGATTTCAAGATATCCATCCTTGTCTATCGTTCGTTGGCTGGCACCGCTCCTGACGAATGTACGCTGGTTACCGCCGCTGGCCACCATCCTCTGTGGTCTGCTGACAATCGAACGTGCTTGGTCAAGAGATCACGCAACCAGTTCGGTGACTGCTGTTTTGCCACCGCCGGGCCAACACTGTGGAACAGTCTGCCTGAACAGCTTCGGCAACTGGACATCACCTTTAGACAATTCAAACGATCGTTGAAAACGTTTATGTTTGGTTAGTTGGGCCGTGGCGCCCTGTGTCTGAACGTTAAGGGCGCTGACTAGAAATCTTCTTACTTACTTACTTACGTACAGTACATTACAAATCTAACGAAATGGTGAATTTTAGCTGATTTAGATGTGCAGCTGTGTCACCTATAAACGTCTAATATAAACTTTTTTTACATTTATATTTGCTGTTTTTTATTCCTCTATATGCCTAAATTAGGTGCCTGCAGCATCCCATAACGTACCAGAGCGGAGTAACAGTACATTTAATTTTTTGTTAACGTGATTGTTACTGCACTTTTACACAAAATACCTGGCAGACTGATGCACCCGGATAACTTAATTTGTTTTCGAAGTACTTTAACTGCCCACCACTAGACCTTATATTGCAGTTCAGCACATGACATCATTATGACATCAGTAACGGGCTTAACGAAAACTTTGCTCAAAACCATTATTTATACTATTATGAATTGAATTACAACCAACATCACATTGCACAAATGTCAATATACCGCTCAAGTTCTCTGTGTCTGGTGTCTTGTCTAACCTGAAGTTTTGCCATCTTGGCCACGTTTCAGATCATTTTCGCTACTTTTAGTGCACATGCGCAGATACGGCTGTAAGACTACTTTCAGTTTTAAAAATTTAACCCCAAATGTTGAGTTCTTCGTGCCCAATTTCCTACGGGATGGGAAATTTTACAAATTGGATTTTGAGCTCTGTGTGTGCTAATGTGTTTACGGGTTTTCCCTAGGCATCCACATGAAAAAAGACGCTACATAAAGTCACAGAGAGGTTATATTTCACCTATTGGCGGGGAGTTCCCCACCCAACCAAATTCAGCCAAAATTGGCACTCTAGTAAGAATCATACCAAGTTCGGTACTGATAAATCGAAGGAACACAAAGTTACAGAGGTTCCAATTTTGCCTTGCTTCATAGGAATAGCTTGTTGTCTATAACACTGTATCATGATGGTGCTACAGCTACATGTGAAAAGTAACATGAAAACGTTGGCAGTAACATTTCATGTATCTCCCATATGTTTGTATGTCCAAGGGTGGGCATTGCACATGTGTGACCCAACCTTATTATTATGACCATGCTCTGGATTTTATGCTGTATGTTTTATGAGAAACGTTTATCAAAGTTAGCCTATTCTGTTCTATTGCCACTGACACTTGATGACTTTGTATATGTGTCCCAACGTAATTTGGCCTTTCTTAGTTTTCAAAACGTAGGAGGATCCATGGGGAGGGCGATGGGGGTGATCGCCCCACTAGTGCTTTGAAAGCACTGAAATCTGCTTTTGGCTGTGACTTTACCCCAGACCTTGTTGGGGGAGCTCATAGACCCCGAAGCGACTCCAAAATATTTTTCTCGCTCGCTCGTGGGGAAATCTCGCTCGCTTTTCTCGCTTAGCGAGCTTTTTCGAGAGAGTGTGCATTGGACTACGTAATGTACCCGCGATGGCAGTTCTGAGCCCCATCGCTGACCGGGGGTTCCCAACAAATTCACTGTAGTGGATGACCTCTGTTCGTTGAAATCCTTTAGAAGA
>Ga0049105_1000420_pt1 | contig 14383 bp, 10 predicted proteins | sample WorMetvaBAHAMAS1_FD_61260 | JGI IMG/M metagenome (GOLD analysis project Ga0049105, IMG submission 61260) | Worm MetaG Olavius vacuus BAHAMAS.1 | ecosystem: Host-associated > Annelida > Digestive system > Unclassified | place: Germany: Marburg | collected 2013-04-09
AGATAGGATGTCAGTTACTATTAATCACTAATAGGAAATCGCAAACGGGCTTTCGATTGGTACCGATCTCGATGACCTTGAATGACCTTGAACGCCGTAATAGCTCTTATTTAGCGTTTTTTACGGAATTCGACAGATTTTCAGGCCGATTATATTACAGTGGTTGAAGATAGACCTATAATTTTCGTAAAGTATTGTCTCCCAGTTCCAGTCTTCTACTTTTGTCGAAAACTGTAACGCACCCAGCAGCGCGGTCTCTCTGCGATAGCTGAGCATCTTGTAAAAAGCTAAAATCAAAAGAATGAGCTATCGGTAATACAGCAATATACGCCAGCGTTTACAAACAAATTAAGACTGAAAAAAAACTTTCCGAGTGAAAAGTTCTTAACTACAGCATTATGAAAACACATATACAAAAAAACCGTAATATATTTTTCATTACATAATTCTTTCAAGAAAAGTTCTTGTGTACGTATGTTGTTCTTCTTCAGAAAAAATCGTTACTGGAGGCGAAAATTTAGGTCAACTACTTGTGCTGGTATAATCTTTGTGAAGTCGACGGTTTATTTATACCTTGCATATTCTACGTAAGTTGCACGTTAACGCGCTGTTGACGATCAAAGCTTTTGCAATAGGCGTAACTGCTATACCAGGTACTGATAAACTTAATTTCAGTCGGTGTCATAGCAAATCAAATGCAGTATGCCTATAACACATGTATCTCATGCAGCGTCGGGCTTTACGTTTAATTTTACTGTTGTGCGGGACATCACACTTTGTGTAATCGCCGCACATCGCCAAAATCAGCAATCTCACCAACATTATATCGATTTTGTAGCCTTACATTACACCCAAATTTCGCGAGTATATGGGTAAATATATAGGCTGCTGCTTGCCAGTCATGAAGACACAACAGTTTCAAACACGACAATCGTAGGCCTACTTTTTTATTTATAATCAACGTGACAAAGGGCGGGTTGCGCCACTTACATGTCACACAGTACAAGAAAGGTACATATAAAGTAATACACACAAAATTAGGAGTAACTTAAAAACTAAATACTTAATGTACTTCTGCGCTTTTTGTGCAACAAAATCTAACGATTAAAAAGTTTTACCCCATAATGATGGCAGGGTAAGAAGAAATTTAATAATAACTAATACGGAAAAGACCAACATACTAGATCTTACCTGACGAAGATGAAAGTTATTAAAGCGATTGCACCAGTCACTGATGATACAATTATCGTCGTGTAGTCTGCATGAACGTAATTACGCTCGTGTCATATTTACTCATTAACACAATAAAATTATTACGATTAACAACAGCATCACCAATAGCAAAACGCACACAAGCTAAAACGCAACAAAACACCTGCCGAAACTAATTATTATTTATGACATCAGTCGTACCAAAGTACACAAATAAAAATAAATTTTAAAAAGTGCAGAATAAAAGAAAGTTACACTGTCATGCATAAACGGCTTACAGTTTGTACATCAGACTTTAAAATATTAATCTTAAAACGATTTTATTTAACCGGCTGTACATGCGAAACGGATTAATAACTCACTTTTTTTTCGTCGGCAATGATATTGCTATGATGACATACCCCGCATTGGTGGAGGGCAAAGTTCACCTACGAATCCACATTCCGGAATGTCTGGCGGAGGTTTGGTGAACATTCCCCAAGTCAGCGGCAAATACACCGTCACCATCTGAAAAAAAATACTCAACTACATGCAGATTGTAGAGTGATTATTGACCGCAGTGTAATTGATTCTGTAGAGCAGCGTAGCATATTGATTATCTCAAACTATCGAACTGCCTGTATAAACTACTGCTGCGGACGATAGGTCTATCGATTATTCGATATGCCTCTCTATTGTCGTGCATAGTGAACCTGCTTCGGTTCACGTCAGATGTAGGAATCGAGTCTCAGCATGGTTAATCCACAGAAACAACAAGGTTAAAGTTGAAGTTAATTCTGTGAAATGTGCCGAAACTCGATTTCTACATCTACTCACGTCCACGTGCATGGCGGAGCTTCGCTGTCGCGGGACCGTCTCTGTGGAACAGTCTTCCTGCTGCTCTACGAAGACCGGAGATGACACTGCACACTTTCAGGCGACAACTCAAGGCCTGTCTGTTCCACATCTGATGTGTCGACGAACAGCAGAAACATCCACCGCCGCCCGACACTGTTGTGGCGATTTTCGTTGTCTCCGTTGACCAGTTCTATGGGATTATATGTATTAAAATATGTGACCTTTTCATAGCATTATGAAGACGAAATCTCTCAGTTTTTTTAATAACTGCATCTGCAGATCTTAATATTTCTACGTATTTGAGTTCGTAACTCGTGCGATTTGCATGCCGCTCATAATGCTGATTCGACAATAGACTCAGCCTTAACCATTTTCAAGTTCGCAGTCTGTAGAACTAAAAGCTATGCTTCTCACACATAGTGAAAAATGACCAGGGATGTTAAGGTCTTAAGATCACTAGTTGGTCTTGGTCTCGGTCTCTGTCTCTCAATAAAATCGATCTTGGTTTCGGCCTCGGTCTCATACGTTTTGGTTTTGTCGTATCAAATCGATGGTGTGTTCCTCAAGCGTAGTGACTTCTGACTGTTCTGTTAGTATTCATATCTGGTCATTGTAAATATTTTATTAAGCTTAGTAAAAAAAGTCGTCATCATTATCGATTATTCGTCGTTTATTATTTCAAAAGCATGCCGAAATTTTACTTTCACGTGCAATTGAATTGAATTGACTAGACTATTCTGGTCTCGGTCTCGTTGTTTTTGGTCTCGGTCTCATAACAGTTTTTTTGGCAGTGGCGGATCCAGGGAGATGCGGGGGATTTTGGGCATGTATGATTGCAAATGTCTTACAACACCAGGTTGCAGACAATGCACACCAGTAGATGTCAACAATAAGTCGATTTTTCATTAATAATAATTATTATTCATTGCTTAATGCGAAATGCATTACTTACCGTGTCTGTTTTTCCTTATTAATACGTGCAAGCGCCTGCCCTTGTTTAAATAGCAGTAGCTGCTGAACATTTTGTTACAGTGAAAACTGTGCTAACATTATCATTGTTACGTGATCACTGTACAAGTGCGTCACAACTTGCGTGTGTAATGTGTATCCAGCAGACTACAAGATTAACTACATGTAATTAATTCACTACCAGTCGGTATTATAAGCGAAAATGTCAACGCTGAAATTGGTAAACAGATAATAATCACACTTACTTACTTACAACGGTTTAGGGTTCAGCTGTATCGACTATAGCACTCTAATCCAGTTCAGTTAGTTTTTATATACACATTTTTATGTAGCGTTTTATTTACCAATGTTTCTCTGTTCTCAGTTTGATAGAAAGCACCGTTACAATCTCGCTAGCCACATTAAGCCTATACATGAGGTGCAAAAAACTGAAGCTCTCGCTAATTAGCTAAATCCTAGAGCAATTCCACAGCAAGATTGGATAATTGGGATTACTTGCCCGCCACAACGAATTTATGATAATATTTAGGCGCCAGAAACCAAATTTCAGATTAAATTGTTTGTAGCATCACAAAAAGTGCTCAGCTGTTCGGGGGTTTTGCCCCCGAACCCCCCACCAGAAACTCTGCCCCTGGACCCCGCTGGGGGCCCCCAGACCCCCGCTGCATCCCCTCACAGAAATCCTGGATCCGCCACTGTTTTTTTGGTCTCGATCTTCGTCTCGGTCTCGCACTCTCTGGTCTCGGTATTGGCCTTGGTCTCACTATGTTCTGGTCTCATTAACAAGCCTAACAAGCTCCGCTACCGCGAAGTGCACAGCACGTCCGTCGTGCTTAGTTGGTGTACTTAATGACATTTATCGAGAGACAGTCCACAGATCAACAGCTAATCAACCACTTTTAAGTAGGGATTGCAATCCCGGACTGATTTTCCCGGGATTTTGGGATTGAAAAATGCCAATCCCGGGATCCCGGGATTGAATCCGACGATTGAGTCCCTGATTTTGAACTAGTAAAAATTACCTCTAAAAGTTTTGTTTTGGTCTCATGATGAGTTCTTAAATCTTGATCTATCTGCTGGAGCCCTGTTTTGACATATTATTATGTGAATAATTAATTGTAAATATTTTTACCTTTCTAGTTTCTTGTCGTATGATACAATTTCACCATTATTTAATGTAAAGCGGAATTTAGTAATTTCTATTAAGATTCAAGATCGAAATATGTTTTTTTTTGTTTTTAAAGTCGTTAAAATTGTTAAATTTAGTGCAACAATAGGCGAATTGTTATTGATAAATTCATCAAACTATAGATAATTCTATATGTATTTCATACAAATGTAAGCCTATTCCACTCTTGCGCTATTCTTACAATTACCGGTAGCCTAACATGATAATAGTCTACAATATATCGCGAGGCCTAAACACAGGCAAATGTACGAAACTCTGAAATCAGCTTTTGAGCACCGCTCAGTCACTGAGTACGATCGCATGTCGGCCCGAGAACGACGGCCCACTCCCCTCCTTACTGGAGACTGAGAAACGCATCAAAGAATGAGTAAATGCACAATATTATTTTAAAAAGTACTAAAAAGACCGTTAAATAAATAAATTTTGTTAATCCCGAAATCCAGGGATTGAGTGCGGCTCAATCCCGGGATTTCGGGATTAGAAAATTTCCGGGATCCCGGGATTCGGGAATCCCTTGATCCCGGGATTGCAATCTCTACTTTTAAGTAATACCACGAAATTAGCTACCGAATTCCGCGAAATGATGCAAAATAATTACCATTATGCCGTTCAAGGTCATTCAAGGTCACCGACTTTGGTACTAATCGAAAGTATATACGACTTCCTATTGGTGATTAATACGAACTTACCTCCTATCTTGCACCGTTTCCAATTTATGGCTGATTATATGTCAAATTTTCGCTAGCGACAGGGGGTCGCTTCACTTTAACGCCCTCGCTGGGGGTGATCCTCTGCAAATATCGCCATAAGTGATATATCGTTAAAAACTAGATTCTTTGAACTACATTTCACTTGCAGATTGAATCAGTGTATCTTCAACCACTTTTACGTAATAGGTACCAAGACCTAGCGAATTCGGCGAATTGACGCAAACTACACGGCCATTACGCCGTTCAAGTTCATTCAAGGTTACTGATTTTGGTACTCATCGAAAGCCCATATGCGACTTGCCATTTGTGATTAATAGTAACTTACCATTTGCACCGTTTCCAAGTTATGGACAATTATTGGTCAAATTTTCGCTATCGATATACATGTGAGTGCCTTACTTTAACGCCCCCACTGGGGGTGATTCCCTGCGAATATCCGGAAGAATTTACTTCTCCAGAAACTAGAGGTATTGTCCTACCAGTTACTAAAATCGCACGATCGTATCTTCATTCGTCTGGACACAATACCGGAGTGTGACGGAATGATGGACGGACAGACAGACAGACGTAATTGCTCTAGCTAGTACAGCGCTCTGCATGGCTCGCCATGCGGACGCGCTGTAAAAATGACAGTAAATTACTGACCTTGTCGGGAGGCTGAGTGAGGTCAACCAACATTGATCTGTAGTAAGTGTCCTGTCCCTCTGCGTAGTCCCAGACGATGTAACTGCCGAGTCGATCAGCCTTCTCGTTTATTAACACATTCCCACTCACACCTGCGTGCCAGCAGAGCTCGGCAGTTGACATGTAACGAAAACATGTCATGTAAATTACAAATTACACTTAGTTTGTAAATCACTGCAGCAGTGAGAAAAATAATCACCACACTGCAGCAGAAGATATTACAAATGTAATACAATGATACACAGCACATTTGTGCTTTTTACAGTTTAATTCATGCAGTGAACTGAAATTGGTCCCGCATTTTCGGTCCTGTATTTCCACCCCTGCACTTTCGTCATGCATTTTCAAGTCCTGCATTTTCAAGTCCTGGATTTTCAAGTCCTGAATTTTCCGGTCCCGCAGTTTCCGGTCCTGCAGTTTCCGGTCCTGCATTGTCAGTCGACTCATTTGACGCCCGACACTTTCTCCGTGAAACAACTCTAATTTAGTCCCATGGTGTCTATCACGAAAAAATTAACAACGTACTAAACGCAGTAATCCCGTAATTCTTGTTTTGTATAACCGAATACGGTGATAAAATTCTAACAGTCACCTTTATCGGGAACATTAGATACAAACAGGGTGTAAACATGACGCGTAGCGATCACATGGTAATGCATGGGACGTACAATGCCAGTACCAATAGAGCAGACAATGGGTCGACAGCGGGTCATGGGTCAAATGGGTCGACAATGTGAACGGGTCACGTGGGTCACGGGTCAGTACCGTACAACACGACCCATGATTAGTGAGGTGTAAACGTGTAACAAGTTAAGCATAGTTTTCTCTTTATATCTAGTGCGGGGCCTGCGGGCGCTTGACATGCTATTAGTATTAACAAAAGCAGTTACTATAGTTAGAACTGTTCAACGCGTTGAGCTTGTAACAACTGACGCGTAGAGCATAAGCCATACCGAGAATTCCAGATTGCATAGAATACAAGGCAACAGTGATCGACTCATGCCATGGTTTGGGACCGGGTCATGGGTCACGGGTCATGTGGGTCACGGGTCAGCTGACTGATGGGTCACGTGGGCGACCCATTGTCAGCTCTGATATCAGTACGCCTGAATAACCGACTTTGGGGAATTTGCGATGCATATGAGTTATGTTGTGTTTGCTGATTTTAAGTTCCCTTATGCTTTGCTGCGAGTAAATTTTGGTTGCGTCACATGTTTTTATTAAATGGTCGAATCGAGCTTCTTTCCTTTCTGTCGTCAAATCTGCCTTTGGCGTTTTTAAGTCCAAGTTAAATTAAAATATTTAACTTAATGATTGGTCAGAATTATGCAACTGAAAAACCAAATGACGTTAAATTCTTTGTCTATAAATGCATGAATTCGTGCTGAATTGCTTACCGGTAAAGCGCTGGCCCACGGCCTTATTGCGAATGAGACGACCGTCTCTGTAGTCCGGGTAACCTTCAGCGAGAGTCTGATTGACGGTGAGTAGGTACAGGTAGACAGCATCATGCAGGTAAAACTTCATGAGATTCATGTTCTTCGAGATGCTCTGTAACGTACACAATGTCATCTCGTCATCATCACCATCATCGTCATCATCACAAGCATCATGACGTTACGAACACAACTGCAGGTAAATGATTCAGTATAGACTTAAATGTAGACATACGGCACAAGACTGCCGTGTTTTGTGTTTTACAGAATAGAGGAACATAGCCAAATAACTTCGGTAGTGTAGATCGATTTACACAAGTCTGCACTTTTACAATCATACATGTACGTTCTTGTTAGAAACATACGCTTGAATAATTTCGTAACTTTGCCATAATGACACCGTCTTCAAAAATAAACACTATTAAAGTCCATTTTATTACAACTCGTCCGCATTGCTGGCAATGCAGAGCGCTGTACTAGCTAGACCATTTCTGTCCGTCTGTTTGTCCGTCCGTCACGTTCCGGTATTTGTCCAGACGAATGAATATACGATGGTGTGGTTTGCGGCATCTGATAGGACAATCCTTCTAGTTTCTGAAGAGGTAAAGTTTATCCGGATATTATCAGGAGATCACCACTCAAATGAACTAGACGATCATAAAGTCAAAATTCAAACCATTATCACTGTGTTTGAAAAACACACTAGAAAAATGTCAGTCAGAAAGCGGCATGGCCTGATTGGCCTCTCCCCTCTGTCTTTGGCTACGCCACTGAGTGCTCAGTGCAGTGTTAGGCCTATCAAATTACTACTAGGATAATATAGAATGCACCGAGTGGTTCAATAGAAAGTAAAGCACAATCTTACAGCATTAGTTCAAAAATAATCAATAACTCGTATTAAAACCGCAGGCCCTACGTCCCAACAGAGCCCGTTTTGTTTTTTAATCCACTCAAATCGACGATTTGGGGCATACCTCCCGCTACGCCCCTGTGCTAATGTGCCATCAAGAAACTATCCATCACTCACTATACATCCGTCTGTTTCCGGTGACAGCAAAGTGTAGCTCATACCACAAAGTACAATGAGGAACATACCGAATTAGACGGGTCTATGTACCATGGATATTCGGCAGTTGCTTTTTTCACTTTCAGAAGAAAGTCGTCAGCTGCCGGGCCGACAGGGTCGGCAGCCAGTATCTAAAATACAATACAAAATCATGTGTCGGTCAAAACTTCCTCAACATTCCATCGTTAGGTAGAGTATATGATAATATTTGAAGCTGCGTTGTCACGTTTTCGTACATGCCACAGCAAATAGACAAGGCGCCCGTTGGGCCTATTATTTTGTCATTCAAATATCATAAAGCTGCGTATGCAACCGGTTGTACAACGGGTTGTATCGTGTATACGGGGTTTAAAGTTTCAACACTGACGCCCTGGTTGTGACTGGATAAAACTACCGCCTTAGTATTGTACGGCATCAAGTCGAGGGCGGTTTAAACTTCAAACCATCTAAACCTCCCTTCAGATCGCCTTTGAGAAAGTTGTTATGATCTATCACCGATCATCTTCGGGAACAGACTTAAACATTTCTCATAGACGCTGAAATATATCGCGGCGCATTCGAGGCGAATGCGAATTTGGGATACACGTGTATTATTAGTGACATCGTCATCAGCATCATCATCATCATCATCATCATCGTCGTCGTCGTCGTCGTCGTCGTCGTTGTTGTCGTTGTGTTGCTGTAGCTGCTGTTGCTGTCGTTGTAGACCGTGTATTATTAATGGTTACACAGTATTTTATGACGATTTTTGCTGTGATTTATGAATGGTGAATATAGGCGAGAACCTCACCTGTTTAACCACGTAGAAAGCTCGCCGACGTCTCGGCAAATCAGCTGGATTATCAACGAATCTGCTGTACTCGATCCACAGCTTGTCAGTCGCAGGTGTCCGCCGAAACCAGAACGTGAAGAAAGCGAAGTCTCCGTTGGTCATGTTGTGGTCCTGAGCGCGGAACAGAAACCTAGCGTTGACCGCGGCGCTCGAGTGGCAGTATACGACCACTGTGGCAGACGCAATTTTGCACGAAAACGTCACCACAAAATAGGCACCTACGTTGATTACAAGGCAAATCGAATAGATATTCAGCTGTTCGATAACAGAGTAACGTCTGGACGCTTGCTGACACGAGTCGTGATTTATGACCAGAAGCCATTTACGATCTCGGTTTATCAACAATATTATGTCGATTGTAACATCAATCAATCTTTCACACTGTCTCACTGCTTGAGTTCTCTGCACTTCACAGCATTTAGAAATGTGAACATGGTACGATCACGTTCGTCATTTATGGCGCGGGAGCATTTCACGATTAATTTAGTAAGGTCTCGTGACCTTCACTTCGACTGACCTCTTGGCATGTTGATCTTTTACGCATTCGAAGAAAACGGTATGTCAAACAGCGAAAAGTTTGCACATCGTATCCGTGGTATCCTAGGTTAGAAAATCCATGCTGTTCTGATGTTGGTACCTGTTTTCTCAAATTTTAAAAGTTTTGAAATGAACAGCGAATCTGTGAAATATCATTCATGAATCGACATTTCCCAAAAGGACTGATTTTACGCAATTTGTGGTCATTTTTCGGATTTATTTCCTCATCGGTTTCTCGTGTTTAGTTTGTATCATTTTATCGCTCATATAAAATATATGTATGTATGCAGTGGTCAAAGTAAGAGTGAACGCGGGGGCACTGCGTTCCCCCATCTCCTATTTTCAGGTTTCAGCCTCTGTAGTTCCCCACCTGGATTTATATGTTAAGCGTTAATTAAATTTTGCTTTTAACAAAGGAACGCATTTGACACGACATTTGATATGTTAATTCTTAGGAAATCATTAAAATTGTGGCCACCAGATGTCAGGCTGAAATGCACCAAATTACAGCGCTCCCCCAAACTCCCTAGCTGTGATACCCTACTTATAAGGGGGAAGGGCAAAGGAGACGGGAGGGGAAGGAAGAGGAGAGGGAAGGAATGCGTTCCCCAACCTCTTTAATCCTACTTTGACCACTGTATGTATGTATGTAAAAGACAAAGAAGGCAGGTTTCCAATCTGCAGATCAGATATAACAACACCAAGTTCGTATTTTTAAACGAATTTGCCAACAGTATAGCTAAAAAGGACTACATAAGCTTAATACATACAGTGTGAGTCACAAAAGTAACTACCTAAAACTTCTTGCGATATCTTCACTCTTGATAAACCTCAGTAGTTGAAAATTTCCTTGATTGTTTCCTAACCATATTCCTACCTAAGTATACCAATTTTGGTCTATTTATCTGAATATTTGTATAAACAGTATCACTTTTACTCAAATTTCATCAATTCAGCTAGTTTATTACGAATTTCACGAAAAGTTTAGTTTTTAAAAATCGTATCATATGACATTTAACCAAACACAACTGTCTTTCAAGTTTTCAAATACACAGTTACTGTCAGTATCTGCAGTATGAACTGCCACATTATATATTCAAGATTTCCACCGTCGACTGACACACTTGCCTGCAGTCGCTTGCAGTAACCGTATTTTTACAGCATTCTCAATGGCTTTCTCCAGTAAGGCAGACCAAATCAGCTAAAGTGCACATTTAAACTCAAGAACTGTTTTTGGCTTTGGTTGCAGCTGGTGATAAGACTGTAGCATTCCCCCCAAATGTGATAATCCAGTGGATTGAGATCGGGTGAATAGAAAACCACTCATCCTTGGCGATATAGCAGTCTGACTTGGTGAAAATCAAAACTTGGAATGGTAACAATTAAGTATAGGTAAGCAGTCGCAGACAAACCGCGTTGCAGGGTGGGTAAGCTTTGGCAAACATATAAGTGGAAGCACCAAACATTGTCGGTACCAGCAAACTATAGAAGCATTGATCTTTTTACACGCGTGCATATCCAGATACCACAAAAATGTCAGCAGTAATCACGTTGAGTGTTGGGTAAAACGGCAAAAATCACAACAATTTCTGCACTGCAACTGTAAACATTTATTTAATCATGGTGTTAGTTTGGGAATTTTAACGTGAACTTGGGAAGTTTTGGCTTAGGACCCCGACCCTGACTCGCTATACTCAGTCAATAACCACAATAGGCAGACCTCGTGTACGTGCTCGTATCTGCTGCAGAATATTGTCGAGATGATCGTCTGTCGGTTCAGAACCGAATCTGAGCCACGTAAGCGTGTAGTTCTCGTTGTTGCCGAGGATCTCGTACAGCGGTTTTCCTTTGTACCAGCAAACAGCCGCGTCATTATCGTCAGACAACAGCACGATGTGTGTCCATCCATAGCGGTCAGCAATCGCCTTGAACGCCTGGGAGATACCGGAAAACGATCCGCCAATACGCACCATCGTGTCATAGGTCACACGGTCATCCAGAATAGCGTCGCCGCACCATTCCGGGAAGAACGGGCGGTTCCAGTAGGACATGACGTACCCGGCAATTACACACACTACATACATGCATTCAATTAGTCAGTTAATTGGTAAAGGTAAAGGTAAAGGTAAAGGTAAACGTGGATTTGTATAGCGCCTTGTCGTGATTACACCTCTAAGGCGCTCAGGTATTGCACGCGTTCTCAAGGGATCTCACAGTTTTACCTGCGCACCCCGCGTTCATCCGCTAACGGAATGAACCATACCTGGCTTTGCCTTTCCAGCCGAAGCTGGTACTCATCTACCGACCCCGTAGGGATGGAGGCTGAGTTGGCCTTGGGTGGCTGGTTGGTTACATACCGAAATAAGTGTCCGGCACTGGGAATTGAACCCGGACACGGTCACCCATCTCAGTACTAACCATGCCCGACGTAGATTACCTTCGTTGATCGAAGCCAACGCGCTAACCACTACGCCAGATCACCAACATGTTATGAGTCGTCATGTACAATATTGAACGAACTGGATAACAGCGGTATAGAAGAGGACATAAGCAAAGACTGCTTAAAAAGAGATTTAGACTTGATGTAAGGAAGTGTATTTTCAGTAATAGAGTTGTTAATGATTGGAACAACTTATCATCAAATTGTGTAAATTGCTGTACAGTGAATACTTTTTAAAAACATCTTTCAGCTGAATTGTAACCGGAAACTGCTAAATTACATTAGTCGTGTGTTATTCGAGATAGCAGGCGTTATGCGTTTAAGCCCGTGTAATGCTTGCTCATGCCAGCTGGGTATTTTATTCACTGTTGGCTTCGGTGAAAACTGAAATCGGTGAAATCGATGTGCGACCTTTATTGCGGAACTAATGTCCAGTTTGAACACTGGAAACTCGTCTCGCCGAAAATCCTAACGACAAAATGCATCATCGACTGCTGCTGAATGCGTCTTTCAATAATGTGCTTAGCTTTGAATTGCATGAACAAAATGTCTAGGATGGCTGCTGATAACGCTGTGTCATTCTGTGTCTGTCACTCTCTTAGCCTCAAAGACATGCTGAATGAATTTGGCACTACGTATACGATATAGACACGAAAGCACTGTAAGACGCTTACACATAACGGTGCCTTGACAGTTTACAGATTTCATTTTTTGATCTTAGTTTTTCAGGCAACACAGGGTTTGGACATAATAATAATAATAATAAATAAATAATAATAACAGCATTTGTATAGCGCCATAAAGTCCGAAGATACAGAGGCGCTGTAAATGTGTTTTCATATACTGTTTCAAACTGGAGACAGTAACTGTCGGATAAACACAATCACGCGCATTAAATCACATTTCACCGTCTACTGCATCACTAGCAAACTGTGCAGCTTACGTAATAAATCAGTAAACAAAAAGTGTGTAGACAACAATACAGACCTATAGAAAGCAAAGTCGCATTATCACAAAGTCACAATACCGTGTCTATAAAAAACAGATACAAAAATGTTTTCGTAATATCTTTTACAAAGCTTTGGCGATTCTGGTGAGATTGGTTCATAGTTTTCTGAATAAATTTGCTGCAAAATCGTGTAAACGTTATTCACCTCATTTGTGATACGTTATAGCAATGCGTGCGAATTCGTTAAAGTTATGTAGAAAATACTTCTGTTTTTTTCTGGACACACTGTATAACGCCGCCACCGCCGGTCACTTTGCATCTCCAATAATAAGTCAACTTCAACTCGCCAGCCAGTTATATATTTTTTTCCAGGCATGTCCAATCCATTGAAGTGGCGACTGCCTAGACTCACAAGTCAGTCAAGTAGGTTGGAGTACGTAATATTATCGTCCTTCTGTCACTCGAATTTTAGTAGATTTCTTCATTTTTGTTAGTTACTCTGGCAGTTTGAAATTTAGTCTGCACCAGTATTGTGTACTGTTAACTGTTGTTGTAGTGTTGCACCTTTAAGTGCCATTCTTGGCCTTGGTGTTAATTTTATTGTTTTTACGACAATAAATGATTGATTGATTGATTGATTGAATACACTATCTCGCAGATCGGTTTAGCACAGATCAATTCTATGCCAACCAAACATCAAAATAGCGTATGTCACGAAACAAACAAGATCTGCGACAGTGCATCGTGAATACTCTTCTAAATGTCAGCACTATTGATCCACCTTTAAGCTCTCACACGCTTTGGCTTACATGCATTGGCAGCAGCTCGTATTACCCATAGCGGTCACATTTAACTCATTGTAGTATGTCATAATAATGTTGAAACTGATGCAGACAGACATACGTCTATCCCGTTTACAGTTGGGGCACATTAAACAGTTTGCATATCACATAAACAATACTCGTGTTCTCATTTTAATTGTAAGCCCACACGTCATGGACCTACCCGAAGAGCAGACTGGTCCAAATATAACGTCAACTTCCTGACGCTGAAGCATTTCCAGCGCCGCAAACGTACCGTTCTTGGAGTCGCATGTAGTGCGCTTGTATGCAATGCTTCACAATTCAACACATTCACATCATCATCTTGATCATCATTCATTATCATTATCAGCAGCAGCGGTAACTAATACAAGCAGCCTATAGGCTGTAAAACTCAGATGGCAGCATAGCTATAATGTTGTTCCATCATGACCTAGTTACCGCGCTGCATGTAATGCAAACGCGGTATAGCGAGGAGAATTCTGTCCGTCTGTCCGTCCGTCACACGCGTGATCCCTGGCAAAACGGAAGAGAGATCTGTCTAGATTTTTATACCATACGAAAGAATATTTATCCTAGTTTTCGCTTGAAGAAAGTCTGCTACAAAGTTTCTTTGTGTGAAAACTGTCAGCAGCAAAGTTGTAAGGCATTCATTGGCCTAACTAACTGTGCAAAAATTATTGGTGGGGGCGACCCCTTGT
>Ga0049105_1000421_pt1 | contig 14360 bp, 10 predicted proteins | sample WorMetvaBAHAMAS1_FD_61260 | JGI IMG/M metagenome (GOLD analysis project Ga0049105, IMG submission 61260) | Worm MetaG Olavius vacuus BAHAMAS.1 | ecosystem: Host-associated > Annelida > Digestive system > Unclassified | place: Germany: Marburg | collected 2013-04-09
GAGGGGTTCCCCTGGGACGATCTCCGTAAAATTTTACCTGGATGTTGTCAGGTCACCAACGTATTACATGGCGCAGAAACATTGCCGAAAATTTCAATCGGCTGAGTAGGGTGCACGAACTTTACAGACAGACAGACGGACGGACGACGACATATAGCGAACATGAACATGAGTTCACGTTCGCTAATAAAATTGTTAGATTTTGACTTCAGAAGGTCAAGGTCACAGCCGGACCAGATATGGACAAATAAGCACTTCAGATGGCATTTCTTACAAACTGCTTGTGGGAATTTCACTAAATTTATCAATCAATTGTGGACAAAGATGAAATGATCATATTTTGAAGTAAAAAGGCAAATAGTCCCTGTAATCAGTCATTAAGGCCTTTGCAACTGGTTTGTGCCCTTAACGACTGGCTAATTGGTTAAAACTGCTACAGCTACTAAGCTAGAAATGGTTGGACTGACTGATAAATCTTAGCGACTGACTTAGCGGTTTTGACTGCTAATAATCAGTGTTGTGAAGATTACTTTTTTAAAAGTAACTGAACTAACACTTAAAATAAAATTACTTCTTGGAATGGCATTTTAATGACTTGTGCAATAGTTTAGGAATTGTGCTCAAGTTATAAGTAAAAGGTTGCAGTGAGACAGATATGGTGAAATGAGCACTTTTGGAGGCATATCGTAGAAACCATCTGTGGGAACGTAATGAAATTTGTAACTTTGGTGCAATTCTGAAAAAAAAAGATAAATTTATTAGACTTTAGAATGAAGTCACAACAAGTCAAATTGAGATCATCTGTTCAAAATGCAGCTTTCCACCAAAGCCAGACAGGTTGACAGTTCGCCATAGAAGACCATGTATCTTGATTTTATGATGCCTGATCCACCGTTAGAACACTGCCAGAGGCATTCTGTTTTCAGGCTGTCAGTGCTTGTGTACATGCATATGTGATCCTATACTGACAGTTTGCTAACCCAAACCCACTATCGTATAAACAAGTTGTGGGAATATTTCACCAGATTTACAACTTCGATGCAGTTGGGAACAAAGAACACTGAGTGGTGTTTAAGCTCAAAAGGTTGAGGTCACAGTGATAATACAAGTGGCCATATTAGCACTTTGGAAGGCATCTTCTGACCTGTCTCTGGAACGCATGGGCATATTTTAACTAAACATCACAATTACTCATCACCAGGTCCACGTGGCACTGATGACATTTTCAAGATCATGGGTTTAAAGGTCGAGGTCGCAGCCAACATTTTCAAAAAATTCACTTTCGGCGGAGTCATATTGATTGATAGTTTCTCGTCAAAGACTTTCAGTTCAGAATGGAATTGAATGGATATATTGGGCAATACTGTTACTGTCAGGTGTGAGTAGATGGATTTAACTTCTATCCACATTTACACTGCAGAAATAGTTGTTCGAATTACCGTTACGTGAAAATCCTGTAGTAAAACTTTAACTGGCAAATATTAGAGCACCTGTACGAAAGTGGAGAGCATACGACAAATACTGTCAGCTGGCATCATTATCTTGGTTTAGTATACGATACAAGGAGTCATTATTAATGTAAGAAAAAGGTTAGACAAATCAACGCTGTTTGTAATTTGTAACAAAAGCACTCAGAGAGCGCAGACCTATGCCAAGGCAAAGCTTGATATGGATGACTTTACGAATTTAATGGCACTTCCTTATCTAAAGATATATCTATGATAAAACTTTAATGAAGATCCGATCAGTATTGGCATGAAGTTATGAATGAACACACAGAAAACCTAGGCAAACGCCGGTGGCAATTTAATCTCCTTGGCGAAGATAAAAATCCCACGTGCAGTCGTGCTACTAGCCTACTAAAGGCACTGATGTGTCAGTGGCTAAAATGTACGGTCAGTACAAAAAGTTAATGTTTACACATTTTGACACTGGAAACAATTTATATAAGAAATGTTCAGTACACGTGGGAGGCGAACAGTTGCAATGCATCAGAAATGTTACAAGTAAACGTGTGATGCAGCAACACCAGTGCGTGATAATGAAAGAACCGCCTTGAGTGCTGGCACTTTCTGTCCATGGTGATAACAATATTAGCGGAAATAAAGACAGTTAACAGCTGATCACTTCCCGCGAGGTCTAGTTGTCGCCGAGTGGTTGCGAGGTGGTCGCAGTGGATACATCGTAACGTAAGGCGAGTCTTTGGTTATCGATGCGTTCCGCGGCGGCAATGGCGGCGGAACTGACAACGACTGCGTGACGGGGCAGTAGTTAGACGGCCTGTGGACATTGGTCAGTGACTGAGCAACTACTGGCTTATGAACGGAAGCCAGCGGTGGTTGCATCGCAGCTCTATTCCAGCCAGTAGGCCTAGCCGGTGATCGGTCGTGCTGCATCGCGCGAACGCAAGTCTGTGGATTTGCGTTGCTGATATTACTATTTCCGGTCTGTGAACGTGACGACCTCGATCTGGGCGACACCAGGTAGTCGGCGAGCGGGACAGATCTTGGCAGACGCAGCGATGCCATTTTCGCCGGATGAACTTCCGGGATCGGTACTGGGGTGAGAGGGCGTGGCACTTCCGGTCGCTGTTTGGGTCCCGTGTTGTTCGGATCAGAGTGCACCACTGGAGGGGTTGATCGCTTGGAATGAACATCAAACGCCACCAGCTGTTGTTGTTGTTGCTGCTGCTGCTGTTTCTGCTGTTGTGGTTGATGTACCTGGGCCGGCAAAGCGGAAGTAGATTCGGAATGGAGCGCTTGTTGGTCGGCAACTGAAGTTGATGAGCTTTCCGGTGCCGCGCTGACGTTGTTGTTGCGCGACGTGTTTGGAACCTGCCGGATCGTAGACGCGTAGCTACTGCTTCCGGCGGCGCTCGGCTGCACACCGGAAGTAGACGCGGAGGAGCGAGTAGCGACGCTGTTTTGCGATTGTTGCCTCGAAACCGACTTCATGTTCATCGAGCGTTGACTGCCGTCCGAATCATGCGTCGTCACCGTCAGACGGGTACCGGAAGTTTGACGACTTCCGCCGAAGTTCGTCGATGATGTCTGTCGACTGGTTGACACGGTGGCATTGGACGACATGCGTGTTACAGGTGCCTGCCTCGTCGTCCTCGCGTCAGCTCTGGGCAATGTTCTTGTCGCGCTTTCCGCGTGCCGGCTGACTTGCTCAACTGCCATGTTGTTATAGTTGCCCTGCATTGACCCAACATTGTTGTTATTCGGCCCCGTGTTATTTCGATTCTTATCCTTGGCTGATTTCGCGGCTCCTTTCTTCGCCGCTCCGGCTTTACTGGCTGCGGGTGTCTTGACACCTTTACTCGCCGACGCTTCCCCACCCGTATCTGCCGCTGTCGGTTGCTTCTGCGTCGACGGTTTCTTGGAAGTGGTCCATAGGTAGCCACGCGTTTCGGCGTCCATCTCGTCTTCCTCGATGGCGGTTCCAGTGGACGTCTGAAGATATCGGAATGTGACGGTGAGTGACAGTTCGATGATGAGAGAGGCGACGAGCAGTTTGAGAAAGCTGGAGACGGTCGCCGCGTAGTGTCTGGACATGGCGCGTGTGCAGCCGATCTCGTAGACGGTGACGTTACTGGAGTCGTACTTGGTGTGTTGGAAACTGTTGAGCATCGAGTGATGCACGCAAGGTCGACGAACTCGTGGATCACAACAGCTGAACGGCACACTGTCAGTGAGATACGTCCGACCGTCCTTCATCTTCTTCTTTACCTGCACTCAACCATACAGCAGTTGCAGCTCTTAACGATCATCTGTCATAACCCAAGTGACAAGGCCGTAAGCGAGTGTGTTCTTGTCGTGTTAAAACACCCCCAAAACAATTTTTTAATATCACGGCGAATGCAGAACAAAATACACATTTGCTTCAGTTTTCGGATTTTGCTCAACAGAAATCGAACAACACTTGCAGCCACCATGGAGATGCGTTTCCATGGCTCTACACGTCCAAATATGCATTTGCGGCCGGGTCTCCGTCCCGGACCTCCCGGGAAGAACTCCACCAGACCCCTATACTGGATTTAAGGAAACGGCGAAGGCAAGGGAGCGGAAAAGGGAAGAAGGGATTCAAAGGAAGGCATAAAAGGGAGAAGGAAGGAAAGGGAGGGAAGAAAATACTCTCCCCAAATAAATTTCTGGTTACGGCCCTGCCAATTAAGTAACAAGCACAGACAGTATCTTCAACCAATTTGACATAATTGCCCCAAGCTACCAAATTCGGCAGAATAATTCAAAATAACGGCCATTACGCCGTTCAAGGTAACCGATTTTGGTGCCATTCGGAAGCCTGATACATTCAACCGTATAGGCATGGCTCAAGAGTGGGACGGACGGACAGACAGACGGACCGCGGCCTTTAGCAATAGCGCGCTACACTATAGTAACAGCGTCAGACGCGCGCTCAAACTGTAGCAAATTGACAGTGAGAGTGTCAGATGTCAGACTAAGGTTTCTTCCTTTATTTTCTTCTGCACTGTACATTATAAGAACAGTTAATAACACGATAATAAATAGGACAGTGTGATAGTCGAAAAATAATATTTGGCCTATATTTCGAGCGATGACAAAATGCATGTTTTGATCACCTCGCGTGAGCTGGTGTCCAACCAGCGGACTCCCCACCATCCGACGTTCCACCAGTCCTTGTAGTTCCTACTGCCACAACACTGGAAGTCGATCTGCATCCGGTCAATAGCTGACTTCACTTTCAGCCTTGACTCGTACAACTTCATCGAGTCGTGCAAACCACCCTACCCCATCAGCAACCATCACACCTCACGCAAGCAGAGAGTAGAATAACAGCCGCTAGTTTTATAACAGGCCTAAACATTAGTCCCTTTACATCTTACATGGTCACACTAATCATTGCCGCAATTTTCGTGGACAATTTCCACGCAGAAGTGTTAATTAGCAACGAGGCCTAAGCTTACATTTTTGATGCAGCATCATAAATGGGCCTATAGTGCTTTTTGTAGTAAACTAATCGTTGTCCGCCAGCAGGATACGATGTTAACGAAGATGGTCTAGAAAACCTCGTTATTACGAACTTAAATTTGTCCACATTGAATTTGAACACACAGTAGGCCCTATGAACCTATGTTGTCATTTTGTGCAACTTTTCAGAGTTGGTGCTGCAACAATAAAACATCAATACGCCTATAGTTCAACCGACCAATTGCAAATGGACTGGTAAGCTTAGCGTTGTTCCTACACACTACTATACAGTGACTACAATGTTGGCAATGGCATGTGTATCTTCGATATTATACTGCAGTATACCACAGTTGTGCAGTGGGAACAGGTATTGTTTTAGCGGCGTCTGTCCATGTGTGCTTGTGTGTCTGTCCACGCTAAAGCTGACTGATCAGACATTCATGTAGGCCTGGCTTGTTCTTGTAGGCCTGGGCGAGTGGGCTACTCGAGTCGATATGTCTCACACGTACAGGGGCCGGTGTTGGGTCGAAATGCTAATGTTATTCTCAAGGTCAGCTATCACCAAAATGCAATTACTTCTACAGTTGTAGTGTTCACCATAACACTAGTTATACGTTAGGTCGTACATGACGTGTTTGTGTGGGGTAAACTAACTGCAAGGACCTTGAACGCGCTGTGAGCACTGAGCCAGTAGAGAAGACCGACGAGATTTGCGATGACGAATGCGATCAGCAGAACGATGAGTGCCATCACGTACACCCAGATCCAGTAGTAAAGCTTCTTGCGCTCGACGGAGATGGTCGCGCGAAAACAGATGTGGCAGCCAAACAGCTGGATGACGCCGGCCATCACGCCGACCACCATCATCATGGTGAAGATGCCGCCGCCGCTGTAACCCTTCACCAGGTCGCTGAAGTCCGACAGATAGCCGTCCTCGCGCAGTCCGTTGATGAAGAGGAACACGGCAAGGATGATCCCGGTGAGGCTGAGCGCCACGGACACGTAGGCGAGCTGCGTACGTCGAGAGTCTGAAATGCCGATGCCGCCGAAATAGGTGACATTCTTTTCTGGAGAACTCTTCTTCTTTTTCTTCTTTTTCTCTTCGTCGACCTCCGGCTCATCTTCATCCTCTTCGCTTTCGCTTTCTCTTTCTGTCTTCGTCGCAGACATTAGGCTAAATTACGTAATATTCGTCTTTGTTGTCAGCAGAGCCGTAGAGGAATGAATATTAGGTCTATGAATGACCGCGTCGTCATGGCTACGTGATGCGTGACGACGTCATTTAACAAATCAATTCGCCCGCTGGTCTGGTTGCTTATTGCTAACCATCCTATTAGCAAAGAACGTAAAGCGCCGCAGGCGCGCACACAGTAGGCAAGCAGGCCTAATCAAACTGCGCTATTTATTGTACCTCGTCTACTTCGACGCAACAGTAGTCTGACAATTTTGTCATCTATAATTTCACAATGTTTGTCTTTAACTTTCCTTTCTCTATGAAACTTCTTTACATTCACTGTCTGTCTTCCTTTCACACATGCCAGTTCAGCGATCAGCATCTCATTATCACCGTAAGAGTATAGTAGGCATGGTAATGTTTTAATTAGGCTAGTTGTTCCACTTGTTAATTTATAGGCCTACTTTAAGCCTATGTAGAGCAATTTTCAGATGAATGAAAGACTGGCAAAAGTCAATATACAGGCCTAGCTTATCAGCCAATGAACAAATGCCGTCTCTTTAAAATTTGTGAACTAATGTAATTCGGCCAACAAGAAACTCCGTACACACAAGTACAATATGCAATGACTATGTCGATGTACGTTAAATTTGTTAATCCTAGTAAAACGCCACAGTTGAGTTTATTGTTGCAATAAAGCAGTTAGGTTGTCTAAAACAGTGACCAGAACACACAAATGACAGATAACGTACACTCTTATACGTCGCCGCCTGTTAGCTGCCGAAGACCAGCCGAAGCCGTCAATTAATTAAATTAAATTAAATTAATTAATTAATTTCATTAATTTAATTGACGGCTTTGCCGAAGACATTAGGCAATCAAGCTGTCCGCGCGAGTCTGTCTGTTGTCCGCCTGTGAGTTTGATTTTTCCACCCTCATGTCTCCTGAATGCATGGAAGTATTTTAGTATGAGACTCACCGTAATTACCCAGTATCAGATCCACGTGACATTGAAGACATATTAGAGGTCAGACGGTCCTGGGGTTCAAAGATTAAGGTCAGGCAAATTTAGGAACTTGACAGCTAGGATTCTGAGTCCTAAACGACTGAAGGGATTTGGATAAAAATGTGAAAACTAGATAGTTCCTTATACAAACACAGCCTGGACACGAAGTGATTTCATTTTGAAGGTCATGGGTCCGTTCAAGGGTCAAAGCCACAGAGATGTTTTCCGGCCGAGGCTTACCGATCGACGGTTTGCCAATTTCCGTCGACTTTTATCTAGTTAATAATAACTATAATAAAAATAATAATAATAAAACGCACCACTAACATCACTGGCGATACAAAGGAGACGGCGTATCACCGTGTCTGTTTCAGCAGCTGTCCGTGGCACTTCAAAGGGGAAACGCGGTTTCTTTTCAAAGTAGGTTTACCATCGCTGCCAGCTTGTCGGTTGCAATCCGTTATTTTCTCATATACTTAATGTCCGTGTGTTTGTTTGGCTGTTTGCCGGGTAAGCCTAAAATAATAATAATAATAATAATAGCTATAGAAAAAATGGCAATAAACGCAGCGCTGCTTTTGCTGCATTGCCACTTGATGCTCTCGACTTTAATCACAAACCCCACAGTGCACCAACCTACCAAATTTCAGCCAAATCGCTCAATGCGTGGTTGAGCTACTGATGATTGGACACATTTTCCAGACCCGCGATTTTTCACAGGGCTGATCTGTAGGCCTACACATTGTACTGCCATTTGAATGGACTGAACTACATCAAATTCAGGGAGCACATCGATTTAGGCAAATCATCGCCGCTTCACGAGTCTATAGATTTCAGACATGTTGCTCCGTTTGAAACGCGGGTGACTCAAAGGTGACTGGGGTTGGAAATCGAGGCCAAAATTATGACTTTTTCGCCCTAATAAAATTAAGGCTACGTCGCGGGCAGCCTATATCAAAGTATAAGTCTTTCAAAAGCTGTAGTTACAACACGACGCTCTAGCTAACTATACAACCACTACCGGACGCACACATGAGAAAAGGTCAAAAACACGAGTATAGCGTCGTATTGTCCAGTTACGTCGTGATGATGAACTATCAGAGTGACTGGATCATAACGCATCACTGCGCCGTCTGTCAGACTGACCCATTGACCAATGACCTGGTACCGTATGCACTGATGTTTTCAGACTGTGGGTTACATGCTGCGAGCTGCCACCTCGGTGAACAGAAGCACCTCGACGACGCGGTTTGGCCGAAGCTGGTTTATCTCTGTCTGATAAGGCCCGGCCAAAATGACCACCAGGGGGCGTGGTACTGTGAAGTCGAAAGTGATCCGATGTGGTGTTTGGAAGAGATTCGCCGAGGCGCAGCTGAATAGCGTCGACGACTGCATGGACCAGCGGCGAAGGAAATGCTGACGTGATGGACGACTTCTTGTACTTTGTTCCAGACGCACTTCGAGTTACTGTCGTCGAACGACTGTCACAGGACGCCTGTCCAGTGGTCCGTGAACTCGTCGTCGACGAACTGTATCGGTCGCTGTTCACGTGCCGCAAGTTCTTTGCTACTCGACGCTGCATTTCTGACGTCCTTCTGCGGCGCTTTAGTGCAGCATTGCAGTTGTTCGTTCGTCGCACCTGCTCAGATGTTGTCCGGCCAGTTGAGAAACAGGCACGTTCATCTTCGAGAATTCTTTCGCCACGAATCGCTGCCGACGGCGGTCTGCTCAATGTCCGACAGCTAACGGTTAACCAACTATCGCCCGATGACCGTCCATTCTTTGATTCGCTTGTCATCTCCTTCGTTCGGTACATTATGCCGTCAGGCAATGCACGACGAGCGGTGGAAAGTGACGACCTCTGTGTGGTTTTCGAACTCTTTTTGGAACGACAGCTCCTCGCCTCGCCCCCGCAGCTTTCAGTGGACATCAGAACGCCGCCACTGTGACGTTCAAGATAGTTACTCAACGACAGTATAGCGGCGGTGCTGGCATCATCCGGACCTCGTCGTCTAGTGGAAGTGATGCGTTTTGACTGTGACAACGAACCGTCGTCAACTGTTCGACAACTGACGGTCGACCACTCTGAGGACCTGCCTTCTGTACTGTACGTCTCCAGAGAACCAATGGACTTGGTCGTCGGACACACGCAGTCCATTTCTCTGCTAGGTTTCGCATTGGGCGAAGGGTGTTGCCGTGTCTCTGTCCTGGAAGTTTTGGAAAAGTAATCAAGAGAACTGGAAACTAACAGTACTGATCCAGATGTAGAATGACTTCCAGATGACGATTTGGAATGTACGTCACGTTTCCGCTCTGTCTGTCTATGATCCATGGCTCTATGCGTTTTCGTTTGGTCTAACTGTTCGACGCGTCGGAGTGCACTTGGCTGGTCGAGAGAAATACCTCCACTGTTGGATCTCTTACGTTGTTTGACTTCTCCTGACTTTAATACTTCACTGTAACTGTGCTCGGTGCCTCTGGTGCGCTTCAGTCGCTGAGAGTTGGCAATACTTCTGGATCTGGACGTGGATCTACGTCGAGTTTTAGACAGTGTTGGGTACTTCCGTTCTTGCCACGTGGCTGAAAAATTGCTTCGTGGAATAATGCGATCCTTCTCATTGCGGTCGAGTGCGACATGGGCAGTCAACGGCGTCGCAGCAGGCCGTATGCAACGAACAGAGCGCGAAGAGTGGAATTCTGCGTTGGCGTTTGAGTTCCAGTTCTCTTGAAGTCTGGGTGCTGGTGACGACGATGAAACGCAGCTGCTGTCAACTGAGAGTCTCGATGAATCTGACGAGATTCCTCGTGATGTAGCAGGCCGCATGGCAGGTGCTAGGTCTCTGACTGTTCCACCATCATCGGAAGTCGGCAGTGTCCGGTCGCTGAGCGGCGATGGAGCTAGTTGCTCTGCTATCAATTCCAAGTCAGTGTTGACGCTCCACTGCGAAGCTCTGTCGCTAAGCAGTTCCTCCACGAGCTCGGACAACACAGCTGAATTGTTTTGCTGCTCCCTGTTTGACTTGTTTCTGTTGCGACGTCGACGACGACGTCGTTTCGCGTCGTCGACTTTCGCAACTTTTTCACCGCGGTCGGGTGACTGTGGTGATGACGGCTGGGTCACAGGACTAGGTGGCGGGGCGCGGGTGCCGGGTGCCCTACGCTGGCCGAACGACAGCAGGTAGCCGCGGGACGATAGCAACACATCGCCGGCATGCAACGCCTCCGAGACCGATGTCTGAAGGTACCTGCAGGTTACGACCAGCACGACGGTTAGACAAGCTAGCGTCGCAAGACCGCACAAAACCCATGAGCCGACCGCGGCCGCGTGCTGATACACGGCCACCGAGCAGCCAACCTTGTACAACGTGGAGCCGCCGACTGGATATTTGGCGTGTCTAGTTTTGTCTCGCATCGCTTGGTGGACGCAAGGACGAAGGACCGACGGGTCGCAGCAGCTGAATGGAACGTCGTCCTTCAGAAACAGCCCACTTTGACTTCGATGTCGCTATACATCACACAACAGTCATAGGCTAGGCATATATTAACATGTCTATCAGTCAGGAGCGTAGCCAGGATTTTACATTGAGGGGCACAGAAGCTGAGTGCCGAAGGCGCTGAGGGGGAGGGCGGGGGCGAGGTGGTACAAACCAAATTTCGGAAAAATGCCCTGTCTCATAATGTGTTGAAGAATCCCACAAAATCTTAGATGCGGATGATTTCCAAAATTCAGTCAGTTAAACTTTGTCCACAGATACATCAGTGACAAAATTTTCATGCACATCCGATCAGTTTTCCAAAGATATGCGGCGTTTAATGCGCCATACTGTAGAAAAAATGCCCCATATTACGATGTTGAAGAATTCTTCAAAAAAGTCCAAGATTCGGATCCAGATACGGACATCTCCAAACTGTAATCAGTTCTTTCTTGTCCCTAGCTACATCTCCCATAAACATTTTTATGAAAAACTGATTAACAGTTTTCAGGTGAGATTGCTAACAGACACACAAACAGACAAACGCCAGGTAAAACAACTTCGTCGGCGGAATTAATAACTGAGATAAGGATAACATTTGATATATAAACATAACATCTGACTCCTAGAGCACTATTAGCCTTTTGTCGTTCGTGGATAAAGTCACCAACTACAGATTTAAGATTCAGATTTCAGTTTTATTGAACTTGTAGCCAGAAGGCTAAAACTCAAAAAGCTAAACAAATAATAGTGCACTGTACAACAAAACAATACAATACAAGACAAGAAATGAAATGCAATACAATGCGATGAAAAAATAACAATAAACCAAGGAGAGTGATATAGGCCTTCGGCGTTTCAAACTTTCGATGTTATTGCCTAACACGAACCCCCCTTAGCACAATCCTGGATCCGCCACTGATACCAAATAACAAGTCGGTCTGTAGGAAGGCCAGCACGCTTAAGCCGTTTGAGGTAATGCAAGCGAGCATTCGCTCTGGCACAAATATAGTCAACGTGCAGATTCCAAGACAGGTCATTACTAATGTAAACTCCAAGGAGTTTAAACCCGCATGCATACGCGTTCGACTGAATTGTAATTAATATATACAACTTTATTTACCTGAAAGGCAGCGTACACAACAATACAAACGTACAAACAATAAATAAATGACCAAAGGAGGAATACTGAGCTTTGAAAGTGGACATGAAACATTTCTTTGGTCTTAAGACTAATTTATTTTCATGGAATTTTGGGTACTTCAAGAAAGCAGCCACTTGATAGGGGAATCGATGTCGCTCACTTGAGAAGTAGAGGACAAAGATTCACAAAGGGTGCTGTCATCGACATATTTGTATAGAGTAGGACCAGCCATCAGATCATTAGTCAAAACAGTAAATGACTGGGGACCCAGCCAAGATCCCTGGGGCATTCCCCCTAGGAGGGTAGTCCAAGACGAAAAGTCACCAGCCAAACGGACCCTCTGACGACGATTACTCAAGTATGAATGGACCACTTGACGAGGCAGTGGGGCACGCCTTTTTCCTAAAACTTGGTGACTAGTAAATTATGATCCACCCTATCGAATGCCTTGGCAAAATCAACGAACGCAGCTCTGACCGGTCCCTCAGCATCGAGAGTAGAGCGTCATTGGTGCAAAACTGAGACCAAGGCATGACTTGTGGATCTACCCCAAACAGCTCCAAGTTGGTCAGGAACAACTGTAGGCAAAGTAATGTCAAGAAACCAACCGTACCAACGTCCAACAATGGGTTCAAAAACTTTTGCAAGAGTAGGTAATAGTGATATAGGACGGAGATCGGTTTCAATATATCTGACAGGATTGACTTTAGGTACAGGAATTACTTCAGCTGACTTCCACAACTGCGGAGATGTACGGTACGCTGCATAAGGGACTGATTAAATATGGCGCAGGCAGGTTCTGCCAGTGAAGAGACGAATTCTTCGAGGAACCAGTTTGGGACCAAGTCAGGCCCAGAGGCTTTGTGGATGTTTAAGCAATGAAGTGCGAGAGCGACCTGCCAAGGCTCAATAACATATTGGCTGCCGTAATCGTCGTCACTAAGGTCACTGCACAGGTCTGGCCTGAGAGGCTGCAAATCAACAGCGACACTAGCGAAGAAACGATTGATGGAATCAGCCAGTGAAGAGCCAGGAGTTGGAGGAGATAGGTGCTGATACGAGGATGCAACCGGTTCGTTCAGAAACATGCGAGTTTTTCACCACCATGACCTTGGGTCAGACTATAGCAAGATGGTCAACTTTTCTCTCATAGCATTCTGAACGTAGCTGCTTAGCCAAGCGCTAAGCTTCGTTCTATTATAAGCATTCTGAATCTAGTCATATCACCTCTATGGAAAGCGAGCTGTCTGCTGCGAATAAGTTGACGGAAATTTTCAGTTATACATGGCTTGTCAGTAGAATAATTAATAAATGCGACATATGGCAAGTAAGTATCAAGCAATGACTGAATTACAGAATAAATATTGCAACATAGCATTGGTCGACTGCATAAGCTATAACGGGCTCCAATTCTGTGACGTAATGGCATGGGCCAATGACACCTTGCCGTTAGAGCTACTAGATCCACGCAGACTTACAGATCACCCACGAATTGGCACTGCTGCACGTGCACAATGTTTTGTATGACTACATAGTTTTATCATTAGCTGAAAATATAATAAGAATCACAAATATTATTACACGAAAACTGTCACAAAAGTAGTTTAGTTCGGACAGAAACAAACTGAGATATAAGCGCTTACAGTGATCTGGTTAGGATCAATCCATGTCGTGCACCACTGAATCTTCCACCAGTCTTCGAAACTCTGACTTCCACAGCACTTGAAGTTCACCTGCATCCGATCAATTCTCGACTTTTCGGCAGCCACGTTACTGTAATTCTTCATCGCCGCCAGTAAATCAGTCTATTTACACACACAGTCATAGGCCTATACTACATCTCCACCACTTCCTTCAACTCAGCCGCTGACAGCCTTTGACCCTACAATTTTTGACCAGAGGTGAATACCGCAAAAAATTATGGTAAACGATTAAAAATCAAGCGTGTACACTATGAAACTCCTAATTAAACAATGTGTGAGTTTTTTAAATACAGCCCTAGGCCTACAAACACAATAATAATGAAACCAGCAGGTATATGCAGTCTGATGACGTAAGGCCGCTTTTTGATGTTTTAATGTTCACGTATAAACCATGTTTTTCACTTACAACGGAATAACTAAAAGTTTTAATAATGCAAGCACTGTATGCACGTATCCTATAAATCAAAACTCTCTTATATGTTTGTGCGTAATGGTTAGAGCTATAACTGTAAACGCTGACGTGGATGATTGACGGTCAGGAGAGAATTTTAGACAGATCGAGCTGACATTAAATTCTAACGCACCTAATCGTGCAATCTGTGGCCAAACGAGCGGCTTTGTGATTGTGTATCCTACTGCCTGCTGAATACTTGCACGATTTGAAGTTGGCTGTGCTCATTTACCGGGCGCCAAGTAGGGTTGCCAGTCTCGCCACGGTATCTTTCCGACTACATCCAGCGCGTCGCCGATTCCAACCACCACCGTCTCCAGTCGTCGTCATTCTCGCACTCGCAGCTAGTGATCCGACGTCACGGCTGTCCACTGTTGGCGATCGTGCGTTTCCGGTGGTTGGATTGGAAACCACACCTGGAACAGTCTGCTGCCCGACGTCACCTCAGCTCCAACGC
>Ga0049105_1000422_pt1 | contig 14354 bp, 12 predicted proteins | sample WorMetvaBAHAMAS1_FD_61260 | JGI IMG/M metagenome (GOLD analysis project Ga0049105, IMG submission 61260) | Worm MetaG Olavius vacuus BAHAMAS.1 | ecosystem: Host-associated > Annelida > Digestive system > Unclassified | place: Germany: Marburg | collected 2013-04-09
GTTGTGTTATTGTGCTCTTCAGTGTTGGTAGCGATAACTCGAGCGGATATTCGTTATTACACACACACAAAACTATACACAACGACTCACCGGCCAGACGTTCACAAGATGTAAGACCCGAGACCTACTTGCATACACAATATATACGACACTCTCCGGCGTCAATCATTCATACGGAAGTCGCCATAGGCTGTCACCTACCTATGGGTATCATATGGGCTCCGCCCCCCACGCTGCGCGTCCGGCCGCTCTGCGCCCGTTCACGCTGACCTCGCTGCCTCCGCCAAGGGTGTGCTTATTAGCCCCTAACACTCGCTACCAGTGTTATTCTTGTTTTGTGGAATTTGACTGAGTCAGATTTCAAAAATATTGGAACGCGAATTGTGACCATTCTGTACATCGTGTCTCTTTTTCGTTAATACGTATATTATTATTATTATTATTATTATTATTATTACATGATTTATATAGCGCTAATTTCGAGGATGTATATGCGTACATGTGCATACATTACTGACAAAATCGTCGAATTAAAAAGCTGAAAGGATCGGGCTGAAATTTTGAAAGGCTGCAATTTTTGACTGTGAGTCAGATTTTAAAATTATTGGAACGCGAATTGTGACCATTCTGCATATTGTGTCAAAGCTTCGAGCTTCGCTTGTTTCCACGGACAAGAAGCGAGTGAAAATTTCGATGGGAAAGACTATAGTGGAATAAAAAGACAAAAAGAAAAAAACAGAACATCCGCAGTAACAACGCAAACGCAAAATATGTTATAAAATTTGGAATTTCTCCACACTGAGCAAAATATTAATTAACGATCGAACTTTCGAATGTGCAAATTAACAAAAAATAAACGGATACAAATTGCATAAATGTAAATAAAATGACTTGTGAACGCTGTAGTGTAGCATGCGTTTCGACACAGATCACGACTGTGACAGACAGACGACAGACGGACAGAATTGCCATAGTTACTATAATTACCGTAGTTTGCATCAGCGTCGTCCGGTGAAAGTGAAAATGACTAATAGTAAGGAAGTCGTATGTGATCTATCGATGATGATCTCGGATGACCCTTGCTTTTCATTACAGATCTTTACTACAGCCGGGTTGTCTTCCACTCAGTCAGCACCATACCATCAGCAGACCTCGGCTCAAGAAGGCTGGCGCGGACTAGTCGAACGTTCAGAATTACACACCAGTATCTGATCTGACGTTTGTGTTTAAGATTGTGGAAAGACTTGTCACATGTGGTCACATTTATCGAGCATCTTAGATGTCTGTTGCTGAGTCTACAGTGTGCTTATTCAATAGAGACAGAGAGCCGTGCTGAATGTGACGTGTTACATGCAGCTGATCGAGGAGAAGTGAGTATACTGCGCATGCTCGATCTCTCAGCTGGCTTTGACACCGTCAATCATTCATGAGACACTGATTGATCGTCTGCAACAGTTGTGTAGTGTACTCCTCGACGGAGCGTAGCTATGCACACGTTGAGACGCCACCTTTCACGACCGCTACCTTGAGCCGTGCAGTGTGAATTCCGAAGTTCATCATGTTCTGTCTGACGTCATCAGCAACCACTCGGAGTCGGAGCCAGGTCAAGCTGGGCCTTCCCGGCGGGCGCTTCCAGGATGATGGTGATTTCTGCAATGCAGCACGTACGGCACGGTGATGATCTTCGGTTGGTAACGCTCGTGAAATATGACTGGCAATATGTCCGAGACTGGCTGGTGTGTGTCACTTGTCTGACCTCCACGTTCGTCACATGTTTTGTGAGGAAATGCAGAGCAGAGGATCTTCCACAAGCACCAACAATCGAAGGAGTTAAGACGTTGGCACAGCTCCTTGGTTGTGGTCCAGGTTTCCCATCCATACAGCAAGACTGGAAGGATGTAGACCTGATGAAGCCGGATGTTAGTGTCAGGTCTGTTTAAAAATCTCCAGATATGCTTGTCGAACACGGTCTGGCTGGTTCTGGCGTTTCCAATGAGCCGGCGGATTTTCAGACCACTTCCTTTCCTCCTGTACATCAAACGTTCAAGGTAGACGAAGGAATCGATGACGGACGAAATTCTCGCCGGCCACCGTCAGATGTGTGAGGCTGTAGTAACATGGTTCATCAATTTGCTAAATCTTAGTTTTTGACCAACTGATATGCAGTCACAGCGGTGTCATCACGTTGAGTGACACTAGTAGTACCTTCAGTATCTTTGCAACACTGCCACATCATCTGCGGTGAATATCTCCTCGCCTATTTGATAGCAACAACGAACAACGAAGGAACCTAGTCAGTTAGCGTCGACAGGTGCAGTTGACGGAAGCGTGATGAGACCTGTATTTTCTTAATCTACTGTGCTGATGTCATCGCAGTCGCCCGACGACGTGGACTTAAAGTGCACTCGTATATGCTGATTGCTGATGACACTCAGCTGTACTTTCATGTGACGGTGGACAATAAGATGCAGCAATAAATGGCCTGTATTGAAGAAATCAGACAGTATGTGTGTGCTAATCGCCTGAAATTATTCGGGAGAAAACGCAGTTCTTATGACCATTCGCCGTTGAACTGTCCAAGCTTCGCTTCCAGGCATCACGTTCGGAGCTGTCACCATCCATATCCACAGAAGCAGTATGTTGCTAGACAGTGTTCTGAACGTTCGCGGTCCTCGTGCCCGACGCCTGGCCACTCACTTGCGACTGATGCATACTGTGCATAGATCACTTACTGGAATAATGCAGCCAAGATCATGATGCACGCTTTTGTTACTGTTATATGTCAGACTGACTAGTATATTGTAACAGTGGCCTCCAGCGTGTGAGCGCGGTTCAGAGCGGAGCGCGATCTACAGAATGTAGCGTACTCCACGCTGCGACACTGACATGCATCATACTGCGCCAGCGGATGTTCGACCGCAGCACCTCTGACCTTCGCGATCAACTGCAGTGACTGCCCGTTTGTTAGCAGAGAATCGAGTGTGTTGGTCTGCAGTGCTTACATCAGGCAACAACAAGCTACCTCGCACCTGTGTCTGTACCTGTCAATCAAAGTCGTCTCCATTCCGCATCGCATGACGACCTTGTAGTACCTCGATCCAGAATGACACGATATGGACGAAGACTCTTCGCTGTTTTTGGTTCAAGTTTGTGAAACTCATTTCCGCCGACTACACGTGACCCAACGCTGACTCAATTTTGTGTGCTCGTGAAGACCCTTGGGGACTGTAAGGATTTGTTGCGTGAACCCAAAAGTACTTACTTACTTACTTTAAATGTATTTTCCAACTGGCAACTTGTTCGGAGCCGATATTTCGACAGATTTCGGTCGGATGTTGTCGCCGATTGGCCGAAATGCATATTTCTGCTGCTCGAGATGTGGTGTTTATGTTCGGCGTGCTCAGTCTCTTGATGCTATTCTTACTGTGCGCTGTTTACTTGAGCTGCTTTATGTCAGACACAGATACTCTTCTCTCAGCCTTTTTACGCGTGATAAGCTTGTGTATGCTATTTCTCATTTGTCAACTAGTTAGATGTGCATTTTTTTATTTTTTTGTGTACCTTGTGTACGATTTCAATAATTAATAAATAAATACAGTATGTTATGAAGCTAAGTACAACAAAAGCAAGTTACGCATGAGATACAGTGTGTACTGCTGTGTTTGAAACTGAAAACTTGTTGAGTATCGTTCACGTTCATACGAGCTTCAAATCGCTAAACAAGTTATAAAAACCCGGAAAAAGTACAAAATATTTGTAACTATTTGGAATTTCTATATGATCCAGTGAATAAGCTTCGATGACTTTCAAAATCATACTAGTTATTGCAAATCACTTTCGCTCAAATATCTAGGAAAATATAGTACATTTTGCTTTCCTATGTGCAGTTAATGATACAAAGAAGAGCGTATTCGATCGTTTTAAACTGTCGCAAAAAAATGAAGAACTGTTAGAATTCAAGATCGTAGGAAAGTGTTGATATATCTAACTAAAACCACTTGTGATGTCTTTGTTGATGTCCTGCGAAGGTCATTCCTACATTATCAGCTTTTATTTAGTAAACTGCCAGTCGATTGCTTGACGTATAAACTAAAATTGAAAAAGAAACATCTCGTCAACTCAAAACATGTCGAAGATAACAATAGTGACCGACAGTTTAATCGTTAATGTCCGTTACACTTGGCTTTATTTAGTAATGTGCCTAATGACGTCAGTAACTACTGACATCACTGCAGAGTTTTCCGTGAAAGCAACTGCAATAATAAAGGAAATGTCTTCAAGAACAACACGTAAGACTCTGACCTCTATGTACGGTTGCGGATACTGACGACAAAGTTGTCATGGTGCAGATGGAGCATTACGGCACATGATGCCGCGAGGTCTCGGATCAAGACAAGAGCCAATCAACATGAGTCTGTTGGTGATCTACTTGTGGCTGGCACTTGTCGCTATCATGATTATCATCACTGTCATCATCTTCAAGTACAAACAGCCGGTATGATTCGTCTATCTTATGCTGCACATTATCTTCCAGCACTCATCTTTAAAAACTCATAATTATAATTTTACAAACAGTTGGCCTGTTTTCTAAATAATAATGATAGTAGTAATAATGTTAGAGTTGCTATCCGACTTCTTAATTCGGAAGAAGATCCGGTTGTTCCTTCGGGAGAAATGTTTGCTTGTCAAAGAGAGAATCATCGGCTAGCCACTAAGTTTCTTCCTTCACAGTTCTCAAGTATATCAGTCACTGAATCCGACGTGCGCTCTGCCGGTCGTTCTGCTGTTTCCAGCTGGTGCTGCAGTAGTGCCTGATGGGTTACAGTCACGGCATCTTCGCGACCTGGTTTTGTGCCGTGAGGCCGGTTCAAATTTCCTGACCCCTTAGACCGCTTTTGTTAATATGATCCTGACAGGCGCAAGTCTAGCAGATGTTGCCCCGATTTTTCTCGGGGGACGGCTCCTTGCCTTGAATAAAAAGTCGGGTGACGTTGGACCAATAGTGGTTGGTTTCACACTTCGCCGCCTGGTTTCCAAAATGTGCCAATCCTGTTGGCTCTGAAAGGCTACGTGCATACCTCAGCCCGCTGCAGCTTGGTGTTGGCATCTGAGGCGGTTGTGAAGCTGCGGTCCATTCAGCCCGCAGGTATCTGGCGGCTTTGCACCAAGACCACGTGCTGGTAAAGTTAGACTTCAGTACATGTAATGCATTAAACAGCTTGCACCATCCAGAGATGCTCCGAGCCGTCGGCGAGAGATTACCAAAGCTTTATTCATATTGCTACTCTGCCTACAGTCATTCAGCCTCCTATTTCAGTCATCATTGCATTTCCTCTGAGGTATCCCTCAACAAGGCGATGCAATAGGACCTTTATTATTTTGCAACACAATAATCTTATGTTCTCAGTTCGGAATCAGAACAAAATTTAGGTTATCTGGACGATCTAACCTTAGGCGGCTCATCTAATAGCGTATTGTTTCCAAGTCAGTAGTTAAAGTAGTAGAAATAAGTTGTGTTTTATTTACGCCATTTAAATTTTATAGTATCTGTCTGGCGTCTGACTTTTTGAGCATTAATGGTTTATTGTCTATGCTGCTCTGTGCTTGTATAACTTCAACGAGTCACGTCTTTGGCAGCGCGCACCTCTACGCAGGCCTTCGTGTACGCCTTGCAATAGGCCTGTCTGTGATATTGACCACCCCGGGCGTTTATTCTTTTGAAGGGCTCAGTCAGAGAAATGGCCGCTATCTCAGAAAGCACACAAATCTATCGTCGAATGCAGTGTCTGCCAGCTGCACATCGGTGATGGGACTGTTCATAGTCATGGACCCAGGGACTATCGCTCTCCTGGTTCTGATAAGCCTCCAGTCGCAGTACGACCATTTACCGCGAGCGCTAGTCGCCAGTAGCCCACTACGTCAGCAGCAGCAGCAGCAGCAGCATCTGCCAGTCAACAAAGCGATGGCGTGTTGTCGTCGACATCAGCGACAGCTGTAACACCTCCGTCTCGGTTTACGCATCGCATCCCGTTCTGACCAGACGAACGATCAAACACATCCTTGAGTGAGCAAGACCAACCTGCGCCAAACCATATGTCGAGCTTCTCAGGCATTGCACACACGATCCAGCGCCAACATGGTAAACTTTGGAAGAGGACCGTTGAGCCATAGGCCTACATTGCTAGTCAAGAGACCCAGCGACAAGCGACAAAAAGCCAGACATAACAATGCTGGCTGATATAGTCTCGGTCAAGATTTAAAATGGTGTACTAGAAGAGCTGTCATCAGAATTATCTGCTCAAACACACTTCAGACGCAGTGTACTCACAGTTGCTCGACAAACATCCTACACGTCCTGTAGGGCGCTGTTCAACACCAGACCCTCAACCTACAGTGGCTATGCAGGTGTCAGAAAGCGAAATGATTCGAGCTAATCGCTGTTTCCCGGTAGGACAGCACGAGGGCCGCTCGGAGTCAGACATCAGCACGTTCTACAGTGTGAGTCAATAAAGTAGCCCACACCCTCTAAAACTTTGTGCGATATTTTTACTTGTGATAAACCTGTGTGACTGAAAATTATCTTGGTTATTGCCCAAACATATTCCTACATTTACACCAATTTTGGTCCATTTATCTGAATATTTGTATAAATTGTATCACTTTTACTAGTAAGACCCTCAAATTTTAACAATTCAAATTAGTTTATAATGACATTTATGAATTTTTAGTTTACAAACCAAGTCACATCAAATGATATTTACACATTTAATTTAATATAACATTTAGTATCTCTTAAATAGATTATCACATTAAATGTTCAAAATGTCTACCGTTGGCTAAGACACATATCTGCAGTCGCTTGCGGTAGTCTCTCACAGCGTTGTTAATGGCTTTTTTGCGGTAAGGCAGATCAAATTAACTAAAGTGCATTTTTAAACTCGGGTACTGTTTTTGACTTCTATTCCAGCATTACCCCCAAACCTCGCAATCCATTGGATTGAGGTTGGATGAATTGGGGCCACTCATCAGTAGCGATGAAGTCAAGGCAATCTGATTTGCTGAAACTCAAAACTTGAAATGGTAAAAAATGATAAGTACTTCTAGAAAAATTAACGCCATTCGGTTAAATATTAAGATAAATCGACCAAAATCGGTGAGCATGTGTGGATGTAAACTCGAAACAAACTGGCAAAATTTACGGAAATATACTTAGCCTAAGTGAAAATATTTCAAAAAAGTTTTTGGGGGCTACTTTTTTGACTCACACTGTAGACATGTCAGCTACGTGGAGGCGGGTTCAGAGCTGTTTCAGCATTCATCTGATTCACTGACTGTTTATTGCACGGTGAGATCCATCCAGAAGTAAGCCCAATATTGTTCAGCGGCAACCTGATTGCGCTGGAAAAAAATCTTGTGGCGTGCGCCCAATTGCAGTTGATTACGCGTTACTACGTATCGCCCGATTCGCAGGGCCATGTTTCGTTCTGTCGCAGAGGCAGTTCCCAGCATTTACAGATTTTATCATTTATCTTACAGCCAGCCGTCTATCCTCAAGTACGAGATCAGAACAATTATTCTCTCTCGTGTCGGTCAGCACCGAGGCGATGAACCCACTGGGACCTCTCTTATTCTGTCTGTTCATACATTCTGATTTAGTACAGCCGGCTGAAATCCGAGCTAGTAGCTGGTTGTATGGACGACTTCACCCAGCAGAGACGGCAACCGCAGACATTGAGCACATCGGAGTCAGACAGGAGCTTACAGGCCTAACTGATCAACGTGTCCAAATCTAATAGAGGCATGGAGCCGCTCATTGGATAGTTCAACGATTTCATCTTTCTGGTATCAGACGAGGCAGACGTTCTGGAAGCAACACTTCTAGAGACGGAAAGATGGACGCCGCACTAACCAGTTGCTGTGCAGTATTACCGCGGCAATTAACTGTTTATCTCTGCTGTCAACTCACGACACGCTAATTCTGTTCAGAGCGTCACTTAGCGCCCCAAAGATGATGCATATGTTCACCATGTGCCGAGCATCCTTCTCATGGAGAGATTGACAACATATCGAGAAAAGATACATTGTGCTATCGCCAGCCTGTATCCACTGACTTACAATGGCTTCGGGCCAGCCTGCCTGTTATGGAGGGCTGGCTGGGTGAGTGGATGTAAGTCGTATTACTTCGCTGGCACTGCCACTGCCTTGGCACTGCCGCTGGTGTTAGGTGTCAGTTCGACAATTACCGAGACACTCCAGCAACAGCATCTACTTCGCAGTTTGACGTCTGCGACCAGCGATACAACAGTAGCATCTGTAGAGGAATCTGGTCTTCAGTCTGCAATCTTTCAGGCCATCGGGTACTGCGCATACAAACGGTCGTCATGGGACAATATGGTTATTGCAGCAGAACGTGAAACGTTGTCAATAGCCTGACACTGCTGCTGACAGTGACGTCCTCACTCAGCGGCGAATGGCTCCACCCACTGCTATTCTCAAACTGCCGACTACGCTTGGATGACAACGCAGTGCACGTCGCGGTCGGACTTCGGTTTAGTGCCAACGTTTGCGAACTCATCAGTGTTCATGTGGCGCAGAGATCGATGTCAGATGATTTCATGAACTATCACGTGAAGGCGGTATTGACCGATCCGCTCGGCTTCACACCCTCAACGACGTGCTCAACTGCGAACATCCTCAGAACCAAGGAAGCGTCGGATGTACGAAGGTCCGATGGAAAGCGACCCGACAGAATGAAACGTGCATTACTTGGGACGTCAGCGTCACCGACACAGTGAAGCAATGCTATCTTCCAGCGACATCAGGGTCGTTTGGCGGGGCAGCGGAGGCGACTGCAGAGAGAAAGATGGCTAGCCTACGGACTATACGGTACGCAGCTATCCCAGTCATACACTTGTAGCAGTTGCCATTGAAACATTGCGACCCATTAACAATGCTCGACTCCAGTTCTCAGCGACCTTGGAAGGCGATTTCTCAAGTGTCTAAAAACCACCGCGGGAGCGCCTTCCTGTTCCAGCGTTTGTCGGTCCTGATTCAAAGATTCAATGACATGTGGTCGCCGTTCAAGACACTTTTACCCACACACCCTTCAGGGCGACATTTGGCCGTTCCAGCTTCTTTATGGTCGCCCATGCGTATGTATGAAAAGTATCTTTTACTTTGGGGTCTTTTTGTCTTTTATGTTTTTAACTTTTGTTTTAACCCTCTGGATCTACACTGCCGAGGGTAATAGTTGAAAGCAATATTAACTGGCGGAAATCACGAATAACTAAGGATAACGTAAAAACGAAAAAAACACGAACAAAACTTTCGAAATATGGAATTCTATACGTTTCAATAAAAAAACAGATGTTTCTTCTGTCCTTTGAATTATATTTCAGTAATACGCTTATTATTGTGCATAGAACTTCTAAACATGTAGTTTTGACACGGTGTTAGGTGTAAACCACCAATACGTTTACTAGCTGGTTAGATTTGCTTATCATAAGTTGTTATGCTTGTTTTCCCCTTTTACTCCCTTTTATCTACGGTCTTTCGCCTGAGAGAAGTATAGAGATTGATTAATCGAATGATTGATGGCTGACATGAAGTATAATAATGTTGTAGCTGGAGGCGGCCAGTCATCGCTGTATTGCGCGGCTGTGCTGTCGTCGTCGACGATGTGTTGGAGTGGACGAGGGCAACACGTTGCTGTCTCACTCGCTGGCAGTATGACCGTCTCATCTCAGCTGTCTACAGACTGTATCGACAACGACGTTACCGTCTCATTTGTAGCGATTGTCAGCTGCACTTGCTGCCGACACGCGTCGGCCAACATGCTGTATAATTGATCTGAACTGCGTTCTACGGCGAAATTCAGCAATGCGAAATAGAAAACGCTTGAATCCGACAATGTTTGCATGTGAATCTTCTTCACATGAGTGTGGTAGGATTTTTATTTGTTTTTCGGCGTCGTATGTATTTTTTTTACTTAATTCACTTACTGGTCAAATCTCCAGTCCAAACAAACAGCAAAGATAAAAATAAACACTTGGCTGCTGTACTATCGTGCGCCATACCGCAGTGACCGCTCTGTTAACTCAGTCTGCGTGTTTGCATGTTATAATATATTTCGAAGATACTCTTGTTGGCATAGAAAAAGACATGTGTTATTAATGTAGCAAAATCGAGGTCTATGTCCAGGAAAACACAACCACAAGTTGGCGCTGGTGTGTGATGTCTGTGACCTGTAAAACAAGAACCTCATGCTGTCGCTCAAACAGCGGCTCGCTCCCGAGAAAGTTTATATTTCCCATCATTTCCGAACTGTATAATAATTAATTCCCTTTTAGATGCTTCATTTGACCTCGGATGACCTTGATCATGCAGTCATTGTTACTGCACCACTAATACATGTATATGATTTCCTGTTTCGTAGTTGTGTCACTGGCTTGCACGTTCTTCAGATTGTACAGTGTACTTCTTCACAGAACAACTTTGAACATCCACCAAAGGTCAATAGTCGAAAATGAGCTGTGTAAGACTTCTCATTCAATGACAAATAAACCCTCGCTGTGCATAGCGTTCATCAAGTATGCGAATCAATAACGACAATGACTTCCAAAGGTGACTTAGTTGTTGATTAGAGTGTAATCGACGCATAACATATCACTAAAACGATCAAAGTTCGCTCAAAAGCATCAACTGCAGTAGAAGTCGATCGACTTTCTGTTAATGGTCTGCATGATTGTAACAACGTCTCTTCTCTTTGCGCCTTATGTAAGATATTAGCATTTGTTTTTAAAAGCGAATGGCGCTGAACGATTACATACATGTAACTCGGATTTGAGAGTTCAAATGGTAACCAAAGTGATATTAGGCTGTAGTATATTTTAGGTATATTTGATTCACACATGTTTGCAATATGGGTGGTTAACCTTAATTGACGCAGATACTAACCATATGACGTCCTTAGTATTTATAGTAATAATGTCTGTATTTTTGCTCCATTTTCGATTTATTGTCGCACAGTTATGAAAATCGGATTTTTACACGTTACTTTAACGTGTTTGACACGTATGATAATGAACTGCGATAATGAAGTGAACAACGCCGCGGTTTCTTGTTATGTATCGTCGACGTAAAACGGGAGTGTTCCGCCATATAGCTGTCATATTTTGTGTTGTGTGTAGATGAACTCTTTATGACTTAATTCATTGTATTTCTGTACAACGTTGATTAGTTTTTGACATATTTTGCTGCATCAGCTGTAGATATTAATTCGTCACAAACTGCATGAAAGTTGTGTCCGAACCCGATCGTGTTAGCGATATAGTAGATAATCTCAACCGAACTGAATGCAATCATGACAGAAAATAATATTCTGAACGCTTTTTCGGTAGGCCTATACGTATGACTGAAAAGTGCAATTTCCAACGTTGAGTTCGCCTAGCACTGCTAATGCACTTGATTATCTTTTGAACTTATTTTTAAAACGAAATTATAGTGCAGCAATTCCATAAGTAATAAAAACTATAATAACTCAAATATTGTGAAAACTGGCAATGACATAGGCCTACAAAATAATGTGTCCAAGCAGCTTAAGCCGACAGTTTTCACTCGGCATAACATAGCGCAACTTGGAGGCGGACACGAATATATAGCCACTAGGCATAGGTTTAACAGTGGTGTGAAGTTCTAGTGATAATATTATGAGAGTTTATCTGACTACAGACGTACATGTGAATACATCATAACTAAACAAGTGCGAATACAAATATAATAGTGACATTGAATAAAAACAAAAAAACGGAAAAAGTTGGCTAATATTGACACGTAACTCTCGTGCCTAAGTCCAGTACTTCTGCAGGTATGCCCAGTTAATTACTCACTCTCATTTCAGGTTTCAATTAAAAGTCTGTAATTTTACCCGCGTCACCGCATTTATTCTTTAGTGGATATCTGATGCGCGCAGTGTTCGACAACACGCTTCCAGTCACTTGAAATTTAAAAAAATTGTCAATTTTCACTTTGATTCGGTTGAGATTTAACTGATTTATTGAACAACGTATATGTAGTCAGTTTTTTAAACACCGTGTAGATCAACTGCTGTGTTTTATTTACTTCGCTTTAATGTCTGACGATTATGCTTTGAATTGAGCTTGATTTTGCCAATTAGAAGAGTGAAAATTACATGTAATTGTAATGAGTATAATTCTTTTTTGATATCGTATGTTAGACTGTGCCTGTTTGGTCAGCTTTCCAATGCACGTTAAATGTTCGCGTATTTTGTCTTTATCGTAACCATTGTCATTAGATGAATGACAAAATACGCGAACATTAAACGCTGACCAAACCGTGCTTAGTCTAACATACGATTTCAAAAATAAAAGACTAGAATGAGAAAACAAAACAGAAACTGATGAGCTGGATAAGTCCAAAAATTGTAAAAAAATCCGTGAAATGATTTGTCAAACAGCAAAGTCTTAAGCCCGGAATTAAAGAGTAAAGATGAGAGAAGAGACGAGGGTGGTAGTAATGAAAATGATGAACTGACCTGTGACAATAAGTAAAAGTACAGGGGACTGTGTCTTGAGAGGCTGGTAAAGTTCATCAGGAAGTTGATTCCATAGACAAGCTGTGCATACTGAAAAGGACAAATTGTGACTTTTAAAGACGAGCAGGTTGATAGCCGAGCGAGAGTTTACTATAGATGAAGGGCGAGTGTTACTACAGGGTTGAAGAGGGAAATCAGGTTAGTAAGTAAGTAAGTAAGTAAGAGTATTTATAAGGCGCACAAAAAACAAAAAAGTCACTATACGCAGATATTGGAGTTGATTAGTTGTGAGAACTTCGTATGTAGAGATAGGAGTTTATATTTAATGTCTTCACATTAATTTTATGCCAATGAAGAGATTTAAAAACAGGAGTAAAGTGAAAGGAGTTTGGAGCTCTGGTGACATGCTGGATGTTTTGGAGTCTGTTTATTTGGGGCTTAGGTAGGTTATAGTAAGTAAGTAACAAGAACGATTAATGTGTCCGACAATGACTTCTCAGGCACAGCAGTAACTATGGCGGTTACAGTCAAGAAAAGCAGCGCCTAAGCCGGTGTGTGTTCATGCGGCTGCGGAAGACAGACAATGATGATGCAGAAGTGACATGCTGCGGCAGACTGTTCCAAACGCGAGCAGGTCATAGTACAGTGAGTTACAGTAATCAAGTTTGGAGTGAACGATAGAAGTGGCGATGATGCTGGCGGTTTTGAACTCAAGGTAAGGATGAGTGCAACGAAGTTCAAGAATGGGAGAATAGCGATAGTGACAGAAATATAGAGAGATGTTTGTCAAAACAAAACCAAGATTGCTGGCAGAGTGCGTGCTAACATGTGAGCAAGATGGTTCAGAGAATGAAAGAAAGTAAGTATACTAAGTGGGGTAGTATACAACCTGAAGAGTAGAGGACTGAGAACAGAACCCTGAGGAACAGCACATACAGATGTATGAGAGGAAGAGAAGTTACCACATTTAACCCGGAAAGAGAGAGATAATAGATACAATACAACTTAAACCAGTTTCGAACACAGTTATATACCAAAACAAGATGAGAGACGAATAATTACAAAACTAGATTCTACAGTTTTCTAAAGAAGAGAAACTCTGTCTGCGTTGGATACATTGTTATCAAGCGCGTGCGGGAAGGCTACACAATTTCGTATCTATTCGCCAGGTGGCGCATTTAGCGTAATTTCGTTTTGCGGATCTGCAATTTTGTGACCTTAGGTCAGATTACCGAACAAAGTAATCGACCTCGAATTGAGAGCATTCTGCATATTGTTTCAATTCGGTCGCGCGCGCTTGCTTCCAGAGAGAAGAAGCGAGCGCAAACTTGAGTGTTAGTAACGACATAGTGTCTACGTGTCCAACGCAGACACATCTATGCCCAGTGGTGTCATAGCTGCAGAGAGTTCAAGAAGACAGAGACAAGCTATTTTGTGAGGCTATAGCATTAATGAGATGACTATGAAAGTACAGTAAAGCAGTTTCTGTTAAGTGGTGCGTAATATAGGCGGATGGATCATGGATTATGACTAATATTAGAAAAAAAGATGATCCATTTGTCGAGACTTAACAACAGTCGTGAAGGTACATGATCGCTGTCGCCTTCTGTACCAGGTGAACCAAATAAAAATCCCCCCTACGACTTTTGTTGATATTACAGCAATGCATGGGAATTTTTGCACGAAATTTTACACGATTGTTAAGCGATCAAATATACACTTTATCACCAAGTTTTATTGAAATATTTCTGGAATTGACAAAGCTACACAGTTTTAACCACGACAACCCCCATTTTACGGT
>Ga0049105_1000423_pt1 | contig 14347 bp, 8 predicted proteins | sample WorMetvaBAHAMAS1_FD_61260 | JGI IMG/M metagenome (GOLD analysis project Ga0049105, IMG submission 61260) | Worm MetaG Olavius vacuus BAHAMAS.1 | ecosystem: Host-associated > Annelida > Digestive system > Unclassified | place: Germany: Marburg | collected 2013-04-09
TTTCGAGAGCGCTACGTAGCGCTCGCTAACGCCCGCCGCTAGCCAAGCGTTTCGTAGACCTAGCCCAAAAAGGCTAGCCTAGCACTACGTAGCGCTACGCCTAGGAAACGCACCCCTGGTGTGACAGTCACTCTGGAGAGAACACTTTCGGGACACGAAGGTGCCCATGTTTTGAAATCCATCTCGGTCGGGACAAACTGTCGCAAAGAAACCGAAAGTGTTCCAGCCATTCTAGTTCAATAATCGTCAGACCACTTTCGCGTATCAACCTAAAGTTGGACTATGTTAGCAAAAATGACTCACAACCTTTTCGATCCCGGGCCAATTCACTTCCTGGAGCGAAAGTTCAAATAGGACCCTGGCCAATTCGTTTTCTAGAACTTTCGCTGCCTGGCCCTTTCGTTACCTGGAACTTTCGTTTTCAAGAGTATTCACTCTCAGGAACTTGCGCTCCCTGGAACTTTCGTTTCCTGTTAGTCCATGACATTGATTTGCGACACTGGCTTCGGCTGTACTCCGTGGTAGGCCTGATATATTGTTGGTGATTTGGGCACTCCTCAATTAAACATTGTTATGTGACAATAAACGTTGTTCTGATAAATGCTAAATCTGGCTGTCTGTCTTTCTGTCTTTGTTAAAGTGGCCAGCTTTGTTGGGCTATTGGGCAAGACTACCGTATCGGACCGCCACCAAATAACGGTTAGGGTTAAGTTATTTTTATGCAAGTATATTACCGTAAGTGGTTAGTCTGTCCAGTGTCTATCATGAAGTCAGCAGTGAATGTGGTGGTGGTTGTAATTATATACCGTCATTACATATATATTTCTTGACGAGAGAGATAATCAGTGTCGGAGCAGAAGGACGTCTGATGATTTCGCTGAAGATATTATTGGCACATAAATCACAATTAATCATTGTCACTGTTGAAAATGACTAATCAAATGCTGTGTCCATAAATGATGCAGCATTTGTGGTATAAGCCTGTAAGGTTAATTAATGTTAATTGTCGCTGCTATATTGCAGTATTGGTGAACATGAACTATGGATGCGGAGCAGTGAGTTGGTGACAAATGCTGCTGGATCATGGACGTCGGTGATTACATCTCTAGGAAGATGCCGCCCGCTAGTTCATCTAGTAATAACGGCGGATTTTTGAGCTGGTTGCGACATCCGCAGCGTGGCCTTCCGTATCTCATCTTCTCGATCGTAGCCATCCTTATCATTTTGCCTTTGTTGACACACTATTACATTTCAGCCTTTGATGATGTGGTTACAACCAGCCCTGGTCACCGTGGTCGATTTGAACGAGCTGGCAGGTTTGGGTCGACAAAGTCGTCCGAGCTCAAGAGTCAGATAGACGAGCTGCGTGCAATCAAAACGTCGGTTAGTAATGAGTTGCTTGAGCTGGAGAAGAAGCGACAGTCCCTGCTGACAGAAATCAGTGGTTACACAACGGCTATCGATGAACTGAAGCAGTCTTACCGGCAAACGTCTGAAGAACTTGGTCGTCTTAAAGCCTCTCTAACTAGTCTCCAGGTATGCTATATAAAACATTTGCAATTGTTTTTATGCTTTTTCTTCACCAGTAGAGTGTCAGTTTATCATCTGCTAATGTTTGCACTTGCCTCAGTTGCCTGTAGCACTTATGTATAGACTTAGTTGGTGATTGCTGTTAAAAGGCAAAAGGTTGACTTACTTTAGTTACTTACTTACTTTGATTAAATAGTTCCCTTTCCTTTTGGCTTCTTGAGTCTTTCGAACTTCTGTATTTCTGGTGTAATGACTTCTGTTATACTTCACAAATTAAGTCTTAATTGTCGTCTTTGTAACTTTGCTCTCTTTAGTATAATAATAATAATAGTAATAAAATACATGTTTTTATCCTGCTGTAAGGTCATAAATTCAGAAATTTAGCCTATCAGACTTTCTTGTATTTGCCTTGTAGTATTAACAGGATGTCATTGTCACATTTAATGACGTTTCCTTTTTCAGTATTTGATGAATAACCATCTCCCAGTTGTTATTGTTAGAACTGTTGTAGTTTTCCACTGTTGAAGTTTGCAGTAGTCATTCGGTAGTCTGACTCCCTCAGATTTCCTTTTGAATGTTTTTCAATTTTGGTTTCCGTATTTATGTTCACATTTTTTGATGCCGCGGCACAGTTGAGCTGGATATTAAGCTGGTTTGTACATATGGGCTAATAGTTGTCAGTAAAGTTTTTCACATTATTTCACCAGTACTCGTCGACTACTTGAGTAAATTGAACAGCATTGTTTGTAGACTGAACAGCAAGAGCTGCAGAAGAATAACGTGCCAATTATAGAAGCACCGAAGCGCATCCTTCCTCCGGCTGAAGATGCCATCAGTTTTTTGCCATTGACAATACAATATCGTCACTGTAATATGTTCAACTGCTTCGATTATTCTCGTTGTTCGGTTACGTCGCAGTTTCCAGTGTATTTGTATCCACCGGACGAGAACCGACTATCGTCTGGCATCGACTCGTTCGTAAAGTATTCGGCAGCACAAGCATTTGATGCTAGTCCGCATATTACCTATGATCCACTCATCGCCTGCATTTATGTGGTATTGATAGCCGATGATATACAGACAGTGTACAACCACTCTACGGTAGAGCATATGCTGACTCAACTTCCATATTGGCGAGGAAGCGGAGTCAATCATCTACTAGTTAGTGTTTCTCGGCAGCCATCTTCGGCACTTGCATTGACTGGTGTTGACACCGGTGCTGCCATGCTTGCCCAGTCGATTTTCTTTCGCGCACTTTTCCGAGTCGGTTACGATATAGTGTTGCCACCGGCACTGGGAATCTCGCATGGAGATGCGTGGGAACAGATGCCACTTCTGGTACCGGCACGTCGAAAATACCTCCTGAGTTTCGTCGGTGAACAGAGCTACGTGCCTGATAGCAGTTTGTCTCGGAAACACCAGTTTGATAGCTCTGTTCGTGGTTACAAAACATGGAACAGTTTGTACAGTAACGTGTCGGCACATTTTCGTGGCAGGCAGATGTCGTACGATGACACTATCATAAAAGTATTGAAAACGATGCAGGCCAAGTACGAATCAGATGCTTTTAATTTTGAATTTATCTGCAGCAATGCCGATGTAAAGCAACTTGGGTTAAATGGTGAATGGATTCTGTGTGGAGCAGAACGGGAGCAGAAAGGTTTGTTAACAATGTCGACGTTTTGGTTGATCATAGCTCCTGCCGATAACTTATTGGTATCTACAGAGATGCTGCAGTCATCATTGTATTTGGCATTGAAGTACGGGTCAGTTCCGGTAATTCTGGGTGACTACATTCGGCTGCCGTTTCAGGAAGCTATCCACTGGTCGCGTGCCGTTATTGCTCTGCCGAAGGCCAGAGTGACCGAACTTCACTTCGTTCTTCGCTCATACACCGACTCTGATATCCTGGAGATGCGCCGGTATGGGCGTCTTGTGTTTGAAACATTTTTTGGTTCCACGAAAGCGATCGTCGACACCACACTGGCATTAATTCGGCATCGGTTACGCATCCCGGCATTTCCTATCCCGGATGAGCCGTCGCCAAGTATATTCAACAGTAGCTTTGTGCCACTACGGGAGGCAGTAGTGGAGTCAGCAGTTGAAGTGGAGGAGATGCTGGGACCACTCGAGTCACCAATGGCGTCACCAAGATATCTCAGGAATTTTACATTTACCGATGCCACGTTTGCACTGCCCGGGGATCCATTCCATAGTTATCCCTTCACACCATTTGAACCATCTCTTCCTGGTGATGCTAAATTCATGGGTATGTTTATTTTGTCTGTCTACACACATTGTTAACTAAAGAAATTATTATATCGTTTTAATTGGCATTTTACTTTCATTGTGTAGTTGACAACTTAATTTCTCAAACTTTGTCACTGTGAGCACATTGACCCTCCAATCCATTTGAACCATCTCTTCCTGGTGATGCCAAATTCATGGGTATGTTTATTTTGTCTACACACATTGTCAACTAAAGAAACTGTTGTTGCATTTATATCGTTTTAACTGGCATTTTTACTTCCGTTATGTAGTTGACAACTTAATTTCTTGGGTAATAAGTTAACATTACATTACAAAAGTTACTTAGTGTACACTAGTTAAAAAAACTGTCCACTGGCATATTACAGAGTTGAATATTGACGATATATAGCACCTGTCACTAAATAACTCCTCAAACTTTGTCACTGTGAGCACATTGACCCTCCAATCCTGGGTCACTGGTCAAAAAATCTGTTTATTTTTTGAACAGTTGAATTTACTTTGACAAAAAGTCTCTGATGACTGACAAGGCACATTTGTAAGTGCAGTTAGGCAGCATCAAAACGTGCCTTACATTAATATAAATACAGTAAAGTAAAAGCGATCGGCTGAAGTCTAGGTCAAAGCCGGTAAATGGAATGAGCATCGTCCATTCTTGGTTGGTTGATAGGTTGGGCTTTGATATTGTACATTACTGGTATGGTGACATGATTGGATAGATGTCGGTTGGAATGTGGATCAGATTACTGCTGAGTCATTCTGCTAATACAGGATAATGGGTTATAATGGTTAATAGCTTAGCACCGTTGTAATTCTTGATGCATTCCTTGTTTTGTGGTTGTTAGGATCTTCGTATGGATTTCGTCCAATTGGTCAGGGTGCTGGTGGAACAGGGAAGGAATTTAGTGAGGCGCTTGGCGGAAACATGCCACGCGAACAGTTTACTGGTATCTTTTTTGTTGTCAGTTGATTGTAATTAGACAAAAGACTTTTCAGTATATACTTGATTGAGACTCATAATTACAATTGATTTTGTTGTCGATACTGCATAATGCTTATTGTGATTAGCAATAAAACAGCATTAACCGACTTAAGTCAACAAACTGAATATGTCATCGTCATCATCCACGAATTTCATGACGACACAAGTCTTGAAACAAAACTTTGGGGCAGCAGTAAATGTCACTTATTAGGCTAGTTTGTCAATGCTGCTGTTGCCGATAGTGTCCATTGTCGTGTGATCTACAAAACAGTTCCGTCTTCACTGGTCGAAAAATATACATGTATTTTGATATGTACTGAATGGTGCAGTTGGTGTCATAGTGAGGCAACAGTTAGGGCATTAGACTCACAGCTGAGAGGTTGTATGTTCAACTCTCAGCCATTTCGCTTAATGTAACGACTCTGGGATAGTTGTTAACATGCATTTACCTATATCACCAAGCAGTATAAAATTGTACTGACCAAAGGGCGGTGATGCTCTGCAGCTGAGAAGGCATCTGCAGCCTGGTATTAAGTAATAGCATACTGCTGTTGGGGTTTATGACTGTCGGGGGTAAACAGGATCACTTATCGATCTCAGGGTGTGGCGTCCCTGCCCCATAAATGTCAGCCTCCCCTACCATCCGATAGACTACATCCGAGTTATGGCGATTGTCTGGAGGTTAAGGGGGAATGTTGTCAAGAGCTGCTCTGTGCTTGGTTGTGTAACACAGTGTTCACAGTCAGCAGCTCACATATATGAGCAGTTCTTAGAGGTCCAGCAGATTGGATTTGTCACATTGGGACCCTTACGCCGTGCGTAGAGGCGGTTGCCTAGAATTATATTATTGTAACACTGTGGAGTGGTCCTGGTGGGATTCAAGCCTTATCTGAAAGACCAACTGGTTTCCTTCAGTGCTTTGACACTGTTGGTTTGGTCATGTGACCTGTAAAAATCGTCCCCAAAATGACCTATAATGTGTTGAGTGGGACGTTAAACCTTGCTCAATCAATTTATGACTGTCGTGTACAGTCTGACTGCCTAGAAACAGATATCGGCTAAAGTCCTAGTGCGGGAATACCGTTAGAGTTTGTCCACGTGTCATTTATTATTTCCATGAAGCTGGAGTGATGCAGTGATATTGTGATGTCTGAACTGTTTGTAGTCGTCATTTTGACGTACGAACGCGAGGCTGTGCTGATAAATGCCATAAGTCGTCTTAAAGGTTTGCCACACCTCAACAAAGTCGTGGTCGTGTGGAACAGCCCTCAGCCGCCAGCTGAAGACTTGCACTGGCCCGACATTGGTGTCAGCGTGCATGTTAGTTCTGTGTCATATTCCATTATAGTGTAGCATTTGTTGCATTTGTGGTCGTAATGATAGAAACATGACTTAAGTTCTTAGGGCCCATTTCACCAAACTTTAACCGGCGGTTAAAGTTGACTTAACCGGCCGATTTGACGAAAATTTGGTTAATTGCGTTTCTCCAACATTTAACTGATTGTCAACTTGACATAAATTTGACTGGCTGTCAATGCTCAGTTAACTAGAATTCAAAAATGGTGGATAACGATCATTCGTTGTTGTCATTAGACTTTTTGGACACAATTGAGATACGCAGCCACCGTGTCGAGTTGGAAAGGGTACACCCATTTGAAGAGTTGAATGAGAAAAAGTTTTGCAAGCTTTTCGACTTTCAAAGCACGCAATATCGCCTATTTTGTCTGAGGCACGGAAAATCACGCAGTCAACAAACAACTGCAGCTAATACCAAACACGGACGACTTGCTTACCATGTACTAAACGTTGTAAATACCTATAGATGATATTAAAAACTCAACGAAAGCACTTCAAACCACGTCGGCACTCGGCAGATGCCATTGTGCTTCTTTAGCCACAGCCCGTTTGTTATTGGTTGGGCTTCAAGTTCAAGGGTGCATTGGCTATACGCGTTTAGGCCTGTGTGCTATCATTTGCTGCCGTGGCCACTGGGCAAGAGCGCATACTGCCTTGACCTTAATTACCGAGTGGGAAAGTTCCACCCACGTCGCCAGTTGGCCAATGCAGTCAATAAATAATGTTGCTGATGAATGAACATAGTATTTTGTTTACGAGTTCAGCGTATAGCCTATTAATATTCATGATGTCTATGGTATAGGCCCACGTGATTGACGTCACAAGACCTACTTCAGCCAATGAGAACGCACGTAACATCTTTGACGTCATTAGTCTATTTTTAGCCCTCTGTCAGCTGACTGAGATTTGACTTAACCGGACATAACTTGGTGAAACGGAAACTAGAACTTAACCCGTAGTTAATTTGACGCTCGGTTAGTTGACGGCCAAGTTAACTTAACTTTGGTGAAACGAGCCCTAACAGTGCAGTTACCTGTTTAGGTCAGCTTAACCTGCTCCTCTGTAGGGGAATAAAAGATTTCAAGCTTAATGACAATAAAAGGCATAGGTAATAGCAGCCTGTCTGTAGACTCGTGGTCTAAGTTGGTTGACGTAGTGTGAGGATTGGCAGTTGCTTTAGTTACTGTTCTGCATTCGTCAGACAAACTGGATAACACTTGCAGTGACTTCTTCAAGTCGGTAGAACAATGAACATATTTTTGTTGTTGTTGTACATTCATAGCGAAAAGATTAGCATGATATTCGTCCTATTAAGTTGCTTATGCTGGCATTATTTGTGAACAGAAAAGTTCATATTCGGTGTCGTAATTGTAGGTAATAAGAACAGCAAAGAACAGTCTGAACAACAGGTTCTTGCCGTATGATGCTATTGAAACAGAAGCCGTTTTATCTGTGGACGACGACGCACACTTGCGGCACGATGAAATTATGTTTGGTTTCAGGTCGGCCATTAGTTTTGTCATATTATTATTGAATTTAGTGCAATGACTTTAATGCTCATTAGAAAATGCATTCATTATGTTTGAAATACCGCTGCAGCATCTCATAAGGTGTCCTTGGAGTCCTTTGAGGTACCACTATCTAATCCAGGTAAATGCAAATAATGTATTCAGATGCACAACAGTTACTGTGCATGTGCAACTGACTTGAATTGACATGTACTTGACTTAATGCCCCGTCGACAAGAGCAGAGTCATTGCACACTGGCAGTGCATATTGTGAACAGTGTTTCTTCAATATCCTCTCTTTTGAGTAAGCTACGTAGTTCCCCAGATCTGAACAGTTGTCTTAGATATTGTCCAGGTGCTTCTTATCAGGTCTACCTCTTGATCGGCTTTTCATCACAGTTACCATACAGAAGAATATAAGGCACTACAACGACAACTGATAGTTTGACTCAATGTTTTATCTTACACACGTGTAGCTGTTTGTTGCTGTGAATTGAGTGCGTAACTGTTTGATGGATTTATTTCAGAGTCTGGCGCGAAGCACGTGATCGTATCGTTGGATTTCCTGGACGATACCACGCGTGGGACGTTACACATCAGAACTGGCTTTATAACTCAAACTACTCGTGTGAACTATCAGTCGTCTTAACTGGTGCTGCCTTTTTCCACAAGGTGGTATCAGCTGTGTCCTGCATAGCTTATGATTCAACAGTACTGATTCACTAAGCGATATTCATTTCTGTACATGTCGCAGAAACCAACTGACCGAGTGATGCTAAATGTCTCGATCAACACATTTTAACATATTTTGGTCACAATGTTTCTCTCCTGTTAGTCGGTTGTACCAGTAGTTTAGGCATCTGTTGAAGCCACGTTTGTTTGTTTGAGGCTGCAGCGGGTGGTGACATTTTTTGTTTTTACTTACTTATTTACTTTCTGTCAACTGAATCTCAGTTGAGATAATGCAGGAACTAAAACCTAATAAAAAACACAAACTGCCCGTGATTTACTTGTAAGAATTGTAAGAACTGCCTGATGATGCACATTTGTATACATAATACAGAGTAGAGCAGTTCTGATAATGTTCGTGCTTATCCTCCACACAGTTATCACCGAACAGATGTTTATTTTCACCGAAGCCATCGATGAAAAGACACTGTTGGCACAGACTTTCGCCATATAATGCTCACTATCTAAATTATAACTTTTTTACTCGGTTTCCGGTTCCAGTGCCTAATTATTCAAAGTCGTGCAATTTATACAACATTGTGGTAAATTATTCCCCTTGTCAGTAACCCTATTTCTGAACATGTGTGATAGAAAACTATTCATGGGTTGTAAATTTGTACATTCTAAACAGTATTTTATTTGATACTAAGCGTTACACCTTTATGTGATAGCGTGCAACATGCACCCTTACTGGCCACGTTGTGATGAAATATTAAGATATTCTAGTATAGCTCAAGCTTTGATGATCACTGCTGTCTGTATTGCCGCCTTCATGTTAACATTTCGACAGATTTATCATCGTGACTGATTGTGATAATGTTGTACTCATCAGCACTCTTTTATTTAAACTCTGTACTAGGGGAGCTCATACGTGTGTGCGGCCATCAAAATAGTTCTCAAAGTCAAAGGTTCAGGTCACGTGTCAACATAATTAATCTCTTGTAGGGTTCACTGTAACAAATATGAGCATATTCCTGCGAAGTTGCTAGAGATGTGACGAAGTTCGAATTCGAATTCAACAACGTTCGAACTTAGAACGTTTTCAACAGATCCGAAATTCAACAAATGTTTTAAGTGCTTTGTCGTCGAATATGAATTTGTGGAAAGATCCTTGTTCTACGACTGATTTCATTTGCACAGAGAGCCAGAGAGTGCAGACAAACCTTTTTTTCTCGAATTCAACCTATCACACAAACTACAGTTATTGAATGTGCAACTTTAATTTTTGTTCAGTGATGTGTCACACTGTACTAATATGAACACTGACTTTATTGACTTTATGAAATAACACATTGTTGCATCATTTAATTGACCTAAACCAGTGCACTGTGTTCGTATTGGCATTCAATGAATTTGAAAGTCAAAATTCGCATTCGCCGAATGCAAATATTGACGAGCTTCGTCACATCACTAGAAGTTGCATCTATCAATCTCTGATTGGTAGTTTTCCAGTTTTTGGACAGACAGACACACTGACACATGGACATACACCACTACGGTCAACCACTACAACGCTCTGTCAACCTTTCACGATGACAACATTTGCGAAATGTGCTTTTTGATGCTCTGCACCGGCAGTCTGGAACTCGCTACCAAAAACTGTTCTCAACAGTAACTCTGTTGCAGTCACTCATTAAGTCTAGGCTAAAGACATTCCTCTTTTCCCAGGCTTTCTCTTCTTCCTCTGCTCACTAACACGCTGCCTGGCCTCAGCGCCTCCTAAGTTACGACCTTATGGCGCTATAGAAATCCGTTTATTATTATTATTCAAAACAACACCTGATTCGCACAGCATATCTGGTGCTCAGCTAACGTTCTTTAATAACTGTGCATTATATTATTTGTTCATGGCGACATTTGTGGAGTGAAAACTATCGCTGTGCTGTTGCAGTATTACATGTACGTCTACAGTTACGTGATGCCACAAGCAATACGAGATAAAGTCGACGAGTACCTCAACTGTGAAGACCTTGCGATGAACTTCCTCGTGTCACACATCACCCGCAAACCACCAATCAAGGTATAAAAACACAACACCCTCACTACATTGCTGTGTGGTCACTTTGGTCATTGGCAGTTCGACTTGTGGCAGTTTTCTTCAACTAGCATGGACATAGCGAGTTAATTCATGCATGCATATGAAGGTTTTAACTGAATAAGTGCAGTGCCAGTATGATATTCTTGCTGATAAAACTGGGTTGGAGAACTTTTCCATTGATAGAATTCGTTGAGAACTGCAGTGGACATAGCCGATTACTCTTCATAATGCAGGGTACAACTATTACTAATAGTAAAACTTGTTGGATTTTTTAACTCCCTGGTTTAAACGAGGATGCTGAAAACCTGGGTGGTCTTGAGTTCGATTCCCACCGAGACCTTCATGAATATTGGCGATATCAGAAAGAGTATCTGGTTATTGTACCAGTCAGACATTAGCGAGTTTCTTTATATTATATTTTATATACTGTTAATATAATAACCATTATCATTATGTACATTTGCCATGATGCTGCTCAGCAGTCAGCAGTGCCTTACAGTAATGGAGGTTATATAGAAATGAAAGTAAAGTTAGATGTACGTGAAATTAAGCATAAAACTAAACACATTAATTTGTTTCACAAAACTGTCATGTATCTGTACATCTGTAAAATGAGCATACAACGATTTACTCATCGTGGCTTTGCCGAGTGAGAAACAGTGATGTATGATTTCATTAACACGTGTGATGTGTAGGTAACATCGCGGTGGACATTCCGGTGTCCCGGCTGCCCGAAGGCTCTGTCGGTCGAGGACTCCCACTTCAACGAACGACACAAGTGCATGAACTTCTTTGTGCAGGTCTACGGCTACATGCCACTGCTCAACACTCAGTTCCGAGCAGACTCCGTTCTATTCAAGACGCGTATATCGCACGATAAACAGAAATGTTTCAAGTTTATCTGAGCAGCACTGCCTTATTATTAACTAGTCTGTACATATGCTGCATATTCATTGTCTCAGATTTCCGATCAAGCTATCCACTCAGTTTACGATGAAAGCCGTATTTTACAAAGAAGTTATGGTAGCCAAAGTACTGGTGATAATGCAGTAATCCAGTAAATCATTGAATGTTTCGGTGGTAGTGTTATAGTTGTAGTAGCACGTCTCCAGTGCCAATAGGTTTTTATGGGAAAGCCGACAAAAGTTGTTTCTGCAAATAGTTGTGCCAAAACTTTTCTGTATGTCTATATTGTTTTTTTTGTGCAGTGACTTAAGTTATTCGAGTCGTGATGTATCAGGACAGAAAATTTCACAAAATTTTATGAAGTATTCCACTTTTTTCTGGAATATCTTTTAGCTGAAATTAATGATTAGTTAATCACTAATGCTAAAGAATCAGTCAACAGTTAAAATTCCAAAAACTGTATTGTTTCTGGCCGTGACTGCACCGATGTTTGTACTAAAGTTATGATGTATCAAACATGAATGATTCAAGTTACTTGCTTCCAATCACAGGTCCCAATCACTGGAGAAGATGGGAGCCAATTAGCTAGTTGCCTAATTTATGCACAGGCATTCATAGAATATGTATGTGGGTGCGTTCTGTTTCAAGATGTTATCGTCCGTGAAATTTGCGGAAGATAAGGTGCTCTTTCCTTATCTCCGTGAAAAATCCTAAAATAGTGCAACCCTGAGTCTTAACTTAAATCCTAACCCTAATTTCCAGTGCAGGTTGATCAGATAAATCTGAGTGGTATTGTCGAACGGTACCTTGTTTTCAAAACATCGGGTTCAATAAAAGAACGCACCCAAACGAGCACCGAAATGGGTGCAGGCTGTCAACAAAATGGGTGTTGGTCGCGGCGAGGAGGTGTGCCGGAAAGGCTGTCCATATATTAGGCAACTAACTAATTGCATCTGAACCAAGTGCCAGTGTGGCGCTTCCTTGATACATGAAGAGTCTATAGTGTGTGTATATTTCACAGCTGTTGTGTGCCTGTGCATCTTTATTAAGTGAATGTATATGGTCGCCTGATTATCAGTGTGTATGATACTGATGTATTTTTTTCATAAATAATAAAGTAAAAATCTTTTTTCGAGCCACATGGGCTCATCTGTAAATATTTTGACTAAACTGTGTATCGAATAGCAGATGAATTCTTATTTCCTATGCTGTCTGAAGTGTGTTGTTTTATTTTAAATGAGCCTAGTAAGTTGCAGTTATATGTTGTTAGTACTGTAAAAGCAGTGGGTGGGAATAGTTAAAAAAAGTTTTAAGATATAGATATATTGAAACAGTTAGAGTTACACGGTCACTCAGAACCACTCGGTGTTGTCATCACTGTGGTGACTTATTTGCATTTTAACAACGTTCTTGAATGTTGGACGTGCTAGTCTGTTGTGTTACGTTTTATTTATTTTACAGCTACACATGCATTGTGTAGGTCTTTGAACTTTATATTCTTCATCAGTACAATTCAGGAAATGAATAAAGTTTACTAAAGTTTGTAAAAAAAACCTAAAAATAATGTATCCTAGTGATTGGCCCCGACTGTGCCACTGGTTTGCCAAGCCAAAGCACCATGTGAAGTGTTGTGTTACTGAAGTTTTTTTTGCAAATCATGTTATATCTTGTTTGTAGTTGTTGGCTGTCAAGCAGTCTGGACATAAATGTGTGTTATTTTGCATTTGTAGTTCATTCTTGTTATGTTATACAGGGTGAAAGTAATTCTCTGTAATTATAGCGGACTTGCATTATATGTCTGTCGATCAATATTATCCACTTGGTATTAATACAGTGCTCGGGATATTTGTTAGTTAATCAAAATTGTGCCGTTAGTGTTGTTTGTAAGAGTTTGAAAATGATGCAAGTTTGCTGATGAGCAGAAAAGGCCCCTCCTGGAAGCTCTTTTGTGAGTTAAAGATGATATTCTGCACAAGGAGCAGGTCAAGGACGAGTGATGAGAACTTTTTTTAAATATTTTGATGTCATTGTATTACTGATCTGCTGCAGTTTGGCACTCTAGGCAAGATATATCCCATTCGTTTTGAAAGTACCATTAAAGGCCAACCAGCCATCGTGTATGTACAGTGAATGTTCTTGTTCACAAGTGCCCCAGTCACAAAGCAATATAATTTACTAATGTCGAAAAGACGGATATGCTTTGCAGCTGGGAGTATAAGTACAGGTCTTCCAGGGTCTTCTGTTCCTATTCAGACCAGGCGCAGCTTGCGCCCACCAAAAAACGGGGGAGGGGGAGAAATCAGTTAGTGTATTTTCACGATCTCATTGGGTCATTTGATTATCAGGAAATTTATTAAAATTTTTGCCACCAGATGTCAGATTTTAAGGCTGAAATGCACTGAATCGTTTGTCGGCTGGGGCTCTGCCCCATACTCCGCTGGGAGATCCTCCAGATCCCTATCTGGATTTTTGGGGGGCATACTTCTAAGGGAAGGGAAGGGAGAGAAGGGGAGAGGAGGAGGGATTGAGCCCAGGCTCCTTGGGGGATGGAAGCCACTGGGTCTTGCAGAAAGTAATGGTAGCCTACTGCCAGATTTATGACTGTCATGGTTACCTGAGAACTGACTACGTAGAAACCTGGAATAGCTCTGGCCCCAATGCTCCGCACTGTAAGAGTAAGAGTAAGAGTAATCTGGTTATTTGTATAGCGCCTTATTATGGCATGCTAAGGCATTCAGATATGGGCCGTGTGTAACGAGGGGATCACACAGTTTTACCTGCCACCTGCACTGAATATGTAATTACCATTATCTTTTCTGTTGCGTCTGTTGTTGCTTAATTTATTCTTTCTTTGCTTATGCTACAATATTAGTGCACGTGTTCTGCATGGTTGTCTGGAGGTGAGAGGGGAGATTATCAGAACTGTTCTGTGTTGTATTGTGTACTGAAGCTGTGCACAGTCATAAGCACATTTAGATGAGCAGTTCTTACAGTTCTCTGGATTGGGTTTTGTCACACTGGGCCCATTTC
>Ga0049105_1000424_pt1 | contig 14340 bp, 6 predicted proteins | sample WorMetvaBAHAMAS1_FD_61260 | JGI IMG/M metagenome (GOLD analysis project Ga0049105, IMG submission 61260) | Worm MetaG Olavius vacuus BAHAMAS.1 | ecosystem: Host-associated > Annelida > Digestive system > Unclassified | place: Germany: Marburg | collected 2013-04-09
CAGTCGCATGTAGAATTTCTTCATGATTAAAATGATATAAAAATTATAAAAATCGGTTAAGATTAGCCAAAGTTATAGTCAAAAATAAAATGTCACGTTTTTTTATGGTTCAGTGTGTAGTACTTTACAAGGGCAGCCAACAATACCGTATCTGTCAGCTGCCACAGCTACCTTGCAGAATACTGCTTGTAAAAGTCCGAGATAGATGAGCTCCTATTGTACATGCCACCTTCAGAATTGCATAGAAAAAAAATTAATTAGCTGGTTCTATGTCGCAGTCTCGCAGATGCTGCAATGGCGATGACAAATAAACGTTATTTAAATATGCATCGATAAGTACTGAAACAATTACTGAGTCTGTTGTAGTCATCAATGTTATTAATATTTATTCAGACAAAAATGCCAACGCATGTAATGCAATTCTTACCAATGACTAAATGGAGAAGTTTCAATTTCCAATTCTTGATTCTGTGTTGCCACCTCGACCAGCAAAATTCATGTGTAGGCTATTGCAACGCTGTTGTCCAGAATTGCTCTGAGGGCACGGATGGTAGTTTTAGACATATCTTTGCCTCCAGTCAATACAATTGGCAAACCTACAAAAACACATTTACAGTATATAGTATGCCAGAGTGTAGGCTACTGGTTACGCAGGCATATTAGAAGAGCAATGGCGACTTTCAAATTACTGCTGCAAACTATATAGATGACTATAGAGCATTGCAACTTTGCAACTGCAATATTGTGCAACACACATTAAAAGCTGTGTAGTGTACATTTGAGAAACCAAATCTGCAGCAGGCTGAGCTCTTTGGTGGTCTGGTGGTCTGGCGTAGTGGTTAGCACGTTGGCTTTGATCAACGACTAACGAGGTTAATCTACGTCAGACCCGGTTAGTACTGAGATGGGTGACCGTGTTGGGTTCAATTCCCGATGCCGGACATCTATTTCAGTATGTATGTAACCAACCAGCCACACAAGGCCAACTCAGCCTTCCATCCTTCCGGGGTCGGTAAATGAGTACCAGCTTCGGCTGGGAGGGAAAAGGCAGGTATGGTTCATTCCATTAGCGGATGAACGCGGGGTGTGCAGGTAAAACTGTGAAATCCCTCGAGAACACGTGCCATACCTGAGCGCCTTAGGTGCGTTCACGACAAAGCGCTATACAACGTTTACCTTTCCCTTTGCCTTTGAGACAAATGGCGATAGGATCCTAATGCCAATGGTGTACTGTCTGTGTTTGACAATGGAGTGCAGTCTAAGTACAGGCAAACATGATACAAAAAAAGATCAGCAAACTGTCGCACAACAGGGGCCAGTACCTAGCACAGGGGCATGGGGCCGTGCTTCCTAGGAGAGCTGGTATAAAATCAATCGTTCAAAACGAGTTATTTCAAAAAACAAGAGCACACCAGTTGAAGGTCGTATGTAAAAAGACCACCGGTCCCACCGGCCCAACTGTCGGCTCCACTGGCCCACTGGTAGCCTGCCGCACCGACCAACCCTAATCCTAACTGGGTAATACTAACCCAAACTCTAAACTTAGCCATACCCTAGCAAACCTAACCCAAACTGGCCACAGTCATCGGTCACCACTGTCACCGACCTGAATTAATTGGTATAAACGATCACGCCATTACAAGAGCAGTTTAGCACGTCCATAAAATCCGAACATCAGTAGTCGGGATAGGTAACCAAACATTTCTATGTAAGTAAAAACGGATAAATAACTTCCAGGAACACATGAGAGCAACTTATCAATCTATCTTAATGTTCCAGCAATTCACACACAATAATTCCGAACTCCATCAAAATGGCGACGGTTCCTAGCCTGGTCGAATGTGGCAATGTAAAGTCAATCCACGTCCGAAACATGAATTCGCGACATCGTCCATTCACGATTGAGCATCTAAACGATACTCCGATAACTGCAATAAGTTTTGCTGTACCAAATATTAACTTTAAGACACTTTAAACTACTGAAAAACTGCTAATTAAAGCATCATAAACTATAACATCGACAGACAGCCGTCGCCATTTTACAGTGACTGGAGGTCACAGTAGTGTCAATAAGTAAGTAAACGAACGCTCGCTGTAGGCCTATTGATTAAACGTACGTAGGCATACACCGGTATTTCCTATTTCCTACATCCCGATGGACAGAATGTCGTGTATCTAGCCTAAGAAAGCGTAAAACAGTATAAGATAAATAGAAAGTAACAAAATTATATTGCTTACTATAAGAGTTACGAATAATAATAGTAAAATATGACTATCATCGTTTCTTCGTTGGCCCAACATCAGCATTGGCGACATCGGATAAACGTGGATTCAACGTTAGTCATGTTTGTGACATTGTTTCGATGTTGGGCCGATGTCTGTCTGCCAGACGGGTTGGAATTGTTTGCTCTTGCGGCCTTAGCTTTGACCAACGACCTTACATGTATACAAACTTGACATAGATATCCCGAAGCTGTACCTGCATACCAATAATGAACTTTCTAGGTTAACTGAAGGTTTTCAAAAGTTAGAGCATTACAGACAGACAGACAGACACACAGCCAGATGCGCCTGATTAACACGGCATTCGCGGGTATAGTAGACTACTGTGACTGCCTGAACAAGAGTTCATCAGCTTCGCTTTCTCACATGAAAAGCGCGTCACCACGCACTTCAAACAGAAACGAAAACTAGGACCAATGACACTGAGTATTAGTATATGCATCTATCGTTCACTTTAGGCAACAAGCACGATGCATAAAACAGTTTTACACGGAATGAAATAACAGTGCTAAGTTGTGCTGAATAACTAGGCCTATAAGTGCAACCAACAAAACGGTATAGACGTAAGCTACTAGGCATATCATTGTATTTTGTAGTTCCGAAGACAACTGCAGTAATGGATGGAGACTGGAGTGTCCATTGCCGTTCAGTGGACGCTATGTATCAGTAAATTGCAACGCCTGAGTAACCGAGCCAATCTCCCATACATCATCATCGTCGTCGTCGTCGTCGTCGTCGTCGTCGCCGCCGTCGACGTGGCGTTAACTTGTCAGTCGACTGAAACACACGCCTCTCTGAATCAGATCGCACCGCACTGAAGCTGTTCTCTTTCGCCGCTCAAACACAAACTGGCTATCGTCTTCAGATTAGACCTACATGTACATCATATACAGTACATGTTCAGGTTCATTATATGTTATAGGCCAACGTTAGCGGTTTCAGGACAGAATTATGGGGGCTATATACTGCTGTAAGTCGGCAGACTCGATTACAAAAGTGATAATTTGACCGATACTCCGCTATAACTCGGAAACGCTGCGAAATAAGACGAAGATTAAGTTAATATTAATCACCAATAGGAAGTCGCATACCAGCTTTCGATTGCTACCATAATTAATCGTTGATCTTGAATGATCTTCGACGGCATAATGGCTCTGTGTTATTACACTGAATGCGTTAAATTTTAAAGCCAACTACGTCAAGTTATTTGAAGCTAGACCCACACTGTCTGCAACAGATTCTAGTTTTTGGCAATATATGACTTACGGCGATATTCGTAGAAATTACTGAGAACGAATGCACTGACACAAGACCCCCCCCCCCATCAAATGCGATAATTTGACCAATACTGTGCGATAACTGGAAAACGGTGCGAGATAGGATGCAAGTTTGTATTATTTACTTATATGAATTCTCATCCGGGCTTTCGGTTGGTATCAAAAATTCAAAATCAGTGACCCTGAATGACCTTGACAGGCGTAATGACCGCAGACGCGCGCTATCTCTGCGTAGATCGAGCTTCTTGATTTTCTTATCCGTAGTCCAGCATTCGACTAGCACAAGGCAATCGTTGCAATGCATGCAACATCCTCGAGAAACAAATCGTGATATAAACGGCTGCTGTATATCGAATACTTGTGTGGCACATCGGAAATTGTCTCATCAGCAGCAGTGAGATGCAGGACGTACACGCACAGTACCATCACAGTCGTCTTACACGCAGCAGTGATGGACACAGACTCAGCAGGCCATGTATACCAGGATTTAAATAACGGACTGTCAAAAAACAGTGAAAACAGCCAATTACAATTAATTCATATTGATAATTTTAGCACAGCTGTTTTATTTTCATATTCAACTGTTATACTTCACGCAGTAGTATAGGCCTATTAAAACGTTTAATATCCCCCGCCACGGTAGCGGGGAGGTGTAGGCCCCTACACCTTAAGCGATGCCACGATTAGTCCGTCCGTCCGTTCGTCCATCTGTCTGTCACTCCGTCCCATCGCAAAAACTGTGCGTTTTAGGCCTACGGTTACTATAGAACACTAACAGGAAACCCCATGCTGGAAGTAGACAGATCGCCTCGTCGTCGTCATAAGCATCATCATCATCAGTCACCATTCTAAAACATTTGCAGTGTGCGTTTTACATTATAAACGTGGTCAAATTTCTCAAGTCAGTAAGAATAACTGGAGAATAAAAGTCATTTGCAATAACTGCAAACTCGCACTCACATTCGAGTGCGAGCTAAGAGCTTGCAGTTAATGACTATTATTTAACAAACTCGAACTTGCACTTAAGTTGTGCATAACCAAATACATGTTAAGCTTCGTTCACGCCAAGCGTCTGCTTCTTAGAATGAAATCACTGTTCGAACTTCGAACGCAGCAATTATATGAGATTAAGGGCTGTGTGTGATTTAACTTTGTAAGCGTTATACTGTTAATATTATTGTTCTGTACGTTTACAACTTTACGCGTAGCAAGCATGCATAGTTTTAAATGACAAACGCATGAGGACTGAACTACGATATGTGTTCGTTCTATTGCAGTGTCCGCAAGTGCGCTGAATTATTGAACACGTATGCATGTCTCCTACTCTGTACACAGACCACACACGTCAAACTGAACAACAGTCACATCAGCTTATCGAACTTAGCAGCATTGACAGCCACTGACAACTTGTCTACCGTTGTCGCTCGCCCACTCTTCAATATTGCACGCTCTAAACACGGCAATGGTTCTGACGAAGACGTCTGTTGTTCTACAATACGAATTATATGATGCGATACGGGGCTAACGGGTGTTGTCCACCTCGAGATATACCCTCACGAAAGAACAAAGATGCGATACGAAAATGCCTACGCTGAGTACGTTGGAAAACTGACTACCACAAGGAACCAATCATGCATAGGCCCAAAAGTTAATGTAGAATGACTAGAAGATAGAAAAATGACGAGCATTATAACATGTCTGAATAACAGTCGCACGTATATTTTACGTGCAGCGGTAGTCGGTTCGCCTTCTGTCACTCTGCATGCAGTTATTTCAAAGCAAGTTGACCACGAATGATAACTGGACTGCCATTAACTGAACTTAACGATGAAATCAAAGTCATATATACTACGAAATACTAAATTCCTCGATAACTCATAACTTTCGAACAATGAAATATACTCATGCATCATACTCGTACAATAACTAATTTCAAACCATCGTCGATGAGCAAGCAGCTGGATCCCAGCTGTTAAAAAAGATAGCCGGAGGCCGGAAGTTGCCAGTTACACGACAATATGAAGTTAGCTGTTAATGCTTGAGAAGCTGAACATTTAGTATCTGGCAGTGTAAGCGCACGTCAGATTCATCAATTAATCATGTGGCACGTTCGATGTCAATCAGACGATGACATGCAGCATCGACGTGCCAGTCATGCGGCAGCGAGACAGTAGACCTCTAGCAAGCGGCTGCATTTTGCCAATTTTCTTCGGTAGCCTAATGAGGTAGACTATCGCATAAAGTTCTAAGTTGAAAGTAAATAACGCGACTACGTAGAATATCTGGGCCGTGCTGAATGTTATATGCACTATTCTCACACAGTCTCACACAGCGCATTTGCGGCCTTCTTGAGGGGATCTTGCGCGTTACAAATAGCCTTAATAATAATAATAGGCTAATAATAGTTATGGAAGAAATAACGAACTTACGTGTGATATGCCTTTAATACCGTTTGCGTTTGTCCTTTTTGAAGTTTCGATGCTCTGAAATTACAGAGTAAGCAGTGTAAGTAAATGCAGCAGAAGTTTTGGTTATCACCTATCCCGATCCATCAAAGCTGTAATATGGCCTAATTAATGATAAATGCCAGTTATTATTATTTTTAGGTTAAAGAATCGTCAACAAAATATTTGCTGTTGAATTGTCAAGTATTCTTTGGACTAAACAGTTTTTAAAAATAACATTTCAGCTTCTGTTCGATACCTTGTAATAATTTGGCGGCATTTATCTGCTAGTTCAGTTTTTTGCCTGTCTGTCTTCTGTTTTAGATGGTGAATAAAGATGTATACTTATTAAATGATAATGATTGGAAATCAGTTCATCTTGCCATAGTCCATTGTGCTCTGCCAGCAATAATGCGCAATTAAAGTTTATGACTACGTATAGTTATGATGTTTTGTTCTACAGGCCTATTTACTGTATACTGTGTCGTCTCTTTAATTTTTACTTTATTTTTAGTATTATTTATTGTGTTTTTCAACTTATTATCATCCTCTATGGTGATTAAAAGTGTTCACAAATAGGCATATGTAGTTGAATTACGTCGCTTCGTATTGACTGTTTTGCCACACGTTTAATAACAAGGGTTTTGCGCCCACCCACATTTAAAAATTTCGTCGTATACTAATAACAAAGTTATATATTACACTTCTTATGCTACAGCAATGTACATTATTGGTGACATTAATTTTTAAATCGCGGCAGCCATGCAGGCGACACCGCGACAGTAACTGTCTGCCGAGCGTCACGTCTGTGGTACGATTGCGAGACAACAGGTGCCCGTCGACTGCACGTGAATGATTAGACGCCAGAAGTGCGAAAATCGTCATCGCTCGGTCGGTCGGTGGTCGGTGCAGCTTTTACGGTCCGAAAGTGTATCGAGAGGTACTGACGAGAGAGAGAGAGAGAGAGAGAGAGAGAGAGAGGATTTCGGCCGGCAGTGAGGTCGAGCTGTCGGTGTACCTCGTGTTAATTGTATTACAATAACACAACTGGTGCCGTAATGACTCTGGTAATTTAGACCGTCATCATTGCCGCTAATGCGTGACGTCATTTGCCGTATTCCGTCGCCCACGTGTCAGCAATTTCGTGTTTTCTGGCCACATGGGACACGCATTATGTAGTGTTCAACCTATTAGCGGCCAATTATCCAGGGCCGTAAAAAGTGTCGGGTTGCACCAGGCCCCTTTACAAACATGGCTAGTGCCACCGAGTTCAGGACTCGCAAAATGGGAAATTCCGTTCTATATCAAAGCATATCCTTCTAGGTCGACAGATGTGTTCGTTCATGTTACCTATGTAATAAACAAAATTACGCTAGTACTGGGAATCGTTACGTATCAGGTAAGAAAAAAGGACCAGCAGGCAGCTGATGCTGCCAGCATCAATGCCTTTAAGGGGAGATTAAACAGAATAAGGGAAACAAGAATGGGCTTCTTCATGGACTAGTCCGCTAAGCCCTAGGCCTCCCCGGTGGGTTTTCTGGCTGGTGAGACCACTGTCCACACAAGGTGAGAAAAAGGATAAGAAGGATGGAGCGATAACAAAAGAGAAAGAAAAGCACAAAATGGGTCCCATCTGTATATTCTGTTAAGTTTGAGTTGCAGTCTGCGTTGCAGGTAGGCCTACACGTGCTTGCAATGTAACCCAAACTGGCTTTGGCTAATGCATGGCACCGTAGTCCATCGATGATTATTAAAATCTGGTGTCAGGTGCTGATCCGTTCCATAGAAGACGTTTGTGCTATACTTCGGACTTGTCTTGGCAACGATCAATATTCTTTCAGAACAATCTTTGCGACATTCAGAAACTGTTCGAGTCAAACAACTGTTGCAGGCTGGCTGTCTAAACCTGGTATATTTCAGTGATATATCGATTTTAGTGCTTGCAGCATGCACATTTTTACCATATTTTTATTTTTAATTATACAGTGGCATATCATTTTACAATGCAATACAAATCTATAATACACTGGATCAAGCAAATCACCAGCTTCATACAGTGGCAACAACTATGTTGTTGGGCGCTTGGGATGATCGGCTGCTGCTGCTGCTGTTGTTGCTGCCCACGACATTGATGCAGGACATGCGGTCGGACAGGCGGATGGATGGCAGTTTTAGTGGGCGTTAATGGATTAACGGACGCGGCAGCTATCTATGTCTATACGCCACAGCGCGTACTCGCGTCCCGCGCGTGCTGTTACACGGCGACGACGTGTGATCGGCGGACCGTGAACGTTACCCGCCAGCTCCGCCGCCGATCCAATTTCGAAGTCCGCCGATGCGAACGAGCTGCATCACGATTATTATGCAGACCGAAGAGCGGCGTCCCGGCCGCGTTTCCACGCGATTTTTCGTGCGTGCTGGCGTCCACGTTCGTGCCCAAATGTTTGTTTGGATTATTATTGGCCGTGCGTCGGTCGATGTTTACGACACGGCAGGGTGTAGTTAGGAAGCTAGAATGGAGCGTCCAGGGACGTGTTCGCGGACACGGGACATTGCCTGTGGAATTACGAGACTCACAGCGCTGCCATGCACTGGCCACGCAACACAGTCGGAGTACACGTAGGGCAGGCTACTACATATTCACTGCCTTGGAGTCGTTCTAACAGTGTTTATACACGGCGGATCTAGGGGAGGAGTTAGAGGGTTAAAACTCCTCGAGTTGATACTGTGCAACTGAGCATGAAGGATGTAGTTAAGTGTTTCATCCAGTCACAGTGGCCATAACATTCCATTCCGAATAAACGGATTATTATTTTTTGCTCTGGTACTTCATTTCCAGGGTCTTAAAATTAGCAAAAGCAAAAATGTATGTCTGGAATGGTTATACGATGGGGACTCGGAAACTGTGATCGTGTTGGCAAGGCACACTGCATTGAAACGCTGAATTACCATTAAAATACGTTGGTACAGGAACGTAGTTTCCCGCGGATCGGCTGTGCAATTGTTATTATTATCGTCATCATTACTCGATCATCTGTCGTCTTGGTTTGAGATTCACCGCTCTATTCTATGCTGGCTTCAACCTCATCATCATTTATCCGTTTTGTTACACTTCACCGATTCATTGTTGTAAAATTTCTACGCGATCATTAAGAAAAGTATGCGAGTTTAGCATCGGAAAGCAGTGTTGTCGTCAACTGGACAGCGATGCTGCAGTAGCAGCTGCTGCTGCTGCATCTTGGCGTATAATTGAGTGTATTGTTGCTAGTGCAGATGATCAGCATGCAACCGACAGCGATGTGCATTGTGCAGCGCTGTGAGATGGACGCGGATAAGACTCGCCGGACGTGTCTTGAGATGCATTAGTGCTGTTAGTGCGTACGAAGCTAAGAATTCTACTGCGACCGCTATTCCACTTGTGGATCGAACTCAGTCGCTTGTCTTCAGTCGACCTCGCTCCGAGGGTCGATCGCACTACAAACTGTCCTTCTCCATTTAATTCTGTTGGCAGTTGCGCGGAAGAGCTTTTTAAAGATTTATTTGTGCCCAGTCTGAGATGTTCAACCACTTTATTTTGGATATTCCTATATACCTCGTTGTCGATAAAGTCTTTTGAGTTATATCTAAACGAATAGCCTCATAGCCGTAAGCATCGACATATAGATGATGTTAGTCTAAACGGATTGCATTGGATTTCGTAAAACTCGAATTTTGCCAAAACACTTGAAGGTTACTTACAAAACAAACAGCTAGAAGTGTTTAACGGCGATCATCAACAGCTCGTTATCTCACTATCTTCTTCCCTTTTTATAGCTGCGAATAGACGACCGCTGCTTTTTCGCTGATTACAAGACTAACTGACATTTTGTTCAAGTAACTCCGACAGATGTTGATAACTGTGACTAAAATACCACAGCCACAATACAGTTGGACTACTCGAAAACGACTACGAGTAGACCTACAAGAGGATAACGAGGAAATCCCGGACTCCTGTTATACGTTTGTGACTGTTTTATGTTCGACTTTGTGCATACATGTAGTGTGAAAACGAGTCGACACCGACGTGTAACGATAGAACAATGTGATTTGCTATATTGCATATTATGCGTAAGTAGCTGGCTGTTAGCATCAGTTCTTGTACATTTTCTCTTTCCTGCTCACGTGATCGACGATCAGCATGAATAATTTACTGGAAGCCTAGGCCTACGACTGCTGGGGACGTGCGTAACATATGCGACATGACAAGCGGCTCCAATTCGTCGGCGACGACGAGCAAGGACTTCATTAGCTGGCCTGGTTGCGCGCGAACAAGGCGCCGCCGAGCACCGACGTTGTATAGTCGTAAAGTGTACGGTCGTCAGTCCGACGTGGGACCTAATCAGCACCGCTGTCATCACCGCTTGTCACCAGTTCCACCGGCACCTAGATGACGTCACTCTACTATGCAACGCCAGCACTGACTTCACGTACCTCGACCACTCGGATGTGGCATCTCGATAGCATTTTAACTGTTAGTTGATAGTTAGTTACAGTGGGGTAACATGCTGCTCAACATGTAGGTCGATTTGGCGACGATGACTGTTTCGTTGAAATTCATCGTTGCCTCTCTAGGTAGATGAATCCTGTGTGCGATATATAACGAATGTACATTTCATTTTCCGGTCGGATGTTACAATAAACTTCAGAATCATTTTAGTGCGCATTTAACTATGCTAGAGCACACTATTGCTAAAGCCGGCCTGTCCGTCCGTCTGTCCGTCTGTCTGTTCGCACACTCGTGGACCACGCCTACACGGTTCAAGATGTCGAAATACTTTTAAAATATCATACCACACGAGAGGGCAATGTTTCTAATTTTTCTTGTCGCCAAATTTCGCAGTCCTGGGTTTAGGGATTCGCCCCGAACGAGTGTGTTACCCCGAGTTGAAAGCGAAAATTTGAGCAATAATCTGCAACAACTTGGAAACGGTGCGAGATACGATGTTGCTATTATTTAGTCACTAATAGGAAGTCGCATGTGGGTTTCGATTGATACCAAAATCGTTGACTTTGAATGACCTTGAACGGCGTGATAACCATTATTTTGCTTTATTGTAATGAATTCAGAGGATCTGCGGGCCAATTACGTAAAAGTGGTTGAAAATAGACCCGTACTGTTTGCAACAGAAATGTAGTGCACATAATCTCGTTTTTAATAATGTATGAGTTACGGAGATATTCGCAGAAGTTACCGAGAACGAGTGCATTCACGAGGGGCACCCCTTTTCGAAAGCGATATTTGGACTACGCATGCGCGATAACTGGAAAACGGTGCGAGATGTGATCTAAGTTAGTATTATTCACGAATAGGCAGTTGCGTACCGGCTTTCGATTGGTATCAAAATCAATGACCTTGAATAACCTTGAAAGGCGTAATGATCTGAGATGCGTGCTACCTCTGCGGTAGCTGAGCTTCTTGTTAATCCAGAAGTCACTTATTTATTGTCTTGTGGCTCTAGTATTTCACTGCTGCAATTGCCCAGCATCAGATTCATTAAAAACGACGAGTTTCTTTAGTATTAACAAACACACACATTATGTTGGATCGGACCATTTAAAATTCTGTTTCAGAACAAAACCTCGTAAATATAAATATTCGTACTGGTACTGCATGGATGCTAAACGGCAAAACACCAACAGCGCGTGTCGCTGCTGAGATGGCTTTTTAAAGTCTAACTAGGTACAATGACACTGCGACACAGAAATGACCATACCTACTACCACAATTTGTAGCAGCTCACGAGACGAGCATTGTCATATTAAGCAACAAATAAGCCAGATTTACTTTTGAAAACATCCAACTCTTCAATAAAACTTACCTCCGAAGTTTCTACAGCATTATATGAGCACGTAACAGTATAACAGTATGAATTTGTCTAGCGACACGTATTCATATACAGATATCGTTGCTGCCACGATATGTCCTAGCAGATATGTCTTGGGATTTCTTTCGGTGCTGTAAGGTGTTAGGAAGTGGAGATAGCGAGGTAATGATATCCACTAGTGGCACAGCTGTTATCATGCTGCTGCTGCTGCTGCTGCTGCGATGTCATCAACAGGACGAGACACAGACGGCTGAGAGTGGATCGCTGATTGAGATGACGTCATCTACGGGAGCCCGCCACTAAGAACAATTCGCACTTGGCGCACTTGAGTGGTGGTTGTGTGATTTTCATCGCACACGTGGCAGCTCGATATGTCTGTCCGTCCGTCTATCCGTCTGTCTATAGCTATATTTATCCACTGTCTTCTTGAGAGATCTACCTTAATTAAGACAAAGCCAAACTCTCCAATTAGCGCTCAATTCCTTATCTCATATCTCATATCTAAACTAATTGCATTTGGAGTAAAATCTCAACTAACCAATCACTTCGCTTCTAGCAATCTTCTAGATCCTCACCAATCTGCTTACTGTAAAGCAGACCAGCTATTCAGCGGAATATTAGGCCAAACGGTTTGGCCATTTGGCGTAATGGTAATAACGCGCATCGATCAACGTAGTTAACCTATATCTGGCCCGGTTAGTACTGGGTTCAGTGACTGTTCGTCGGTTCGAGACCCGTTCGCACCATTTTGGCATTTAATCAACCACACAGGCAGGTTAACTCAGAGCCTGGCTATCCCTCAGGAGTAGGCAAAATGAGTACTAGCGAAAACTGGGGAGTAAACAGACACAAGTGACCGCGCGAGTACATTTGCCCCGTATCTGTGGACTCGCAGTGCAAGCTGGTGTCTGGTTCAAGGCTTTGAAATTAGTGCTGCTTTATGGGTCCACGAACGTTACTTAGTAACTACCATTCCACTAAAAGGATCCAGTAAGAAGGTAGAGAGATGATAGTTTTAAACTACCTTCTTAGTACTCTCATTTCATCTCTTTTTTGAACCGTCATTTGATGCAGATGATATACGCATCTCTTCTCTTTCATCCCCTAATTTCCATTCCAGCATACGTGGTAATTCACCCAAAGAACGCTTTACAGCAACTACGAACAGCTGTTGGCAGTGCCAAGAAGATGCGGTCCGAGGCGGTTTGGGTGATCGCATATTCGCTATACCCGCTATATCTACATGTATATTGTCAACAGTGAAGATACATAGATAGATAGATAGAGCAAGGTTTAATGTCCCACCAAACACATTATAGGTCATATCGGTGACGGGTTTTTATGAGTCAAAGGACCCAACCAACAGTGTCAAAGCAGGTCCTATTGATTAGACTTCAACCCCACCGTGCTCACAATAATACAACAACTATGCAGTATGAAACAAAAACACACAAAATACACATTTCACTACGAACAGTGAAATGGGCTCAGTGTGACAAAACCAAATCTAGAGTGAAGAACAAGAAGTTCTGAATACTTTACTGTAATAGAATCAGGTTGTGGTTGACTGTAGTAATGCGTGCGCATATGCGCGTTGACTGGCTGCTAAGCGTGGCTGCATAATGAGCAGTGGCATCAGCTGTTGTTGTCGGCGACTTGGACGACGACGAGCTGTCGACTCTGTATTGGAATGATTGAATTACGACGCCCTAGCGACTGCACGACCACACACCAATAGTCGGCAAACCGCTCCAACTGTCTGTAGCTTCGAAATTTAATCTCGACTCAAACACGAGCGACACAAAGTGACAGCAATCCTACAGTGTGTTGTCGTGGTCCTACTGTAGGCCGTCAGTTTGCCAGACATTTTCTTTCTGCAGAGTGAGAAAATTTAAGCGTGAAATCGAATGCAAAACTACGTAGGACTCTGCACATTGAGCACGTCTATTGCAGATATGTACAACAGCGGTTAACTGATAAAATGTTAATTGACAATGATTAAACTTTTAGGTGTCCTGATACCTGTGTTTTCTCGTGAACGAATTTGACTTCCACGCTATCACACGGTAAGCCAAAGGCCATCTTTACAAAGACGTCGAATTCTTATTTCTGCTCTGATGACTATGAACGTAGCAAAAACTCAACTACTGCTGAGATGGCTATGCAATTTAGTGCAAAATGTACTGAGCAAAAATGTACCAAGCGAACCGTGATGTGTTGGGCTAAATTTCGTGATTTAGCAGCACTGTAGTCCAGTGATTTGTAGTGTTGATATGTTATGTTAAACCCCAACCTCGTCACAACCTATCAGTAGCAGTGATAGCCCCCTGTAGTGTAACTTAGGCGTTCGCGTGCGTGCATCACTTCTAGGCCTGTCGCGATGACTATAAGAATCGCTGCTGTCAGCTGTCGAGCGGAGCTGCTATGATCGCTTCTGTTAGTTATTATAGTGGTGTGTAATTGCACTGTGTG
>Ga0049105_1000425_pt1 | contig 14334 bp, 11 predicted proteins | sample WorMetvaBAHAMAS1_FD_61260 | JGI IMG/M metagenome (GOLD analysis project Ga0049105, IMG submission 61260) | Worm MetaG Olavius vacuus BAHAMAS.1 | ecosystem: Host-associated > Annelida > Digestive system > Unclassified | place: Germany: Marburg | collected 2013-04-09
GGAACAGTCTCAGTGATGATGTTGTTTGTGCACCTTCTGTGCAAGTTTTTAAATGTCGTCTCGTACGTTTTTTGCTGAGTAACGGTGGCTTCACCAATAAGTTTTAGTGTATATTTTAATAAATGTTTTTATTATGTCTCCATGTATTTCTCTCCCTCTGGGATGGTGTAATCCCATTAGCAGTAGCACTTTTATTATTTTTCTTTTATTGTATTATATTTTATTGTCCGTCTGCTGCTGCTAATAAACGAATTTCTGTTCTGTTCTGTTCTGTTCTGTACGACATGTCCAGTCTGAAATTTGTGCCGTATGTTCGTGCAAAAGGGCTGGATGCAGTCAGTGTGGTTTAAGTTAACTGTAACTGTAACTGAGAATGGCTATCGGTAACTGGAACATCTGAACGAAGTGGCCGAATGACCGCCCACTTAGAGCATCGAGTCTTTACGAAAGATGAATGAAACGCTGCTGTCAGAAATAGTGTGAAATTTTGTGAAGCTTTCGCTAAAGATGCAATTCGACCGTCTTCAACTAAACACCAATAAGACGGAGCTCCTCTGATGTGCTACTGCTCGTCGACATTGTCAGTTGCCGCGGCCTCCATGCAGGATTGGAACAGACGCCATCATTCCGTCGACGACCGTGCGTGACCTTGGAATATACAGTGACGCCGACCTCCGCATGCGGTCTCACGTTCAGCAGACTGTCGCTCGTTGCTTCGCCGTCTTGCGTCAACAGCGTTCCAGCGTCTGTTTTCAGACTGTGGTTGTCGCCTTTGTGTTGTCAAAGTTGGACTATGGTAATGCTACATTGGTTGGCCTTCCTGTGAACTTAGTACTTACTCAATCGTCTGCAGTCGGTGCTCAACGCTGCAGCTCGATCAATCGCTGGTCTTCGCCGCTCTGCTCACAACATAGACACTAGTGACACTTTTTACTGGCTTCGAGCTCCCTAGTGAAACAAGTTCAAACTGGCGGTCGTCGTCTTCACGAGACTGCGCCTCGGTAACTGTCTGATCGGCTGAGCCGTGTTGCTGACAGGCCATCTCTGAGACGACTTCGGTCAACTTCCAACCAACTTACTGTATGTCCGTCGCGTCTTGTCTCAGTTGGCGAACGATCATTTGCTTCTGCTCATGCCTGCAGTCACTTGCAGTGGCCTGTCACAGCATTCTCAATAGCTTTCTCCGGTAAGACAGACCAAATTAACTGAAGTGCAGTTTTAAACTCAGAAACCATTTTCGGCTTTTTTTGCAGCTGATAATCGAGCGGATTGAGGTTGGGTGAAGTGGGGCCACTTATTATTAGCGATTAAATCAAGGCAAGCTAGCCTGCTGAAACTCGAAACGGTAAAAATGATAAATACTTCTAGAAAAATTAACGCCGTTTTGTTAAATATTAAGATAAATTGACCAAAATTGGTAAGTATGTGTGGATGTAAACTATCAACAAAATGGCAAAATTTCACGGAAATATACTTAGCCTGAGTGAAAATATTGCAAAAAGTTTTTTTTTGGGGGGGGGGGTACTTTTTGACTCAGGCTGAGATCTACCTCATGTTACTTTAACTGTATTTATACACTATATACAGTGACGATTGAAAAACTTACGGCTACGACAGTGAGACGAAACAGAGACAGAAAAACGAGACACAAATTAGACAGAAAGTCGACGCTACAAGTAGGCAAATGAATTTCGGAGAATACAGCAGCATCAGCAGCATCGACATCAACTGAACGTATTCACATCAGACACACATGTGGACTGGCCATGGAGACATCGCCCTTTGGCGAGGCGTTATCTGTGTTTGACGCACGCGTCCACAGGTTTCAATTCACCGCTCGGCTGCCGCACTGGCTCCCGGAAACAGAGCCAACACGGCCGCGTGACATGACATGACCATCTGCGCGTAGAATTAGCATGGCGATGAGTCGCGCCATTTCGACGACTTCGTAACCAGAATCTCAGCTGATGCTAGGTTTTTTATGCGAGGTAGGTAGACAACACCGGTTACACCAAGTAACCTACTACAGACGACGTCCCTGTGAGGCTTCTTATTAGTCCGCCCAACGTACGTCGAATGCGTTTTAATAAAATGCTGCTGTTCTTTTTTGATACCCAACCGCTAATCTTCCAGGTTGCCGAGTAGCGCCCTTCAAAAGTATATCATAACTTTGGATCTACGCCGAACTGGTATAATTTACTGAGACATTTCGCCCAACTCCCACCCCTCCCATATTTGTCAAACCAAGCTCTACAATGTGAGTCAAAAAAACAAGACACCATACTCGTGTCGATAACTTCGCGAAATATTAAGTGATTTTCAAAATTCTTTCACTGCTAAACTCAGCACAAAATTTGTTACAAAATGATCATTACACATCCTACCACATGCACTGTAAAGACATTGCTGCACTACCTTGAGAAAGCGTCATGTTTTAAAAATCACATGAATTCAGCAATACAGTACCGAAAAAACGTTGTTTTGAAAAGAAATTTATGCGGATATACTTAACGGATATTTTAGTTTCGTCTACATATTCATTTTAGATACATTCCCGTTTGATGTAAATAAAAGCAGACAAATTTGACAAATAGATAAAAATGTAAATTTAACTGCGTTGAAACAAAAAATAGCATGCCCTTTAGTAAAGATTACAAAGCACTGATAAGAAAAATTATACTTGTTCAAAGAAGGTTATTAGCAGAATTTCCTATGAAAGACTGGACGAAAGGTGGGTTTGATATACACTGCTGAAGAAAGTGAAGGAAACTGGAAGCAATGACCGAACTTAATATTATGTTTTAACGGTGTGTTTGCTCCAGAATTTGCCAATAACTGAAATATGACGGTTTTACAATCACAAGGTAGTGCAGCGATATCTTTAAGGTGTGGTGAGATTTGTAACATACTGCTGTACGAAAGTAGACACATGGCTCCAATAAAACGCAGTTTCGTTGAGTTGGTTAGCATCTGACACGCGCTGAAACGGCTATACGACTACTCGTCTCCGAAAGGACCTATTGTGTGTCGAGTAGGACGTAAAACCCTACGAACTCAACTCAACCGAAGTGCCACCACGACTGAGGCTCGGTGACTTCGGTTGGCTGAATGTATTGTGGTGGATTTCCTTGAACCAAATGACGCTGAACACTAACATGACCCAGCGGATCTGGCTTAACGCTTGACAGCAGTTCACCAAGCTGAGGCTCAATGTCACACAACTCCGGCTGATTGCGCCAGTTACAGTCAGTTTTTTTTCTCATGCGACAGACCGTGGCGCATTGTGCTAGGCAATCAGCCGCCATTTACTTACACACAACTGCGGCTACTTGAGCTTCACAGAGTCAGTCGATTTTTTGGGCAAATGACGCCCTGAGAGCACTAATGCCGGCGTTCACACACTGGCGACAAAATTACTTCAACGCTCTGTAACATCTGACATACAGATGAAGCGGCTACAACCAGCACAGACTACTGTTATGTGTCCCAGTGGAAACGTCGAAATGTCGGAGGTTACATCTTGGTGTTCAGTTGTCAATCAATCGGGCAGCCGAGGTTCGCTTTTCACGAGTTCACAGTTGACGATTTTGACAACCGTGAACCGTGGACATCGCCTCCAAAGTTATGGCCTTTTAGCGGCATATAATACATATAATAATAATATAATTATTATTAACAGTCTGCTCCCTGTCGTGCGCAATAACATTTTTCATTAAACACGTTCAGTTAAAAATTCTGGACGATGACGAACGCCACAGGACGCAGATGCTGCTCCGACAGGGGCGTGCTACCAAGACAGCAGCAAGCTCACGTAACTGTTGTTTGTTTGTTTGTTTGTTTGTATAAACTTTGGAGCACTGCAAAATACAAGATTAAAACTACGGTAAAAATCGTTTCGAACTCCGCGGCAGTCACACGACATAAAAACATCGCTAACATGACGCCGCAACATAAACACATAGAAAAAAAAACATTGAACGAATTAAAGTTAAACTCTATATCGCAAATGGTCCGTTAGGTCTATTCGTGCGATACCGCTTTAGTTGTCTATATTGGAATCAGAAAGTTGAAACATCGCAACATTTCTGCCCTAACGGATAATTAGGCCACAAGACATACGTATGTCGGAGGCCCTAAGTTATGCTGTTGGGCTTCGTAATTAAAGCGAAAACGATATCGACTGGCGCAACGTCGGGCAGCCTCAAGTTGCAATGCATTTTCCATTAATTTTTAAGGCTTTCAGCTTTGAAGGAGAACACCGATTGCCCACCAGAGACTCTGCTCCTGGATTCTGCTGGGGTTACCGTCCCTCAGATCCCTTGATGGCTCACAAGACTTTCTAGCAAATCTCAGGCCTCTGATGTCCGGACTTACTTACTTAAACTGACCACTGACGGTACAAATAGCGACTCTGCGTATTTATAATAAAATGATAATAATATAATAATAATTAACAATTATAATTAATAATAATAATTTATAATTTATAATATGTATAATAGTATAATAAATATAATAATATTCATAATAATATTCATAATGTACCGATACATAAAATACCACGTTGCGTGGTAGCCGTGGCTCTACTTTCGCTTTCGGTTTCGTTGTTGCCATGACCTGTTCTCCCGAATACAAATACATTATATTCGGGCGTACTCATTGGACCGAACACAGAATACGAATACGATTCGGTTCGCTCGGAAGCTGGACGACGCGAAATTGACCAGTCGACGTGGCTGAAAACCAAACATCACAGGTCGTTAGCGTTGCTGTCTCGCGGCGCCGTTTATTAGATTATCTCTGCGTCGAAATCGGGCTCGTCGTCGCGAAAAGAAACACATTTGAAGCATGCCTTGCAGCACTTACTGGCATTATAGGTCGGCGGTAATCGCATTTACAAAAGGGCGCGTACTGCTAAAAGTGCTGAATTCGCGGAGAGAGCGCGCGTTGGATATCATTAGGTTCGAAATACGCGAATTTGAATGCACAGAAGTTTCTCACGCGAACATGTATACTAACGTTCATTCGTGTTGAGAATTTTAACTCACAGAAATACCTCTATTATATTTACATTTACCTTTTGCTATGAGACCTACGGATCTTGGCATTAGTCAGAAAAAAACTGTAGCGCGCAAACTCAAGCGTCAAAAAACTGATCCGGCCTACGTATAGCTGCGAAGTCTCGTTAACAATACGAAATGTAAAAAAGTGAGAATCATAAACATTTTGCAATTGCAACCGCAAACCTAAACTGAATTAAATAAAATTTCAATTATACAAAGTCAGTAAGTCACATCTATTTCAAACAATGCAATACAGCTTCGCAAAAAGAAGTTCCGTTACCGCTAAGAGCACAGCGTGTCCGTCCTGTTTAGTTGGTGTACTTTATGACATTTGTCGGAAGAGAATCTGTTGATGGCTATTCAACCACTTTTACGTAATGGGTCCGAAGCTTCCGAATTCGGCGAAATAACGCATGACGACCATCACGCCGTTCGAGGTCATTCAAGGTCACCGATTTCGGTACCAATCGAAAGATCATATGCGATTTCCTATATTAGTGATTATTACTAACTTACCTCCTATTTTGCACCGTTTCCAAGTTATTGCGGATTATTGGTCGAATTTTTGCTAGTGGCAGGGGAGTGCCTCACTTTAACGCCCTCGCTAGGGGTGATTCCCTGTCAATATCGTCATAAATGATATATCGCTGAAAACTACATTCTTCGGGCTACACTTCACTCGCAGAATGCATTGGTGTGTCTTCAACCACTTTTACATAATAGGGCTCCAAAGCTACCGAGTTCGGCGAAATAACGCAAAATACATGGCCATTACGCCGTTCAAGGTCATTCGAGGTCACCGATTTTGGTACCAGTCGAAAGTTCATACGACTTCCTATTAGTGAATAATACTAACTTACCTCATCTCGTGCACCGTTTCCGAGATATGGCTGATTATTGGTCAAATTTTCGCTATTTACGGGGTTGCTTCAGTTTAATGCCCTCGTTGGGGGTTACCGTCTGCTAATATCCGGATAAACTTTACCTCTCCAGAAACTAGAATGATTGTCCTACCTGACACTTAAGACCGCACGATCGCATCTTCATTCTTCTGGAGAAAACACCGAAATGTGATGGACGGACAGACAGACAGACAGACAGACAGACGGACAGACAGATCTGCCGTGGCTATTACAGGGGTCTGCATTGCCAGCAATGCGGACTCGCTGTAAAAATCCACTTTAGTATTACCGGGAAATCAAATTTTAAATAACACTACCCAAAAGGTAGAGTTTTAACACAGTTAATGCCAATCTAAACTGCCTGAATGTTAAAAAACAAATAACTTTAGAATGCCGGTTTCTCTTGCGATCTGCCGCACTGTTCGCATTCTCTTGACGTAACGCAAGCTTGCGACCACTCCGGCGTTTCCGGTATACAGAATATGTCGTATTAGTGTGGTGCAGCAAGCGCTTCACAGAAACCTCGGAAATTCCGTCATCAATCTTTTAGCACCCTATCATTTTTCGATTGCTCCGTGTATTTCAATTAAACTTTGATAATACTTTGTTTATCGACATGCAATGACATCACGGATGACGTCATCGAGTACCGTCCTAAGTTATGTAGGAAACTATTAGCTAAGATTTGTACAGCAGTTTGTAACAAGTAGCTCAGCTATCGCAGAGACCGCGCGACTGCGATTTTGCAGGGAAAATGGCCGTTTTGTGTTTTGATCGCCCTTTAGGGAGCTTAGGGGCAACGTACGATGATCATCTTAGGCTCATTAAAAAGCGCGTAGGGGACTTCCTATTAATGTTAATTGAACTATTTTGCTAGGTGCTACCGCCTAGGCGCTACGAGTAAATAACCACTGAAAATCGGCGATTTCGCTTCAGCGCGGTAAGTTTGACCCAAAATTTCAGGTAGAAGGGGTTACCCCCACCAACCATTCTTATTCTCAGAAAACTACACTAAATGATCTTTCGTAAGGTGCAAAAATTTGGACAGATCTTTCTTCCGTTTTGTCACAATGCACGCGTTTGATAGACGAACAGACAGACACCTTTCTCATCGCTAGTAGGCGCTGGCATTCCATGCAACGCGGAAAGATGAAATTCTCTTTAATGATACGAGAGATTCCTATAGATTTAACATGGCCAACTTAAATAGATGTCGCTTTCGTACGTAAAATTTTACTTAATTCGGTGGTGGTTTACGGTTGTCATTGCAAATGTTTAGGGGTGTCACTTTTTGGACACTGTACGTTTACGTCAATGGAGTATTGTTTTGTTTGCACTTTTCTGCGTATAAGTGTTCACATAATTGCACAATTACGTGCTAAATTTAAGAAGATGAAAGAAGAGGCGGAATTACAGAGCAAGTTTATTTTTTTTAAATTGTTTGGCATATTAAAATACTGGTAAACGTTCGTGAATTTTAAGAAATTTTTAAAATTCGTATAATTCGGATTTTTAATCTGTGTCTCTCTCCGTCGAACCGCAGCCGTATACCAGTACTGCATTTAAGCCGCTTTCGTTTGAAAACGAAGCAACATATCTGTACCATAGTACAGGGTTACGTGCAAGCATGACTGCCATTTATCCTCCCCGAATTTGAAGCACTTCCGTCAACGCCGTCTACCACCACTCCATGTGACGCGAGACGTCCACAGATGAGAGAGAACGGGTAACGACGACGGCAGACAAGCGACGTCATAATTGAAGCTCGGGGACAGTAGCGCGCGGCGGCCAACGTCCGGCAGCCAGTGAGAGCCAGCGAGAGAGCGCGCTTTATCGCCGTAACGACGCAGGATAAAAGGATAAAAGAAGACGATGATAGCTGCTGTATCAGGTACCCGCGCCGGCCCGGCAGACGGCCGGGCCGAAGACCCGTCATTCCGCCCCGCCCGCACACGACGTCGCCTACGAAATGACGTCATTAAAACGAAATTGTCGCCGTACGTGAGTCGACTGCAGCGGCGGCCAATGACGTCATCGGAAGTCGCCGTCGTTCGCAATAGCGTGCTGCCGCCGCCCGGTCGCATCTCGTCCAACGAGCTGCTTGCCTCACTGTCGGTAAACAAACGCGCCATCGTCGCTGAGTGGACGTTTTAGTTCGCAGAAACAAAACGACACCGTCCATGCGTTACTTGGAAATGCCGGAGAAGAAAAAAACTACAGACGAAGAAATTATGACATATAATTTAGACGCCGGAACAGAAAAAACACCATGACTGTAAAGTGCAGAACCAGCAAAGCAAGAGAAAATAAATATTACGTTTTTCTATTTTTTTTAAATTATATAATTTCAGTTGTGGAGCATTTACTCCAAACATGATGCAATAGAATATGATAAAGCAGCTGAGCTGGTTTGAAGAACTACGTTCATGTCATTTTCACGTAAAACAAATTGGTTTATTCACTCTGTTGTCTGTTGCTTTTCTCTGTGTTTGCTCTGCGAAAACATAATTAAGCTTGACCCTTCTCTTCATTTCGTAGGTTTATTGTGTTGTTTACACTTTTTAAACCTTTTCTTGTTTTATCAAGTTGTTCGGCCTTTGGGACGCAAGAGTGTCAATAAATACTTGTACTTGCTTGTACATTTACGATGTTTGTGTATGCACTGAACTTGTCAGAATAAATCACGTAGTCTGCTGTTTTCAGTAAAATACTGCGTTTTCGTACTGAATTCTTAATTTTTACAGCGCGTCCGCATTGCTCGCAATGCAGAGCGCTGTAATAGCCAGAGCGATTCTGTCTGTCTATTTGTCCATCTTTCTGTCCGTCTGTCCGTCATTCCGTCACGTTCCGATATCGTGTCCAGACGAATGAAGATACGATTGGTGTGGTTTTCAGCATCTGGTAGGACAATCGCTCTATTGCTGAAGACGTAAAGTTTATCCGCATATTCGCAGGAGGATCATCTCCTGCGGGGGCGTTGAAGTAAGGCACCCCTCTATCGATAGCGAAAATTTGACCAATAATGGGCCATAACTTGGAAACGGTGCAAGACAGGAGGTAAGTTACTTTTAATCACTAACAGGAAGTCGTATATGGGCTTTCGATTGGTACCAAAATCGGTGACCTTAAATGACCTTGAACGGCGTAATGGCCGTGTAGTTTGCGTTATTTCGCCGAACTCGGTAGCTTTGGGACTAGAGGTGTGCACGAGGATGGGATGGCGGGAATCCCGCAAAATCCGCGGGTTTCCCGCGGGTATGGGTATGAATGTTACGGGAATACCGCGGGGATGGGTCTGACAATTGCCGGATTCCCGCGGGGATGGATATTATTACGGCGGGAACTCCGCAAGAATGGTGGGCAAATTTTGCTGTGAAAAATTTTGGAGTGCCAGGCCAGAATACCATCCTCAGTTTGCAGGCTTAAGTTTCTGCTGTTAGGTACTGGCACATCATGCATTAAAAATGGACGAGAATATGTCATTTACAGATGAAAACCAACCGCTTGGTACACCAAATCTCCTAATCATTGAACCATTTACGTTATGTAATGACTTGAAGAACTAATGGACTGACAAGGAATGGATAGACATTAACGAGACTGCGATGTATGGCTTTCATTATAGTCTCATTTCATTTCAGGCAGTGAATTGGTGTGTGTCTTCACGTTTAAAAATTAATAGCTGAAGCTGCACTGTGGGTTTTGTTTTGTTTTTACGCTGAATTTATCAGATCTGTTTTTCATAGTCCAAAATAATAAACAACTTCAGTAATATGAAAAGTGGTCAGAAGGACTCGCCACTATCGTGACTTTTATTATTACCGCCTTCGGTTTTGTGACAAAAATTCTGCGGGGACGGGTGGGGATAGATCTTACTTTTGGCGGGGATGGGTGGGGATAGATCAGAATCAGTGCGGGGACGGGTGGGATGGATGTGAAGTTTGCGGGGACTTTGCGGGACAGGACAGAACTAAAATTCCGTCCCCTGCACACCTCTATTTGGGACCCTATTACGCACAAGTAGGTTAGCTATCGCAGCCAAACCGCGCTGCAGCGTGTGTAAACTTTGGCAGAAATATAAGTGCGAAAAGCGTGCATCTAACATCGCTCTATCCTACGGCCTTGACGTCGACAAATGATCATTTGACTGTTTTACGTCACCAAATGAAATTAAACTTAGTTGTGTTTTAAGAATTCGGAAATGTTTTATGTATTTTATTGAAAACGGCCAACAATTTGTGCTGACGCCTTGAATATGAAAGTGTCAATATAAGTAGCATTGTGTTACAACAAGAGAACTGAGTAGTTTGGTTCAAATTCAAAGATACGCTGTGATATCCATACATTTCAGTTGGCTATCATCGCGTTCTTCGTTCTCGTTTGCGGTCCAAAAATGTTTCTTGTCTTGTCCTAGCGTTTATTTTTGGGTTGAAACTAAAACAGACATTTCCAGTCGGTATCCGCTGCCAAGTTTGTTTTTGTGATTCTTCGGTCGCTACATAAACTTTTATCTCAAATGCTGCTGTTCTTTTCATACCCGTGTTTATAACTGCCCAGGCTTCACGTCCATAGATTGTGTTTATATTAATTTATGAGCTGTATGTTGCTGCTGCGGACTGTCTCATTTGACTAACACAGTAGTATTTTACGTCGGCGAACAACTGCGCTCAATCCCAGGCAAACGCAAGTACGAAGAAATCAGCAGTCGATCGTCCAGACAACCATTTCGGCGATTTTATGGCACTTGTGCATATGTCTAGACATGCTGTGTCTTTGCTGATGTCTCACCAATGATTCTTCACAACGACTGGACATAAGTACGCCTAGTGGGAATCTTCTACGTGCTCCAGAAGTGATCCGTTGCAATAAATGTTAACTGTTATCGTTTCCTCGGCTCTCTCTTCCTTTCCACGTAACGTATCTCTTATTTATGCGATCTTCTAATCTGACTGCAGTTTCTGTAATCCGGTTAGGACGAATTCGATTCGAATAAAGCTGACGGAGTCTTTGAGACGTCATGTTTATGACAGCATGACTAAAAATTTAAAGCCCATCTGGCACGCGTTACGATAGGATAAGCCATAAGTCACTTAACACACTCAGTAGTCAGCCACTTTACCCAAAGTACTTTTCTAGCCACAAAACGTGATCAATTCCACGTCCAGCTTTTAACGCAAGAATAAAATGCTACAGAAGTTCGAATTCGGCAATAATATTTCCTCACGTACGTATAAGTGGTGCCTGCACATTATGTGCCATAACTTCTGCAACAAAAGGCTGCAGGAAACTGAAACGTGGTATCAGAATGGAGCGCAGGGACAACGAAAACAGTGAAATAGCGAAACCGAATATTGATTGCCAATGTCACCGAGCTTCATAAAGCTAGGGCACAAAATGCGCTATAACTGATGAACGGATGATCATTCTGTGCTCAAATTTGGCGGTAATGTTGTTCACACGAATTATCACATACTGGGAAAGGTCAAAGGGCAACATTACCATGTCAGCATATCGTATGCCCTGCAAATGCACTAGAGGAGGTGACAGATAAACGATACAAACTGCAGACATAGCGAGTATATGTCAAGCAACACACAAACACCGCAACGATAAGCGGGCATTCATAATATTGTCGACATTTTTCAAACCGTACGCTAGGGAGAGGGTCAGCATCACCACATGCTTTCGAAGAATATCTGTCCAAACTGCTATTACAGACCGCCAGTCTGCATGGCTGGAATGTGCCTGCCAAATACTTACGACGCTGATTTTAATATCTTTCAGCACTAAAATGTGCAGTTCCATTACCACAGCCTCAAATCAATAGCACAGTGAAGACATAGTTTCTAATTTCTGACACTAGCTTATTACCCAATTCTTAACATAAGTATTGTTGTTATTGTTGTTGTTGTTGTATATTGCGCACCTGAGGAATTTTGTTTAAGTCGCGCTATACAAATGTTCGCATTATTATTATTATTTTTAGGCCCACTAGCACAAAGCCGCAGGCGGAAATATTGAAGCTAAGCAACGTAATTATTATTATTGCGTAGTAACACAATTTCAGCCATAAATATCATTAAAAATCATCAACATTTCGCTTAAACAGTTTCAGGAGAGGAGAGGGGTTGTGTGCTTTGTAGTATGTTGATAACTGTGAATGATCCATAAAATTTAGAAGTGAAACGGTCAAATGTCAAGGTCGACAGATCTCAGTGGATGGATGTAATCTTTATATTGCAAGGAGGTCGAGTATCGGACGCTATACGAGACTTTTATATCATCGGGCTTGTTTTCAAAAAAATCGGCATGCGTTCTTTCCAAACGAACTAGTTGTGTTTGTGAAATATGTGAGTTCTAACTAGACCAGTTCATTTTCGTTACTGCTTCCTTCAGTTGTGCGATTTGTGTCCATCCTGCGCAGCTGTGATGTGGTAAAGAGAGTGCTAAGTGATGCTGAGTTCTAAGCCTGACGTGAAAGAGTGAAGTGCTGACAGATGGTGATAGTAGTGAGATGAACGACAGACTAACATGTGACGTGAGTGTAAAATACCAGAGATCAGAGCTTGATGTAAGCTGAATGGTAGTGAGTACATGTAGGAGGTAAATAGACAGATAGACAGAGATGGAGAGAGATGCAGGATAAAGAGAGAGACGGGAAAGAGGCAGGGAGGGAGGAAGGGAATGCGTTCGTTAACTTTAAGCCAGCGTATAGAATACGGGCGACAAGACAGTACTTAGGAGCTCTAGCGCCAGCACCGACAAAAAGTTCTGATTTTGTTGAAGTTAGTGGCATTTGTACAGAGGCAGAGGGAGGAATGCCCCCAAAATTTTGGCAAGCCCCTAGGTTGGCGTTACTTTTCATACGCTGAAATGCAGAGGCGCAGATTATCGCAAGATGTTGCAAGTAAAGTTGCTGTAAAAGAACGATATAATAACTAGTATATTCTGAACGTTGTGCATCGTGTACTGCACTGCACTGCCGCGCAGTAAAGTTCACGCGATAAGCGACCGAGTAGTTCGACCTCAGTTAATACCCTGGCGGCTTCAGAGTGGTAGAAATGATACTGGAATGGAAGTCGGTTTACGAAGCAGATGCATATTCGAGAAACTGGAAGATAACAGAACGTAGAGTTTCACAATAGTAGAAAATTGAAGACTTACCGACATGGTTGGCTGCTTGACCTGCATGAGGCCGAGGTACACTTCACCGAGCGAACTCTGAAACAACCCCATCATTCATCGTAAGTCAAAAATATCACAGCTTGCTACATTTTCAAATAACTTACAGATCTCGCCCAATAATAATTAGACATACATAGCAACGCAGGGCAGTTGCAGTGTGATGGCCGCCACGCGCGCCACGTGCTATGCACGCGGTTCGTTTTATCCGTCTGTGGACCAGTGTTTACCGAATTTTGAGGATGTGTAGGAGATACTTCGTAGTTCTCTTGTCTGTTTTCCATTTGTTTATATTACGTTTCGTTACGGGGATATTCGCACTTAATCAGTTATTATTATTTTTACTCAGGACGCAAGTCTCGGGATTTCAAAAATTACAAAAGAGTGTAAAGCTGGAGAGATGACCACAGGCGATACACTGCAAATGTTCAAGGTCAAAAGTCAAGGTCACAGGGTCGAACGTCAAGTTCACAGCGTAAAGTAATGGACTACATGAGTAATGTGTCAGCAGCAAAAACGCTATGATTCGGCAACGAATAGGTTCAGCGACTTCAAACTTGGCGTGGTGTCGTAATTATAGCGGGAAAGGACTGGCGTCAGTGGCGTGGCTTGGGCGGCCTCAAGTTGCAATGCATTTGCAATTGCCACGTTTTCTAGTTTTTGCTATTTTGTTCTTCTTCTTATTATATACATCTTTATTCACATAAAGTGTAGCAACAAAAGAAAAAATAAGTAACAACAAGGATGCACTGTCGATATCGGGTGCACTCGTAGCACGACGGCATCAAGAATAATAGCAAAATAGGATATAAAGCAAAACAAGACAAGAAATACTTAAGGAAAGACAGAAGAACACCCAGATTTACACGTGAGCAGTATACTTAATAAAATTGTTATCAACTGACGCAACCTTCAACAAGAATCGAGACGTCCGATGACTTAGACGCTCACTCGGCAACTAAAAAGAAAACATTTTTTGACATTCATTGATAACAGCAATATTACTACAGTGTGTCTCAAAAAACATCCCCGACATTTTTAGCCGTAATTCGAGAAAGCATTGTTGAATTTTCATAATGTTTGGCACACGTGTTACCGAGAAAGTAAGCAATCAGTAGATGCTATAGTTTCCCACCACACCTAACTAGTGCTTCTGCACTACCTGAGAAAATGCAGTAGTTCAGAAA
>Ga0049105_1000426_pt1 | contig 14329 bp, 13 predicted proteins | sample WorMetvaBAHAMAS1_FD_61260 | JGI IMG/M metagenome (GOLD analysis project Ga0049105, IMG submission 61260) | Worm MetaG Olavius vacuus BAHAMAS.1 | ecosystem: Host-associated > Annelida > Digestive system > Unclassified | place: Germany: Marburg | collected 2013-04-09
ATTTTTTTGCAGATGGCACTTAGTTTATGTGAGCAGGAGTGTTAACGTATCATTCTGTTTGAAGTGCTGGCAGTTAACTGAGCTATTCGTCTGTGTCATTAACCCTTATTGAGCTCAGAGCTGGTATTACCACACATGGACTGTTTAGCAGAGGTTTCATATTTGTTGTTTTTCATCATAATGTTTGACTAAACTAACTTCTAGAGTTTCTAAAAAGAGATGCATTGGAGATTTGTGGAGACTGTGGAAGGTATTCTGTATTGGCAAATATTTCAGGTCTATTTGCCAGGTGGCAGCACTGTGTAGTGTGTATGCTTGAGCATAATATTTAATGGCTTTAATCTTTTACCTTAGGTTGGATTACCAAAAAAAGTAATTGACTGTGAATTGAGACCATTCTGTGCATAGTGTTAAAAGTTTCAATTCAGTCAGGCTTGTTTCCAGAGAGGAGAAGCGAATGCAAATTTGGTGGGAAAGTGGAAAGAAGAAATAAGAGATAAAGAATAAACATCTGCAGTAACAACATGGTGTATGTGTCTCCAACTCAGACACAATTATAGTTTTTTGCACTAAACATGTTTGTATTCGTTGTAGTGAGTACATACACAAAAGGATCCCATATGGTTCCAATCCTTAATGCTCTGAACGTTCAGTGTGCAGTTTATGGAAATCACGACTTCGGTAAAAGTATTGTTACTGTAGCTTTTTTGTGCAACATTTTATTTTTTTTTGTACATGCTGTGTAACAGATGCATGTCATATTGACACTTTATGAAATGGTGCTTCTTGCTGGTCCTTGAAAGTCACTTAAAGTCCTGGAATTTTTATGTCTTTATTGTAACCGGCAGTTAGCCACTGAAGGCATTCTGCTTTTGGTCTGTCCATGAGTGAGTTCATGTGCGAATGATCATATACTAGAAGTTTGTGAACATGATATCTTACAAACTGCTCATGGGAATTTCATCAAATTTACAACTTCTGTGAAGTTTTAGGACAAAAAAATTAACTGATCAGGTTTTGAGATGAAAAGGTCAAAGGTCAAGGTAATGTTGAGACCAAATATGGTCAAAAATCACTTGTACAGAAATGCACTTTTCCAGTGAAGGCATACTGATCGACCATCAAACTCCATCTAGTTCATTTTCTTTTTAATGCCTGGAAAGTCCTTGAAAATATTCCAGGTCCTTTAAAGTCCTTGAAATCTATATGTGGAGTGACTTGATTGGAGTCCTTGAAAGTTCTCACCTGAGTAGTTGCAGACAAGACTAGTTTAGACTATCAAGTTTACTTGTGCAGTTATTTTGGTCTTAGTTATTGCAATTATGCTCTTAGAATTTGACAATGATGTGCTTTGTTGTTGAATTATTGCATTTCAAGTATATTGTAGATTTGGCTGGGAAATCCGTATCTCGGCTCATTTTTCAGAGAGGCGCGCTTGGTGCCACTCATTCAGTTGCTTTGCAAGCCCACATAGTTTCCAAAATTTGCCCTTTAAAAACTGGAAAAGGGTCCTTGAAAGTCCTGGAAAATTCCTTGATTTTTTCTTACAAACCCTTGGGAGCCTGTGAAATGTTAACAGTTAAGATTGTTGTGATTGTAGATTTTGGCATTGATACTCTTGTGAAGCTTGCTCATGAAACTCATTTTCCATGGTTGCTTAGCAATGTCCGTGACGTGAAAACAGATCAGCCGTTAGCAGAAGGCATAACAAGCCATGTCATTACCTGTCAAGGCAGAAAAGTTAGTTTAGCTTTGTGATGCCATATTCAGATAGCAAGTATTTGCTTGTATTCATTGCATTTCTATATTTTATTTCTGGAATGAACATTTTGTAGTTTATTTAGCCAGGTTGTAGTTTTTTACTTGTAGAAGATGAGTTATTCATTTGGCATCGTGATGTACTGTGTGTTGAGATTGGACTGATTGGTCTTGTGGAAGAGGAATGGATTGTTACACTGGCTACTGTAGACCCTGATGATGTTATATACTTGGATTTAGTAGAAGAAGGTCAACGTCTCGCACAAGAACTTAAGCAGCAGGTAATTAGTTTTCCGTTTGATAAGTTCTATGCATGTTTCATAAATGTGGCATTCAACCACTGAGCTATTGAATATGAAAGGTGTGACTGTGAGAGAGTTGCTCTGCTGCAACTGATGCTTGTGTTTCTGTGAAGCAGTTCGTATTTATGGATTTATATTGCTTCTTTAGCTTTTCTGTTTGCTGTAAGAAATAATGTTATTTTTAGGAACAGCTGGATCTCAATAGTTAGGGCAAAGAACCCTGACTGGGGCAGTTTCTGCTGAGAATTTGTGAATCATTGGTGACATTAGCCAAAAGTGCCAAAATACCCCAGAATAAGTTTCACCTTACATCTGCACATTTGCTTAGGGAATAGAGAATAATACAGTAGTGGGGAATGAGGTAATCACTGCAGGAATTTGGAAGACCTTGTGGTAATATGATATCACAGAGATACGTGTTTGTGATGGGGACAGCGACGTAATGGGATGGGAAGAAAACTGTGGAAATGGGGAGGGTATAGGAACCACATAGTTGTCTGTGTTAGTTTCTAGCAGGGAAATGCATGACATTAAAATATGCTTATTTATTGCCATTTGTTGATAATATACTGTGAATTTAAGCTGTGAAGATACTTGCACAGTGAGTTATACTGCTGTGCTTGGCAGGGAGTGGACTGTGTGATTGCATTAACGCACATGCGGTGGCCAAATGACATTCTCCTGGCCAGAAGTGTTTCTGAAATTGATCTTATTCTTGGTGGACATGATCATGAGTTCACTGTTAAAGATGTATGTACAACTTGCATTTTGTAACCATTGTGCACTGTTATGTCTAACTTAAAGTCTAAATAAATGTAAGATGTACAGGTTTCTTGTGTTCATTTATTTGTAGAAGGTTTAGCATATTTTGTAGCTCTAAATTCCGTTGAATAATTATGTGATTAATTGTTAACAGAAGTGAAACATTCTTCAGTTATTTGTTTTGCTCATTTGATTATCTAGCATTAGTTCCTTGTGTAAGAACTAGCTCAAGTGCATACATGGTATTTGAAATGAACTTGTCTCTGCCAACATTAGTATACATCTTGTGTTGTTGTATCTGTTTTGTGTGTTGTCACAGGTGAATGTAAAGTACACATCTTGTTATCTGTCCCATAGCTATAGCATATAGCATGGGACAGATTGTAAAATCGGTTTGCATTCGTCAGTCTGTGTGTCCGTCTGTGGGCACTCTCTTGATCGATTTTCACCAAAATTGGCACAGACATAAGAACCCCAAAAGGGAAAATGATTTCATTAGGGGTCAATATCGCACCACCCCTTCTCCCATTATGCCCCCAAAACTCCCATTTTAGGCCAAGAGGTCCTGAAAATCCATGCAAATATTAAGTGTAATCCTGCCTTAAATGTACGCAAATTGCCAAAATTTTCATGTTCTTAAAGAAATCAGGGTCGATAAACATGTTAGTGACATCAGATTTTAGATCGGAAGTGGAAATACGGCCGTATCGCACATGCGCAGTGAAAAATATGCAATATAACCCTTATTTATGGCCATATCGGCAAAATTTCTGTCTTAAAGAAAATCCGGGTCGAGGAACACGATGATGACATCAGATTTCAGACCAGAAGTGGAAATACGGTTGTTTTGCACACGCACAATGAGAAATAGGCCATATATAACCCAGTATTTATGGCTGAATTGGCGAAATTTTTGCATCTGATAGGAAATCGGGGTTGAGGTACATGATGGTGACGTCAGATTTGAGAGCAGAAATGAAATTATGGCCGTTTCGTGCATGCACAATGCATCTGGCCATAATTATAGGAACAGTTCGGTCATTGTGGACTTGGCTATGGGGCAGATACCACATCCCACAGAACATATTTCTAGTGTTGTGCATCTGTTTGTGTGTTGTCACAGGTGAATGGAAAGTATATCGTCAAGAGCGGAACTGACTTCAGAAGTTTCGGAAAAATTACTCTTACGTTTGATGAGAGTAGAAAACTTGCTGTTGCCATTGAAAAAATCGACATATTTTCAAGTATAGAAGAAGACAGCCACATCAAAGATGTAGTCTCTAAATACATGGGTATGTCAGCACTTTTTTCATTGTTATAAAGTTGTATATATATATATATATATATATATTTCAAAAGCTTTACTGCATTTCTGTATAGTTGAACTTTCTTATATTTTTTCAGCTTTACTCTGATTTTGCCTTTCAATAATCCCGGTGTCATACACACTCCGCCTTGTGGATTACAAATGCCCCAATTCTGTCTGTTGGCAGACGCTGTGCTCAGTGTTTGATATGTGTAAGAAAATATGTGAGTATTTTAACATGTGATAGATGCTGATAAGTAGCTAGTTTAGTCTACTACATGACTTAAAATAACTATTAGTAAATGCTTAAAACTAAAATTTAAAAAACAAGAAGAAGTCTTACTTGTGGAATGGTACTCCTCTCTCCCACATGATCGGCAGCGGTAGCGCTATACTAACTAAGGAATATGCTACACGTGCATGTGACACTGCACATTTGTGATGTCTGTCTTCTTTCTTGAATGCATTAACATCCAGTCACCAGCAAGTTATAAAGATGGTCACTTACAAAGCAATCAGGGCAATAACCACGTCTTGCTTATGTCTCAACGCTGAGCTGTAAAGCAAATATTCCACTGGAAACCACGATTACAGAGATCACGAGGAAGGCCCAGAGAATGCTGGGTGGATTGTTTTGAGAAGGATCCGCACAGAGCAGGGATCTCGAGATACGGCATCACAACTGGTAGACGGTGAGTTGAGTTTTACTACAGAAGTTTGCAAGAGACAGTGGGAGTTGGTGGCAGCATTAGTGGCTGAAACTAGCTTTAATATTATTATTTGACCCAACTAGGAGTGTGGCATTGGTTGTGTGTGTTATGCAGATGTTGTAGATGCAGAAATGGAGACCGTTTTGGGTGAAATTGGAGTTGAATTAGATGGACGATTTGCTAGTATTCGCAACACAGAGACAAACCTGGGTATGATATTTATTTGTTAATGTTGATACATGATGTTTTTAAAAATTAAAAAGGTAATGATGATAAGAGTAATAATAGTAAATATAGAAAATAATACTGTTGATAATGCTGCTCATTCACAGCCCAATATGTGGCATAATAAACAGACCATAAGTGTGGGTTTAATTGAATGAGAAGAATGTTGGTCTGGAGAGTTATTGCAGTTAAAAACACCACTTATTAACTTCTGTATGAGATTTCAGAATTTGAATTTTACGTATAAAATTTTGAATGTTTTGATATTGACAATGACAGCATTCCCTATAATTGGAGGTATGCAAATTGTCAGTTTTTATGTGATTAATTGTAAAAAGATTCTAACAATTAAAATTTAACTTTTGCATTCTAGCTGTTGTATATGTATTTCATTCACATTCAGTATTCAAACTATGCAACTTGAAGTAAATTTTACAGTCGTACTAATTTCAAAATTAACAGCCAACTGGTGTAAAAGTTTTTACATCATGGTAATAATTATTACATGTAACTTGTTATATGTTAACCTGTATCACTCATATTGTTGTTCTTATGTGCATCGGATAGGGAACTTTGTGACAGACATAATGCTGGAAGCAATGGATACCGATGTAGCCCTGCTGAACGCTGGTACCTTGCGATCAGACATTGTACATCCCGTTGGTTCTTTCAAACTGAAAGATCTTCTGGCCATTTTGCCGATGATAGACTTCATAACTGTGCTTAAGATTTCTGGTAAAATATTATGTATTTGTTTGACTGTTCTGAAATATTATGCCACCTCTCAGTTGGCATAAACCACCATTTAACAGTGATGCTATGAGTTGTGGAAGTTTCAGTAATTCATTCATGCCTTACTTATTACATAAGAAGCAGCTGCAGATAGATATTAATGAATGAGTAGGAAACAGTATTTAACTCAATATGCGGCATAAACGAGAGAGAAAAAAACAAAAAAATAATGTCATCATTGAGTGGATTATGCAGAAATTTTTTAAAATGTATTTTTACGTAATATACATAATTGGTTCTAAATATTCTTTTCTGAAAATGTTAAAATATATTTTTGTAATGCATGTATAAGAATGCAAATGTATTAACGGGATTTTACCCAGCAAGGCACCATTAGAGGTGTTCTGACTAGAGGTCTGCTTGTGCTGGGCGGCCTGCTAATTAATTAGTCTCAATGGGCCGGGCTGGGCTACGATATTCTGGCCCGTAGGCAAAATATACACTTAACCAGTGTATAAATATAACCATACTAATTTCAGTCAAATATTAACTGCAAAAATTCAACAATGAAGGTTACGTCTTTTTAAAATAATGGGCTTTTAATTTAGATTTAAAACACATAAGATTCTGTTTCTTGAGGTCTAATGGCAGATTATTTCACTGGCTACAGGTTGACACAGCCCTGAATAATGGTAAATTGATCTTTTTCAAATTGTTCTTTGTACTCATTCTATATGGAGACCAGATTTATTTATGGCCTATTATTTCATTTTTATTATTTATTTGTTCATAAAATGGCACAAGTAAACAGGCCAACGAGAATCACACAGAAAAGTAATAGATTTTTAGATTCAGACACTTTTACGCTGCATCCGACATGCATTTCTGCTTTCTTTGATTATTACACTCATCATTCAGGAGGTGGCTACCAGGCCCAAACCAGGCCGGTACAGGCCTACATATTAATGTGCTGGGCTGGACTGGGCCCAAAATTGTATAAGGAAAAATGTCCCGGGCCGGGCCATAAAATTTTGGCTCGTGCAGAGCTCTAGTTCAGACATGACATTTTTGCATTTTGCTGGTAGCTGAACACACATTTTGTTGTTAGTTTTTATGTACTGTAACATTTCTTTTGTTTTACATAACTTCTGAGTGTTGTAAGATGCAGTTGATTACTGTAGCAAATTTGTGTGGTGGTGATGATGACGATGCAACATTGTATTGATATTGGTTTACACGTAGCAGTTATGAACGTCGTAGTTGCCTTGTTGTAGGCCAGCAGATTATTGACGCTCTGGAGAATGGCGTGTCTAAGTATCCGACGCTAGAAGGGCGATTTCCCCAAGTAGCTGGCATCTCGTTTGGCTTTGACCCTAAGAAGCTGCCAGGTCAACGAATTGACCCAAGACATGTCAGAGTTCAAGGATCATTCATCGAATTAAATAAGGTTAGCAATTTGTCCTTTTGTCTGGATTACAGTTTCTTATTTGCTTATTTCTAATATATCTGCAAATTCTCTTCCATAAAGCATTAACAAACAGAAAGGCAAGTTACATTTTCAAATGCTGTTTGTAGCTCTATCGACTTTGTACTAAAAGTTATTTGGCAGAAGGCAAGGATGGATATGACGTTTTCAAGTCTTGTGAACAACTGGTAAGGGAATATTGTATTTATAATAAGACAGTTAACTTGTCACACATGATCAGTGCTATTTTTTGCGAACTTACCATTGTGTGTGGTACTGCTGTTGGCCTTTCTAATGATAACCGTGTATAGAAGAGCTCATCGTCTGCTTGGCCATAAATCTTTGTCAACTTTGCCGTATCGTGATAGCAGTTTGTACAGCATCTGAACGTAACTTATCATATGGTTTTGTTCACGCCATTGGTTCAGTAGTGTAGTAGGCTATTAGCCATATCTAGAGCCTTGCTCAAATTGATTTTTGTATGAAATGGCTTACTTTGTCTTTCGTTATGTCCAGATCTTACACAATGTTAATAGCTTCATTAATTTTGTATGTACTTCGTGTACATGTATATGATTGGAGTTGCACTCATTGCAGACGAATGGTGACGACAGCCCAGTGTTATCAACGTTAATACAGAACCATTTTAAGCACACTGGAGTTTGTCGTGGCAGAAGGAGGTCTAGTTGTTGCCTTCAACAAAATAAACCAGCAAACAGGTGCGTTTTCTATTAGCACTGATGCCACTGAAAATGTCTTGCAGAGTGAATTAATCGTGGAAACACTTGAAAAATGGTAATTACATACACATATTTCTATAACACAATGTAGCCATAATTCACAACTTTAGAGGCTTAAAGACACTTGTTATCCGTTTTAACATTAAGTGATTAGTACTTGAAACTATAGTTGCCTTTGCATTTGCAATTGCACCTCCATGTCACACAATTTGTACTTGAAATGTCTGATAAATTAAGTAATAATAGGGTTTAATGCAGGGCTGGAAAAAAAAGTTTTTAGGTTTTTAGGGTTTTAGGTTTAATGTATGAAGACCGGACACAAAAATATGACCGAGAAAGTTACGAAGAATATCTCATACATAACACACCCTTTCTCCTGCCACATCATTTATAGCCATGTGCAGACTATAGCATAGCTATAAACACAACTAATTAGACTGAATGGCAACAATTTTCTGCTGTGACTGCAACTCTAAAATCTGGATTTTAAAGGTTTTTCTAAAAAACTTTAAAAACCTAAAATTTGGACTAAGTTTTTAGGTTTTTTTTGGTTAAAAAACCTAAAAATCCTAGGTTTTTTACAACCCCTTTCTACAGCCCTGGTTTAATGTCCTGCTAAATACATTTCGTTGACTATATGCAGAATTAAATGATAATTATTTTTGTAACTGGAAGCTGTCCCTCAATGCTGACTTGGTCCACCAACTTGGTATGTGATAATAGTGTGCACTGTATGAATTTTGGAATGGAAGTGTCCTTCATATTGTCAGTTGTTGGTTTATTACCAAGGCTCTGCAAATGGCCACTAGTTAGCAGCTGCCTGATGCCACTTTTTGACCATCCGCGAAGTGGCATGGTACATAATTTCGGTTGTGTCTGTCTGTCATATGATAATTTCGAAAGCCTTGATGTTAGAAGTTCATATTTGCACATCTGGTATATCTGACGATGTGGATGACACTGTAATGCACCTATGACTTATAACTGTAATAGCACGCTATAAATCCACGTATGATGATGATCTCCACGTCATACGGATCAAGTTCATATATGAAGGTCACTGGATCAAGGTCAAGGTCACATGAGCAAAAATGCAAAAGGGTCAAAAATCCCTATTCCTGCACTGTAAAACTTTGGTCGGCCATAACTCCGGTTCTACAAAACACAGAGCCATGAGGTTTGCATGTGGCATGGCGTTTTCATCTATGGCAGATTGAATGGTGTGACAGCCATCTTTGTCACATAACCAGAAGTGACTACGTGTAACAAAATTCACACATTTGCAGTCTGTAATACGATAGCTTTTGACAGCCTTGACGTACGGAGTTCATTTTTGCACATCCTGTATATCTCCATGGAATATGGGTCACGTTCACAGGAGCAGAAATGGTAAAAAATCTCTATTCCTGCAATGTAAAACACTTCGAATGGCCATAATTCCAGTTTTATAAAACGTAGAGCCATGAGGTTTGCGTGTAGCATGGGTTTTTAGCTATGGTGGATCGAATGGTGTGACTGCTATCTTTGTCACATGACCACATGTAACTAAATGCATGCATTCATGGGTGGTTGGCCTTAGATTAGAAGGCAGTTTGTTCTTATATTTAGAAGTGTAGTATCAGGATATTTTATTGCATTTTGCAAGCCAAACTGAAGGTACGTGGACAATTTGGCATGTTGTAGGCAGAAGTTGGCTCCAGACATTGAAGGGCGCATAATAGTTATTTCTGAGGAGGTACTGCTTACAAATCGTAATTGAATGTAGTTTGTCTGTTCATTTTGGGACACTTTGTCACAAAGCGCAGTAGTAGTGGGATTTTGATTTTGCATCCTGTGCTTTCTGCAAAATGTGAATTTATCCAAAGACGCTGAAGTGAAATAATAGGCTCCACCAGAATTTTTCATGAAAGCTTATCAGGTTATAACAAATAATATCTCAGTCTTATGAGTTTGCATAGTGGATATAGTTTCTTGGACCCATGGCCAGCCACAGACAGCAGGTCAAGCATTATAACCGGTTACTAGTGTGGACAGTAGTCATCGTAAAATAATTTGGTTATAAAATCTTGCCTTTCATCATGGCTGCATCAGCATCCTCCAAGCATCATTGCCAGACAAATGTAATATGTCTTATTTCAGCTTCAAATGCTTTTATAGTAACAGTTGGCTGTAGTATTCTCACCTTCGATACTGTCAGCACAATAGTGTTCGGCCAGGCCCACTCAGTATGTCCTATATACTGCACGTAACCAGATTTGGTAACAGTATAACCCTTTAGCCCAAAGGGTCTGGTGATGAAAAGGTTAATTTCTTACAAAGTCGGTTTCTTAACATCAGTACCTGCAATAGTGGTAATTCAATGATGAATTTGTGATAGTTTGTTGGCAAATGTGAAATTGTGCTTGATTTTTTTCTAGTACATTTCAACAGGGAATCTGATGCATTTTGCTGTAGAAGGATAAAGCTCTTGATGACGAGTGGTTTATGGTTTGTATGCAGAAACCAGCCATATCTGATGATACTATCGAACATGTTGGCGACAGACTTTCATCAGTTCTGCCTTAATCAAGAAGTTGATCTCATTTCAACTAGTTGTTTGAATCTGTGATAATTTGTTACTAGAACACTGTGTAATGATCTGGTGATTAACAGCTGCTCACTGGTTGTGCAGTTTGTGTTGTATCCACTTTTTGACTGTAGCATTGTCATTTTCTGTTCACCATTGAGTGGAGTTGCTTACTCTGTATAACCCCCGACACCTTTTGTTTACTTCATTAATAAAATGGGCAAGTTGGTTGTGTAGGTGTATATACCTATAATGTTTGCCATATGTATGTTCTCTTACTTTGTCATACCTCTTTTCTGACTGCTGTAATACCAGCATTCATCAGGCAAGCAGCACTTCCTGAAGTCTTCACAGTATGGCTGTTCTGTGCGAAAAACCAAGCCATACAGTGAGTAAATTAGTCGTGTTATTGCCAGAATATCACTCTTGTCACTCGTCACAGTTTAGAAATTGATTTCAAATGTTCTCATTGGAAATTAAACTGCTCTTAGCTTGGCCATTTTTGAGGCCTACATTTTTTTATTCTAATATTTTATCGCAGACCTTGCAATTGTGTAACGTTATGGCATTAGACACGTGTTTAAGACTCCCAACCTCTCTCACCACACAGCACAACTTATACCAGTGAAAGCTTGCAAGTAAACAGCCATGTGTAACATGTGTGCAATATGTTTGTACAATGTGAACATTTTGTTCTATTTAATACTATGGGTGACTTTCACTAAAACTTAGGTTTTAAACCAAACTTTGGCCTGAAACCGAAGTTAATCTGAAAAGTAAAGTGACGCTGAAGTTCGGTCTTAAATTTGGTTTAAGACACAACTCTTCTGCTAAAACCGAGTTTAAAACCAAACTTCAGCCTTTGGTTTTAAACCGCAGTTAATCAGAACAACCAAACTTGCGCCATGCATTTAGATAGGCAGTTCTGCTAAAACTCTAGTCTTTAACTTTGGTTTAAAACTGAAACCACTTTTTTAACTTTCATTTGAACCAGATTTAAACAAAGTGGCAAATTTTTATGTTTCCGGCACCGTTGCAATCGCAGCAGAGGTCCTATCTAATTGCCGAATGTAGCGGGGAATAATTGAGTTCCATGAGTGACCATTGTTGTTCATAATTAGGCTTTTATTGCATAAGTATCATCTCCAATTTCGGTCTAAAACCTAGTTATAAATAAGAGTTTAAAACCGAAGTTAAGTCTGAGCATTGGTTTAAAACCAGATTTTCGTGTAAAACGGTGTAACACTATAGTTTAAAACCTAAGTTTTAGTGAAAGTTAAAGTTACCCAATATTTTTTAACATTATTGTACGGTGAAGATGGTATGCAAATATTTTGTACAGTTTTTGTCAAAGAGTGCTTCACTTGTAATGAGTTTTTATGTCTGCATATTTTTTGATTTTACATGTATTTTTCAAGCAGTACATAGACGTCACACAGCATGTAGTGTTAGTGTTTACAAAATGTTGTCCATTTCAACTGCCCCTACATCCATATTTTTAGCATATGTTGTTAGACTGCACTATTGCTAAAGGCGGTTCTGTCTGAACGCCGACATGTGCTATCTCTGTGGTAGCCGAGCTTCTTGTTCATTTCAGCAAACCCCTTTCAGTCATTTATGTCCTACAGTCAGTAAAGCAGATTGTTGGTCCTATATGGTTTTAAGATCCTGTCTAAGAAATATATTACTGTCGCACATTTCGTAGTTTAGTTCTCATCTCTAGTTAATACACACTTGTACTGGTGGTTACTTACAAACCAGATGTATATGAAAACAACCACATGGCACTTTCTAGTCTGTGTAACAGGGTCTGTTGTACTATACATACTGCTTATTGTCGTCAATATGTTGTGTGTGTTAATGCAGCATGGCAGTGTCGTTATACCCGTAAGCCACGTTTTCTGGATTACGGCTGGTTTTTCGGCTAGCCATAAAAACGCGTAAAATACCTTTTTCGGCTACAAATGTATTTGGCAAACAAACAACGAGGGTTGAAATAAATGTTTTCTTCTATGTTCTTCTACAGGTGATTCAACTATTTTGCTACCGGTAGTGTTTAATTTTAGTGTTTGTAAATCATTTTTTTCTTTATTCATTTCCATATTTTATTTTTTTGGGATTTATTCACGTTATTTATTCTTAATGTATTTACTGTGGTTCTATATTTTGATAGGTCAGCTAATGTGCAATCTACAGCACTGCCTAGCTGCCTACTGCATTTATGTGGTAGTTTAACAGCAAAGTTGAATACACACTTTACAGGAAGATAATTTAGTGTAGTAGGCCTAGACCTCTACACACTGACCAGACAGCGTAGTTACTGATTATACAAACAAATCGAAAAATGCATAGCCAGCTCCTCTAAGCCACGTTGAATAGCTTAAATCACTTAAGATGACTACGCATGGTGCTAATTTTTGCTTCAAGGAAAACTCAAGATGGCTGCGAATGCATGTACAAGGATTCAAGCCATACTTTTTTTGGTGTCTAGCCGAACCGTAAAATCTCTCATGAGCAGTTTTTCGGCTAAGCCGTAAATTTTTAGATGTTTTCCAGCTTGCATGACTTATTCGGCTCGGTGGGTAACGGCAGCGGACTGGGGGTTATAAGTGTTGTGGGTTGTCAGTATGTTAGTTATGAGTTACACACACACACACACACACACACACGACCAATATCAGATATACATGCATTGTCCGATTTTATTCTGTTCTTTAGTGAACTGTTGTATGTACTGCAAGAAATATATGTATGATTTGTGCAAGATTCAGTGAATTTTGTTCTACAGCTGCCAGTCAACTGTTCGTTAATAATAATGACACGAATGCACAGCAGCAAGATAAATTTATAATGCAAGACAGCACTGACCACAGTGACATGATCGGGGTAATTTTTATGCCTCTGTCAACAACACGTGGTGGAACTTGGGAAAAGGTCTTCAAAGGTCATTTTCATGACCAGACTGAATGCTGTAATAGACCAGTCATGCATTTCAATGGTGTGGTGTCGAGTGACTTCTTTATTCCTCAATAATTCCTATATAAATTAAACCGTCAACAACTAGCTACACAATACTATATGCCCACACTGTTACGTACTGTATGGCAACTGCTTGATGAGAAGTGGTTTTAAAAAATATTAAAAGTATATGGCTAGTGTTTAACTTGCCTTCTCACACAGTGAACACACCTACTCTAGAAGGTCATGTACAGCTAGATACAACATTGAAGAAATGAGTGGTTTAACAAAGTCTGTCCAGACAGCTTAACACTAACTGTCACCCTGGGCAAGTCCACATAACTATATCACTTCTTAGGCTCCTCTGTCTTTCCTTCTTCAAGCTTTGCCTGTGTTTCAAGTCTCTGTACAGGATCAGTTGTGGATTCAGATCGATATGCAGGAAAGTGTTCCCACGGATTGCCGAGGTCAAACTTCCTCCACTCCTGTACCAGCTCTACTGGTTCGGAGACTACGCGCTTCTCTTCATCGTCATAGCGAATCTGGCAAACCACAGTTACAAAAACACACATACAGGTTTTTATCAAGATCAAAATGGCACCTCACAACTTACTGCACCTCGCAAGTTCGCACAGCCTCGCAACACCACACTCTCCTGCCGAAATGTGACCTCGCAACTATATGAAAATTGTCTATTAACAATATGGATATAACAGACCCAAAACAAATATGTAACTCTTTTAATAGTTACTTCTGTGCAGTCGGTAGTAACCTTGCTTCCAAAATCACAACCTCCCAAAATGAA
>Ga0049105_1000427_pt1 | contig 14329 bp, 12 predicted proteins | sample WorMetvaBAHAMAS1_FD_61260 | JGI IMG/M metagenome (GOLD analysis project Ga0049105, IMG submission 61260) | Worm MetaG Olavius vacuus BAHAMAS.1 | ecosystem: Host-associated > Annelida > Digestive system > Unclassified | place: Germany: Marburg | collected 2013-04-09
ACGAGGTTGTTTGCGAATGTCAGTCAACTGACTTGGCAGTGGTTATTGCCGATCCTGTGAACGAGGTTGTTAGCGAATGTCAGTCAGCTGCCAAGACAGCGGATATTGCAGATCCAGAGCACGAGGTTGTTTTCAAATGTCAGTCAGCTGCCAAGACAGCGAATATTGCAGATCGAGAGCACGAGGTTGTTTGCGAATGTCAGTCAACTGACTTGGCAGTGGTTATTGCCGATCCTGTGAACGAGGTTGTTTGCGAATGTCAGTCAGTTGCCAAGACAGCGGATATTGCAGATCCAGAGGAAGAGGTTGTTTTCAAATGTCAGTCAGCTACCAAGACAGCGAATATTGCAGATCGAGAGCACGAGGTTGTTTGCGAATGTCAGTCAACTGACTTGGCAGTGGTTATTGCCGATCCTGTGAACGAGGTTGTTAGCGAATGTCAGTCAGTTGCCAATGCAGCGGATAATGCCAATTTGGAAGACGAGGTTGTTCGTGAATGCCAGTCTGTTGCTCATGTTGCTGCAGTTCATGACGATGTCGGTAGTCAAGACCAGTTGGCTGTGAGTGATGGTTTGAAAGCTGTCACCACATCTCCTGTGGTATGTTTCCCATATATCATGTTATTTGTTTGCTTTCATTTTTTGGCTGTGTTACGCTGTACTTGCTACTTGCTAAGTTGTTATGGTATACAAATGTCACTACTTCTATGGATAAAAAACTTTTTGAATAACAGAACATGTGAGACAAAAGTTGCATGCTTTGTGTAGGCCAGTAATTAGCATACTGTGTGTACCTTTTTGCCCTGTTTCACTGTTGTTTTCAGCCGTCAATGTGTATGTTTTTATGAGCAAATATATGATGAAAGATGATGACATGACAATGAAGCTGTGGTTTCGTTTATACATATTAAGATGCTAAATTATGAAGTGTTTACCCAGCACTTGTAAATATAGGTTTAGTCATTGTTGTGTCTTTGTTATTGCTGTAGCTTGTGACTCTCCAGTGAATACGATTTAACCGTCCCTATGCGAGGGGATGCGGCCTTATGTCAGATTACTTTGACCACTTATTTCTTAAATTTTATTTGTTGTAGTTGTTTTCCGAAAGTGATACAATTCCTTGTGATGCTGAGAATTATGTTCCATGTTCAGTATTGGATGATTCATCAGTGAACTCTCATGAAGTAAGTTGTGCAGCAAAACTTAGGTATTGTGTAATTGTAATTGTGTAATTGTACTTGTTCAAGAATGTGTGTCTCATATGGTCCTGTGTGTAGACTGTAGTGACGGAAAACTGTTCAATAATACCCAGTCCTCTTTGAAAATCACTAATCGCTTTTTCGGTATGTTGCACCTTGTCTATGAAATGAACTCCCCACTGATCTTTGCGATCCTCGTCAGACACAGTCTCCTTCACTTTCACCTATCACACATGGCAGTTCATCATCATCTTCACCATTATTATTATTATTATTATTATTATTATTATTATCTTCATTATCACCACTTGCATCTTCTTTTACTCGTTCAGTCTTTCATTCTGAACTTAAGACTTGGCCTTTCGGCAAATCATTTCCTCCATAGACCTTTTCCTTTCCTACCGGAATGATTCTACGGACTCTTGGACCATTTAACGTTTTTATTCTGCTCAACGGCTGGATTTGTTTACATGGTGTGTTAGACTAAGCCGACTCCTTAAGTCGGTTTTCGGACGCACTTAAAATCATTGCACTTTCATTCATTCACATAATATGAATAAAAATATAAAAGGATTTGCTGGCAGTCATTACGCTGCAATTAACTGTATGAACAGCGGACAAAACCGATTGGAGTTGTGTTTCTTTTGGTTTTCACTTCATAAGTACTGGGAAGCTATATGTATTATCGACAGGCAGTGATAGTGATAGTTTCTTATTACTTAGGGGATATAATACATGTTTGGTATACATGGATTGGTATAGTTGCATTATGTCTGGTGTTTGCCGGAGGCTAGGACAAGGTAAGCGCGCTGGAGGGCCCACCCGAATCCACACCCCATACAATATCTCGATTCTTCTCGATTATTTCAGCTGTTTTTGCATAGCTCACGTCACAGTGTCATCGGACACGTAGCATTTCTCCTCAAAATTACCCATTTCCATATGCAGATCTGGATCGCATAGAATACATGTTTTCTCGGGTCCACTCGAGTCAGCATCCCACACAGCATGTCCATCGGGTCAGCCGTTGTTGCACAGCTCGTGGCATACAATCCTATACTCTACACTGGATGCCTCTTCCCCTATAATTGCCTCTTACCATGGGGTGATCTGTATCCCATCTAACACATGACTCCTTGTGCCCGTCCAACCCCACAACCAAAACAGCATCTTGATCGGTTCCAGGCCCGTAGCCAGGTTTCTGGCTGCGGTCCCCCTAATCCCCACCATCCCTTGCCCCTATTTTTTCTTCTTCCCTGCATGCTCCGCAAAGCTCCTTTTTTCACTGTTCCTGTCCCTAATAACTGCTAGGGGCTGGGGGATCACTTTAGCTTCTCTAGCAGGCCCGGGCAGAGCCCAGCTGCCAAACGCACTTTGGTAATTCAGAGCCATCGATGAACATCACCCATGATCCATTAACGGAAGTTCGTCAATTTGTCGAGTGATAACTGACTGAATGGCAGAACAAGCTACATGCCTATTTTGCTGCTTCAGCATGTTTGGCGGCTACTGACGCTAACTGTCGGTGACTGTTTTATAAAATGGCCGCCTCTGGTAAGAGTGACGCATACTGTGGCAAGCAGGCTACAGTTTTTGGCTTAGCAGGCAGCTAGAGTTGGCCTACTGTTTGTTGTCTATACTGTGGCGATAGTGTAACTTCTGCCTGCAGATATCATTGAGAATGCATTTAGCTCACTTGACCAGTACGCAAGACTGACAGGTGTCTGTTAATTTTTTCTAATCCAAAATCACGCATGTAATAAATCAAGTAATGTGCTGTCTGTTGGTTTGTCTTACCACAAATTTAAACTTACTTGTGGCATATGTGTTGTTTTGCAGGAAGCGTTTAAACTTACCAATTTTAATCAGCCACCAGGCAATCTCAGACGAAGTCGTTCACTTCACAGACGTGCAAGAGCAGCATTAAGTTCACAGTTTACAGCACCAAGCCAGCACAGGCGAAATCGTTTGAGTGACAGACGTGCAAGAGCAAGATCAAGTTCACAGTCTACGTCACCAAGCCAGCACAGACGAAGTCGTTCACTTCACAGGCGTGCGAGAGTAAGATCAAGTTCACAGTCTACAGCACCAAGCCAGCACAGACGAAATCGTTTGCGTGACAGACGTGCGAGAGCAAGATCAAGTTCACAGTCTACATCACCAAGCCATGACAGACGAAGTCGTTCACTTCACAGACGTGCGAGAGTAAGATCAAGTTCACAGTCTACATCACCAAGCCATGACAGACGAAGTCGTTCACTTCACAGACGTGCGAGAGCAAGATCAAGTTCACAGTCTACGTCACCAAGCCAGCACAGACGAAATCGTTTGCGTGACAGACGTGCGAGAGCAAGATCAAGTTCACAGTCTACATCACCAAGCCAGCACAGACGAAGTCGTTCACTTCACAGACGTGCGAGAGCAAGATCAAGTTCACTGTCTACATCACCAAGCCAGCACAGACGAAATCGTTCGTGTCACAGACATCTAAGAGCAAGACCAAGTTCACAGTCTACTTCACAATCAGGGATTCGTGTAGGGCATGTCACATATTTGAATAATAAACGAGTTCGTGACAAGAAGCTGCCATGCTTTCTGTGTAAAGTGGCTGTTCAGTGGCTGTCTAGACATTTAGAAAGGAATCATTCCGATAATGTTCTTGTGGCACAAGTGTTGGCAAAAACAGGAGCAGAGCGGTTGAGTGGACTTAAGCGCCTAAAGAATCTGGGTGCTTTTCAACATAATGTCGGTGTACTTAGCAGAGGGACAGGAGAGCTAATCGTAGCAAGACGAACATCTGGAAAAGCAAGTGCCCATTCTTATTTGCCTTGCACTCGCTGTTTTGGATTTTATCACAAACATGATTTGTGGCGCCACATTTGTCCTTGTAGAGATGACAAACCCAAAACAAGTAAGGATGCAATTGTCAATTCTCGCTCTCTTTTGGATGGCGCGTTGAGTGCTGAAGGCACTGGTGTCGATAAGGACTTAAAGAAGCATGTTTTGTATCGGATGAGGCAAGACAAGAGATATGATGTTATCATGACTGATGAACTAATACTGAAGTTCGGGTCATCACTGCTCAAGCGAGTTGGTGTGAAAGGAAGGCGCCGGATTGCGGCACGCATGAGACTGCTTGCCCAACTTCTGCAAACTGTCCGTGAGCTAGTCGATCAGCCAGATAAATCTCTGCAGTTTTTCCTGGATGGCACATATTATGATGCGATAGTGGAAGCTACAGAAAAGCTCAGTGGTGCTGCGTACAATGATGTTGGACATCGTGTCTTTGCCAAACCAGCCGTTGTTGCATCTATTGGAAACCTTCTAAGAAAATGTTGCGGACTGAAAAAGGGATTAGCTGCTCGAAGAAGTGACTCTGACGATTTGTGTAAGGAGGTTGACCGTTTTATGACGCTGTTCAACTCGGATTGGTCAGACTGTATGTCGTGTCCAGCGTCTGCTGCTCAGAAACAGAAAACGTATAATAAACCTGAAGAGCTTCCAAGTACTGACGATCTGGTTAAACTGAAAGAGTTTACTGAACAAAAATTGTCTGATCTATCAGAACGACTGAAGAGTGAAGCAACGTATAAAGTTTGGCGCTCACTGGCTGAGACTGTTCTGGCTCGGCTGGTAGTTTTTAATAAACGTCGCGCCAGTGAGCCAGCAAAGATGTTGTTATCACACTATGTCGAAAGGCCAGACTGGAACAACAGAAGCAATAGTGAGTTGCTGAACAATTTAAAGCCAATGGAAAAAGTGTTGATGAAGCGCATGGACTTGGTCCAAGTGCCTGGTAAGAGGAACCGGCGGGTTCCAATATTAATCACCCCTGAAGTTGGTCAAGCGATGCAGCTGCTGGTAGATACACGCAGTCGATGTGGTATTGCAGAAGAGAACAGCTATTTCTTTGCCACAGATTCGAAAGATGGTCATTTAGATTCTTGGTTGGTTTTACACAACATGTCAATCAGTGCTGGTGTGGCATCACCAAGGCTTATCACATCCTGTCGACTGAGAAAATATGTAGCTACTCTTGCGCAGGTGTGGTGTTATGTTTTGGTTTAAAGATGAACATCAAAGTCACAATATAGCCGTATGTCTAGTGGTACAGATTTGACATTGTGTTGGTTGGGCGTCAGGAAGAGCATCCAGTCTGTAAAATCGAGTAATGAGGTGCTGGTGTGGTTATCTCTCTGGAGTGAGGTGTATAATAATTTGCATATGGTCCTGCTCATACCCGTTATCCGTTAAATGGATGTCTGTCTAGCGATACAGAACAAAGCACATACACCACATAACGGTGTGGTGCCGGATTAGAGTTCCTAACTACTGACTTCTTCACTACGGGACACCATTAGCGCTGTAGCCTGAGGCCTGAAGTGGGTGTAGGGTTAGGGGAGCCATTTGTGCTAGAAGTGATTTGTGCTTAAGTGATCTGGAGGAGTGCTGTAAGCTTCCCCATTGGGGTTCAGCGGATCCTCAACCTCCCATCAGTTTCCTGATATTGCATGTGCTTTGCGTAGCCTCTCTGCTCCAGTTTGGGTTGATTTGTAAGTAGAACAGCACAAAATATGATGGTGTTTCAACTTTCGCAGGGTAGTGTAGCAACGTTAATTAGGTGAGGTGGGTGAGTTCATACCATCGATACATTGTCGTTTATTTGGAAATCTAACAGTGAAAACTGCATTAAAATGCATTGATATTTGACGAATTTACAAACAAAACTAAGTTGGCTCTTTTTATGGCCCATGGTGTATATTCTCCTGCAACATTAATGCATTCTTCCCACTTTTCTTGTAAATAGTTTACGCATTCAAATTATGATCTTTTGTTTGTCGTGCCGGTCAAACTGTGCTTTGACAATGATTTCAACAACTCAGAGTCTGTAAACTGGGTTCTTTGAAGATAAGTAATATTTGATTTTTTTCACTCGGCTAATGTTGACCAGCTTATTAGCTAAGGCAGGTAGTTGCTAAACTTTTTGAACACCCCTTGTAACTGTTGGGTGATGTAAACTTGTGCATTTTTGTTGTTTTGTTAAAGCTGGTAGACTTACATCCACATGAGAAGGAATGGCTGAGTGAGCATTTGGGACATTCTCTTAATATACATAACTCACACTATCGGTTGCAAGATCCAGTGGTGGAAATGTCGCATCTGAGTAGATTGCTGATTGCCATCGAGTCAGGTCATGCATCACAGTTTGTGGGAAAGAGATTGTCTGACATTAATTTTTCAGGTACCTGTTGTTTTGTAACTTTGTCAAGTATTACAAAAGATGATATTACTAGTATAGCACATTAGCAAAATATATCGTGCTGTGCAATTCTATTATCATTTCTTTTGACATGTGCTCTTTTAGTTCTGTGCGATTTTGCTGGTGACATACTTACAAGATGTGACTGATAACCTAAATTTTTTACAGTAATATTTGCTGTTTTTATACTTCTGTTCAAGTTACAGTTTCTGCAGTTTGGAGTGGTATTAATACTTTTGGTAGTAAAGGTAAGGAACAATATACGAGAGAAAGTTTGTCAAACACCTTATCTCAGTGAGCTGCATACATGCATTAGTAGAGCATACTCTGTCTCATTATATTTGGAGAAAGATACTTTGTCTTGATGTGCGACGGGGCAAATTTGCATTCGCTGCATGCTGTTTCACATATTGGTTTGATATTTAATTACTGGCCATCATGTTTTGAGATATCCATTGTCTGAGCACATGTAATTTTAGTGTAAAGTGTTTGTTGTATTATGTGTTTTTAGAAATTAATGTGAATGCTGATGCGGAGAATTCTGATGTCGAACCGGAGTGCGACAATTTTGATGATGAAAAATTTGATGATGAAATACAAAGGTATTGAAATTTTCTACTGTATTCAGTGTTACAGATTAAGCTTATTTTGTTGAACGTGGTCTCATGTTTGTAGCACCTTCAGCAAGGCCAATATATTATAAGAGTGAAGATTATCAGATCTGCTCTGTGTTTTATTGTGTACTGAAGCTGTGCACAGTCACAAGCACACTTAGATGAGCAGTTCTTACAGTTCTCTGTATTGGGTTTTGTCACACTGGGCCCATTTCACTGTGTGTAGATTTATTTGTGTTTATCTGTGTGTATTTTGTTGTTTTTGTTTTATACTGCATAGTTGTATTATTGTGAGCATGGTGGGGTGGACCTGGTGGGATTGAAGTCTAATCCTTAGGACCTATGTTCCTTCGGTGCTTTGCTTTGACACTGTTGGTTGTAAAAACCCGTCGCTGATGTGACTCCCATTGGAGCGAAATAGCTGATTTTGAACCGATATTCGCTTATAGCGCCTCAGCCGTAACACCTAGCAAAAAAGTTCAATTAACACTAATAGAAAGTCGCATGCGGCCTTGCAATTAATACCGACCTGGATGACCTTGAACGGCGTAATAGCCCGTACTTTGCGTTTTTCAGCGAATTCAATTGCTTTGCTGGCCAATTACGTCACAGCGATTGAAGATAGACCTATAATGTCCGTAAATATTGTCTCCCAGTTCCAGTCTTCCACTTTTGGCTATAACTAACCCACCCTGCATTGCGGTCTGTCTGTGATAGCTGAGCTACTTGTCAACGTTAGTGCTGTGAAACATAGCTTTATATATATATATGTATATATTGTTTCCCTGCTAATGTTGGGGCTCTTAAAAGGCGAGTACCAGAACTGTTGTGTTGTGTGATATTGGTGGCTGTTGTGCTGTGTGGCATCTGGAATGTCAGGCAAGCAACGTCATAGCAGGTGTTCAAAGTGACTACAAGCGTTATTAAAAAGACATCGTCTTTGCTGTTTAAAGTGAACTGATAATAAGTAAAGAGCCCTGCCTCCTGTTAATATTATGCAATGGTAGGTATGGTGTGAAATAATAAATACCTAACAACCTGCTCATATTCTTCGTTTGCCTTACACCACAATCACAGTTACACAATGTAATGTACACTGTGTCCCAAGAAATGTCACTACTTTGTCTTGCCATAACTCTGACATACTTGAATCAACTTATATAATTTTTGGCAGAAATGTTACTGAGAAAGTGGGCAATCTAAATTTATCCCACTTTGCCTAACTATTGCTTCTGCACTACTGGTATGTGGCAAAATGCAGAAACACAAAAATAGCATCCTTTCACTAAAATGCAGATGTGTGTCAAAAAATGCAGGACAAAGTCGTGACATTTTGGGGACACAGTCTAGTAATAGTAATAATAATTTGCTATAAAATGTACAAGTTCATCAGAAATGTATTTAATGGATTATAAGAGGAGATAATTGTTTTAATTAATGATATTCTTTGAATGTTAGGTATCTGAAGTTTCCATGTTCATCCGGAAAACCAGAGTTGTCGGTGGAGATAGATAGTCCAAATACATCGCCATCAGAGGCGCGAGAGACAGTTACGAAAAAGATAGTTACACGCTCCACAGGTATTTTTTGTGGTGTATGAAAGCTGGTTTCTTATGTTTCTGTTTACTGGACGTTGTGTGTGAAACAAAAACTGATGGTCAAGTTTATACTGTTCTTATCATTACTCATCAGCAGGTCCAAACATTTGTCCTTAGCCACATGTCCTGGTATAGCCTTGTTATCTCTCCCCATATGGATGAAAAAAACTGTATGTCATAATGTCCATCGCTGCGACTTAAATTTCTGGGGTGATCTATTTACACAGGCTTGAATCACAGGGTAGGAAGTGAAACGTTTAGCTTTTGTATTGTGTGGATCTTTTCATTTCGTTTTCTAGAAACATTAAAATGTACTACGGGACACTTGTGGGAGGGAGATCCGTTTGTGTAGTGTAACAGGTTGGGAGAGTGTCAGTATTTAGGTTACTCAGAGGCAATTTTGAGGTTCCCCCCCCCTTTCCGCAGGGGCAATACATTGCACCGATTGGGGTGAAATTTGGCGTGGACGAGTGGACCACTCCGTACCAAATTTCATTCCCATCGATGCAACGATAACGATATAGGACCCCCAAAACGCAAATTTTATTGAAATTTTACCAAATTTCAGAATATAAACGCCCTACAGGAGCTTATCCCTTTGTGCGATTATCACGAAATTGGAAGAATTTGTACACTGTTTCAGGTTGCAGTAGCTTTTACAGTTTGGATGGATTTGCTCAAGGGGTTACGGAGTTATGGGGTTTTAATTTGAGGGGACGGCAAAACTATGTGTCGGATCCCCCAAAGGTTTAGGAGGTGTAATAACTTGCTCAAGGTCCTCTGTTACCATGCCACAAGTTTGGTGGGGCTCGGATTTCACCCACCGCCATGGTGGCCACAAACGTTAGGTATTTTGTCCATTTGTCTGTTGGTTTGTTTGTATGTCACGGATTTGAATATATCCCATATAACGCAGCGCTAGTCGCTGTTGCTGTTTGATCATTGTGTTTTTAAAATTACTGAAAACTACAAGACTAAGTTATATGAATGACTGCATTATCTGTGAGCCTAATTCTGAGGCATCTCTGATATGCCTTTTTCCAAATATTAGAAACATTTTAAAGCCCTATGTTTTGCATATTGCACCACTGAGAAGAATTTATACTGGATTTTGTATTGTTCAGTGACTTGTCAGAAAGACATCTTAAAAGGCGAGAGGACAAGCAAGAAGTCACAGACAGTCACCTGTCGCAAAGATGAACATACCAAAGGCAAGAGGACACCATGGAGCAAGAAGCATTTGCAGTTGCTGCGGAAAGCCTTTGGGCATTTCAAGAAACCGCCGGACACGAATTCAATAAGAAAGTTGATGGAGCAAGTACCGGAACTGAAACAACGAACAATAGCTCAGATTCGATCTCGGGCATGGGCCTTGATTATTCAGCATGGGCCTTAATCAGGACGTCATACGGTTTTTTAACTGAAGCATCAATACCTAGATGGTGATCCAGTCCTGTATAGACATAGATTAAAAGTATGCTCATTTGTGTGATTGCAGCAGACTTGTCCAGGCTGTATTGAGTTTTAGTAATAATGAACATATTTCTGACCATTTCTTCATGTCACAAAAGTGGTCCAGTGACAGAGGGGTAATATCGTTTGTGCATTGCCAAAAGGTCATAAGCGACATTTTGACAACTTTACAGGGGGGGGGGGCAAAAACATATTTACGAGTTATTGCCGCTTCCATTAATTTTTAGGAAAATACTAAATAATTATCCTCAGAATTACCTGCTGACACTTTTCGGTTGTTTTTTAAATGTCATTCCACAACCTTGTTTAATTTTAAAGAAACTTAATGTTTGTCGCTTGTAATCTTTTACGAGCAGCTTGCCTGTGACTAGCGAATTTAATCAACACTGCAAGGGCGCTTGGAATCTTTTAGTTCTGGCTTAATTAATGCGAGGTAATGACATCAGCGGACAAGGGCACTTAACACACCTTTCAGCACTGCATAGCATGATGAAAACTAAAAGGTTCTAAACGTCATTCAACATTGCATGATGTCAAAAGCAGCAGTGATGGTCAAAATTAACTAAAATATAGTATTACGTAGTTTAACTACCTTCTGAAAGTTACACCTGCACTAAATTGCAATAGCCTAGTTAGTTAAAACAAAGCCTGGTCTTTTTCTGAGTCTCTACGTAGCCTAAAATTATTGAGTGCAAAGGTAAAACTCGTATCCAGTGTTGCACTCGCCTGGTGGATAACATGCATGTTGAAAGTGTTGCTTTTCCAGTGACTATGAAGGCCATTCATCATTCTGGATTAAACGACAAAAATCCAACAACCAGTTTTTTTTATCACTTTTAAATCCACTGGCTATAAGAAATAGTACCTGGGTCCCCAATCTGCAGTGAACAGTTGCCTGGCACAGACTGACAGTGAAGCTGTGACATAATGATGTTAGCGCCAAATATAAAATATAAGAACGTGAATTTGTGCGGCACTTTTATGAAATTAAGCTTAGTATGTAGTAGATTCTACTGGTAACAGAAATTTTGTTGTCACAGTTTCAACTTAAGTAGGCGTATATTCTTATTTTTTCAGTACATGGGTAACCTGCATACCGGTGCATTAAGCTCACTGGGGGTACTTCTACCCGTCACACCATGTAAACGTTTTCCATATGTTTTGCTATATTTTGCATTGTATTGTGTGTATCTAATAGCCTAAACTGATTTGACATTTTATAATTTTCAAACACTGCTGAATATAGTAAATTTCTAATTTCTCTGTTAAGTGCAGTTCTCACCTCCGACGCCAACGGGAAACCGTCTAAAGCGATAATCACACTGCCCGACCTGATTCAACATACTGGCCAGTTGAGTTGAGTTTTTAGAGTGATCACATTGCCCAACCCGACTCAGCTAGTCTCGTCTGTGGTGTAAGCTGAATTTGCAATGAGTGCCGACTGAAGAATCAGATAGAAATTGAACTGTCTGTTGCTGATTGTCACCATATCTCGTGTTAGTTTCATGATGTTTTGCATTGGTATAATAGTATCTGCATTTTTTATTAGGCTGTAGCTAGCTGAAAGACGTCAGATGATAACCTTGTTTCTAAGATCTGCTGTGAAAAGCAGGAATGAACATTACTGACTAATACTAGTATTGGATGAGTGTACAATAATGTTTGTTGCACATTGACATCATGCATTTAATGAGAAAAATGCAGGCACTACTTTTTGGCTAATATCTCTAGTGGTAGAAATATCCACATTCAGAGTGCGTACCAGTTCTTCAGTACATAGCAGACCAGCATTGTCATATTTGTAGTCAATAAAAAGCGCACATTTCAGCCGATTGGGTGGTGACATCCGCATTTCGACCTCTTCACCTGCTCACCCACGCGAAGTCCATTATCAATCGCTCATATTGAGTGTTTAGGCTTTGCAGGCATACAACATAATTGGTCAGTTCATTCTCACGAAAGTTATTAAAAATTGTTGCCACCAGATGTCAGATTTTAAGGCTAAAATGCACCCAATTGTTTGTGGACTGGAGCTCCGTCACGGCTCTGCTGGAGGAGCTTATAGCGCTCCCGACTCCCTAGCTGGATTTTAGGAGCCTACTTCTACGAGAGGGGAAGGGAGGAGAGGGGAAGGAAAGGTAAGAGGAGGGAAGAGTAATCACCCGCACTGACAGTCATAAAACTTGGCAGCCCTGGATTTACGATTAGTCAAAAACCTCAAACGATACACAGACTATAGGTAGTCCATGGCATTTCACCACACAAATACTGAATTACAGCCACAGACTCCCATCAGTGGTATTGGAATATTTTCCTGTAACAATCATTGCAGCATACACCCAATTCCTTGAGTTTAGTGCAGGATATTGCAAAACTACCCAAACAGTCTCAACAATGGCAGTCAATAAAATTTTACAAGATGAAGTTTCACAACGTCATTAGCATATTTACAGTGCACCAGTATCGAATTGCATGCACGGTAAAATCTTTGTTTAATAATACTAAAGTCGGGTTGTAGCACAGAACCAGCGATCAAAGTTTTTCCTACATGCCTGAGTATTTAAATCTTTCGACTAAGTGGATTATGGGACCGTTGAGAATAAGGATCAGAAGGAACTGACCATTTGGGGCCTATTCTCACACAAGAAGACTTGTTAGAGTTAAATGGTACATTGTGAGCATCACCGAAGAGGACACAAATATTCTAACATATTCTGTAATTGCATCACTGAAGCCGACATTAATTAGTATATCGTCAGCATAAACAATGCAGCCATAAAATTTCATACCTATAAAATAACTCCTAATCCTAATACCCGAACTTCAATGTGTAAGCAACATTATGTTGATGGTATTTAAGCACCTTGCTGAAAATCCGCTGCAGCTTTATTTGTCGACCATGGTAACGACTGGGCTTATTGTATGGGTTGTTTGTGTAATTTTGTGGTGCATTTGGCTAAATGCACAAACGGACCGAGCTGGTATTTGGTGTGAGGATTACCACACAGGACAGCTGCATTGTATTACACGGTATCAAGATCTGCCCACACTGCACACACCAAAACACAGAAAAACAAAATATTGCACAATACTGAGTAAAAACTGTCTGTACACCAATATAAGTTCAAAACACAGAAAAATCCAGAAGTGTTATATCATGCTGAATGTGCAACAGAAAAAACGTCAACATTTGAAAAGTTATACAGTGTTGACACTGAATATCAACTGCATTGTGTACCAACAGAAGTTCAAAACTACGACAATAATATGTATTTCTCTGTGATGAGTGAAAATTCACTGCACACCTGCCTAAGTGCAAAATACATGAAAAAAACATCCAAAATTAGGCCTATTGCAGCCACTGGACGGCTAACCATGCGTTCGGGCCATTGAGTTTTGATCAGATTCATATACCGGGTGGCGCAAAAAACGTCCCGAACTTTCGCGCGGCATTTATACGCAACAGAGTAACTAAAATAAGTGAAGCGAATAGCACATATTCAGCGAGCAGACGTCCGGCCATGTCACTAAAAATGTCGTCATTTATAACGATTATGCTGAAATGCCGGATGTCACAGGCCTGTATATATTTCCACATTTACACAGGAACGTGACCTCCCCATTACTAGGAAAGTTGTTTTATGACATCCCGAAATAACACATATAAAACATTGTGACATCTGACATTTTGTATATGAACTAAAATAAAATTTATATAAAATTTGGCTTGTATGTGTGCACGTAGGTAGGTCGCGTAATAGACTATATGTGCCCTAAGGAAATAGGAGACGATTCTTCAGTGTGTGATTAAACAACGATACGCCAAACGATGAAACATCGCAGTCTGCTAACCGACAGCCGACGGTGGTGAATTAGCCCCATGTTGGATTGCCGCTCACGCTGGAATTCATGGTAACTACAAGGCTGATGCTGTTGCTAAAGCCAGCTTTATAAAGCAGGATTTCGCGGCGACAAAGCTTTTGCCTAGTGACTTATTTGCCTCAGTACGTAAAACAAATCGCATGGAGAAGGTCAGAGGGATTCTAATGAAAATAAAGAAACAAGCAACACGAAATGAAACATATTATCGTTGATTCAAGTCACGTTATCTGTCTGAGTGGTTCTGATTTGTCTGTCGGTCGCATACTTCGAACAGTTCATATACGGACTAACGCAATCTAATCTT